>UMGV01034337.1_pt1 | contig 11504 bp, 7 predicted proteins | sample 1965361 | NCBI WGS metagenome assembly UMGV01 (sample SAMEA4836081, study PRJEB28245) | human gut metagenome | biome: gut microbiome; material: fecal sample | place: Denmark | collected 2008
ATAGCGCGTTTCCAGACCCTCCGACGAGACTACGAGCCGTCCCCCGCCGAAAGAGGCGCTTTCCAGGTCGAACGTTCCGTTTTGCGTGCGATATACCAAAGAACCCAGATAACACAACCCGTTGCCGGCGGACTCCGTCGCCGTGAGTTTAGGTTGCTTAAATGTAAGCGTTTATCAAGACCTTGTCTGCAAGTTAGGAAAATTACAACAAAGATAAAAGTATTGAACGTATAAAAAAACAGGGCTGTGAAGACTCTGCCCTGTTTTTAGTATACATGACAATTTTATCTTAATCCATTTCTATCCGCAAACCTTTCGATGATGTTATGCCTATTATATATCGGATGAATTCTGTAAAATAAGGAATGTCCGACAAACCGAAGGTTTCGAAATATAACAGCCCGTTAATCCTTAGTTGAACAACATATGCGTTATCTGAATAAGTGTTAGGATCAGTTAGTCTATTGATATACATAAAACTATTCAGAAAGATTGGTTTAACGAACTCGTGTATTTTTTGTTTTTGTTCATTGGTTAATTGAACGTGTTCATACTTTGGAGCTAATAAATTATTATTGGCAAAATATCGACATGATAGGTATTGATTATACGTTATACAGATTGTCGTTCCCGATGCATTGTCAGAATACCAATCGTATATCGATAATTCAATCGATACATTAAGATCATCTTTCGAGTTTTGCGTTATCTCATCAGATTGAGGAAACAACGAGTGAGCAAATGATAATTGTATTGACAATAGAATGCTACAATAAGTTAAAATGGCCTTCATAATTTAGGAAAATTTGGTGAATAAAATATTCGAGTATTTAAATTATGCTCTCTCCTTATTTTATTTTCAGTAGGACCTTTGGAAGTGACGCCATGCAATCCCACTGTTATTGCCTCTTCCAATGGAAGCGTCTCTAAATATTTCTCCCCATTTATAGTAGTAATAGATTGTAGTTTAATAGTTTTAGGTCTTGCTGCACCTGAATTTATATGCATTCCGTGTATCAATTCATGAGCCAGTCCTATATATGCCGGGCGTCCTTCTTGTTGAACTTGTTTTGATATCTCGTTTTGTGTTATCAATGAAGGATTCTCATTCGGATTAAAGCGAATTTCAGCATTCGATCCAACACCATTGTATGCATTCTCATCGGCAGGATGAGTAATGCTCTTCTGATCCGTTATACTGATAGTCGTAGTTTTTGTATCTGAACTTTGATCGCATAATTGCTCCAATAAGGTATTTCCCGCCTGATAATCGGAATTTTTATTCTCCGTTTTTACAATGGAATGAGTTACGGTGCCATTTTGGTGTAGGATTAATTTATAATTAGTCAATCGTTGAAGCATTGCCAGTAGCATTTCCTGCTCTTCTTTCGTTCCAGCTAATTGTAGATCCAACCCATTCGGATCAACATATTTTATAGGATTATTTATGCAATAACAATATGGCGCCCACGAATAGTACTTCTCCGCCAACGGATCCTGCGTGAACCATCGACCCCAATCGGGATTGTACATGCGCGCCCCGAAATCGACATAGGGAAGACTCAGAAATGCCTGCTCCTCCTTGCCGCTGAACCGATGACGGTTGTCGGAAATCGGAGCCGCAACCGCAGCCCATCGTTTGCCGAAGGGATAATAATCGTTCTGTTCGATCACTGAACCGTCGCCGGAGACGACCTGACGCACGCTGCCCAGATGATCCGTCAGAAAATAGCGCGTTGCCATTCCGCTCGACGTGGCCACTATGCGTCCGCTACCGAAGCCCGTACTTTCGAATGTCCCGTCATTATGTACCAAAGAACCTACATAACGCGTGGATTCGCTGTCATCGTGTCTGCACACCTCGATCTTTGTACCGTCGGAAAGTAAGATATAATACAACCCCTATCCCCGTCAATATGAATCGTAGGCAAGTTAACTAAATTATACAATATTTCAAAACTATGCAAAATGGCAGACAATATCGTCTGCCATTATCAGGGATTATTTAAGAGAATCTCATTCACAAAATATATAATCCGTTATCGTCCGTCCGGAACAGTGTTCCAAAATGATTTTGGAAGAGGGTTGTATTTCCCATCATAATAAAAATTTTTCGCTCGTTCATTCCAAACAGGACTTCTCGATCGAATAAGATCGATTAAATAATAAGCTAAAATGCTATCCCGGAATATTGTCCTATTATATTGCAAATAGTCATATCCATTTAATGCAAGAGTATCAATCGTATCAGAAGAATGAGAATAGAGTAGTGCTACGATCCAAGTGTCGATATTAAGCCTGGAAGCAATAGTATTAGCATGCGTAATCCTATTGCGAATGAACTGTAATGTATCTCTATTCTTTATTATTATTTTCCCCCGATTCGTAGTATCACTCAGAAAATCATGCATTTCTACTGTCGTAATTCTCAATATACCCCATGGAGCCTCATCTGAGTAATATATAATCGCACTGTCGATTATTGGATGGCAAGACTTATGGGGATTCGATTGGCACCAGACATATATGCAGGTCAAGAAGGGTATCAAGGTGATAATATATTTTTTCATAATTCAATGAATTTAATCATAATATTGATTGTTTGTTTCGTAGATGTATCTTGATATCTCTTTCGGTTTCATATTAGCGATATTCACATTAGCCTGTTTCCCATTTGAATTAGTTCTCGTTGTTTGCTGCTTATTGATATCGCCATGTTTACGAGCTGCTTCTTGCTCCGTACCTGTAATTACCCGTCGTTCTTCTCCTTTTGAATATTGTTCATCCGAGTGGCTCTTGACAGATTCATTATATTGTTGCTTTACTTCATTGTCATTGCTTTGTATCGTACTGTCATATTTCTGGGCATGGTCCGCTTCATGAGCTAATACCGTTGCAGGAGATAATAGTTTCCCATCTGTTGTTTCTACTAAATGATTGGGATCCCAACTAATCGTACCGGTGTTGGGGTCAAACTGTGTTCCTTCGATACTTGTTGCTTCATCAATATAATATATATTATTTGAACTTTGTAGCTTGGCAATATCTCCTGCCGTGCCGCATAAGTTCATATATTGAATTGTTTCCGCAAACTTTTGCTTGAAAGATTCTGACACTCCAGGAGCGAAATATAATTTTCGACCATCCAAGTCTAAAAAACTAACTGGATTCCCCGCACAGTAACAGTATTGTCCGATCGGATAGTACTTCTCTGCCAGCGGATCCTGTGTGAACCATCGTCCCCAATCGGGATTGTACATGCGCGCCCCGAAATCGACATAGGGAAGACTCAGAAATGCCTGCTCCTCCTTGCCGCTGAACCGATGACGGTTGTCAGAAATCGGTGCCGCAACCGCAGCCCATCGTTTGCCGAACGGATAGTAATCGTTCTGTTCGATCACCGAACCGTCGGCGGCGACGACCTGCCGCACGCTGCCCAGATGATCCGTCAGGAAATAACGCGTTTCCAGACCCTCCGACGAGACTACGAGCCGTCCTCCGCCGAAAGAGGCACTTTCCAGGTCGAACGTTCCGTTTTGCGTCCGATATACCAAAGAACCCAGATAACACAACCCGTTGCCGGCGGACTCCGTCGCCGTGAGTTTCCGTCCATCTGCAAGATACGAATATTTTGCCAGAATCGCACCGCCCTGTTCGACATTTTTTAGCAGGTCCGTACTGTTGTAGGTCATGTCGAGATTGTTCGCACCGTCACGAATCATGTTTCCGTTGGCATCGTAGGCAAACGAATGGCTTGCGCCCGTCGTACTGTCATGCAGTTGCGTCATGCGATTGCCCGCATAGGTATACCGGTAATTTTCCGTCTCGGAACCGGCGGCAGTACGGCTCAGCGTCTGGATATTGCCGTTGGAATCGTAGGTTATTCCCTTTTCGACGAAGCCGTCGGAGCCCACTCCGTCGATATATTGCTTCGTCTCGACCAGCCGGGCCGCCCGATCATAGGCAAAAGCGTATGCGTTTGTTTCGGCATCGGTGCCGTGCTGCCACTCCCATTCGGAGATATTGCCGGTATAGGTCGGTGTCGTACCTTCGAATCGCGGTTCGTAATAGTGCAACTTCGTTTCGAACAGTGTGTCGGCTCCGGCGCTGACGGTATGGTTCGTGCGCCATCCTTGCAAATTGTATTCGTAGGTCTCGACGAGCAGATCGGCTCCCATCCTCTTGCTGCGGAGTTCTCCCAACGGGTCGTATGCATAGGATACAGTTACCGGCTCGTTGTCGTCGAGGGTTGTTTTTTCGGTCAATAAGCCGCCCCCGGTGGTCGTAGGTGAACTCCGTGAGTTTCCGATGGCTGCCGCTGCGATCGGCAGTGTTGGCCGGCGAAGCCGATTGCATGTCCGATGTATGCAGTTCATGGCTTTTCAAAATATTTCCGACAAAATCATATTCGGTACTGTAATAGCTGAGACCTCCCAGATGATTCGTCTCTACGATTTGGATGATTCGCCCCCGATAATCGTAATAGAAAGCCCGCTCGATGAATTTCCCGACGTCTGTATCGGCCCCCAATATTCCGATCTTTTCGTATGTTTTTAACCCCGCGGTACGCATATCCCGATCCTCCTCGGAGACGACGCCTGCGATCGGTCGGAACGAAAGGTACTCCGCGATCGGCTCTCTGACCGATACGGTAACCACGTTCGAGTATGCGGCTTCCTCGCCGGAGACGGCCTTGCGACGGAATTTGGTCGTAGTCGTCAATGCCGGCGGATCATAACTCAACCCCTTCGCATTCGGAACATCCGTCCAATTCCCCTGCTCGGTTTTAGCTTGCCACTGATAGGTGATGTCCGAACTGCCCCCGAAAGCCGCTGTTGAATTGGTGAAGGGCAACGGGATGCCGTCGGGAAAGATCGTCTGGTCTCCCGATACGGTTCCGCCGACCAACTGGGGGCTCACGCGAACGATTGCAGGCTCCGTATGCTCGATATCGGCGCCTTTGCTTCTCGCGACAACGCGAAATTCCGTCGTTTGGGACAGCGGTTTGGGAGAATAGGTGTAGCTGTTTGCTCCGGAAATATTTATCCAGTCACTGGTATAGACGTCCTTTTGCTGCCATTGGACGGATTGAATAGATGGGCGGTCATCCGATGAATAGGTCAGGATTTGAGGAGACTGTCGGTAGGCTATATCTTGTTCGGAAGGAGTGATCTCACCTATGCTCAATCCGGGCTGTACCGTCCAAAAGTCCACAGAACACCATCTGTCATATTCTAAATCAAAGGTAAACTCAATATGACTCCTCAGTCTCTCCCCGAAGTCCATGGCCGGAGCGATTTCAAGATGCAGCTTGTAGAGATGTCCCCCTTCTACGGATCCTACATACGTGCAACTCGTTGCCTTCATCACGATGTAATCGCCTTCGAGTACCGTCACTTTCGGGAGATTCAGGCTCTCTGTATAGCGAATCCCTCGAACGCCAATCAGAGCATCGAATTCTTGTCCGTTTTTATCGATATATTCAATGATATCCTGAATATATACACTCTGAGCCTTCGTTTCGAAACTCGACAGACAGAAAATTACAGACAGAGCCAACCAGGTCAATATTTTATTTTTCATGATTGTAATCGTTGTTAGGTTAATATGGGGTACGATCGGGATGTTTTCAACGCGGGCGGATTCTTACGACTCGTTCGAAGCCCCATTCTTGATCATTCCCCTCGGGAAGATCGTTCTTCGTCACGATATAGTCCTGATCGTCCTTGATGGTGAATGTATATTCGTCATCGGGTAACGACCAACCGCCGTCGCATAATAGGCCCAAAGATTCTGCTGTCGCATTGATCCTCGAATTACAGCTTACCCCCACGTTATCACCGTCATAATGAGTTATGACCATCCACTCTTTTCCATTAATGTCCATACTGTAAATTACGTCGACGGGCGATTCCGGCTGCATGTCCATACGTGTTATTCTGAATGTCCAGCCCCGGATATTCGTTCCGACGGGGACGCGGTTCATCGGAATGATTTCCATTTCGTCCTCGTAGACATAGGCATCGTATACTGTCACCGACAGCATGGCGGTTTCCGTAAAACCGGAGTTCAGCGGAGTGTACGAATTTTCCCAAGACTTGTCATAATCTTGTTGAAGCGTCGACGGTGCGACGGCCTCTGCACTCGCGAGTATACTCTGGCGGGTGGGACGATCCAACCGGTCGTATTCGGTGTAAACCCATTGATTTTGTTTGCGCATATTCCCGTCCTGGCTCATCACCAGTCTGTCATTGTTATCGTAGATCATATAGACCGGATCTGTGCCGGGCATACGTTTTTCGATACACCGCTTGCGCCCGTCGTATTTATAGACATAGGCCAGTTCAGCGATTGCCGTATCCGGCAACGTTCCGGGACTTCGCCCTTCGATCGTCTTGCTCAGTTCGGGCGGTAACACATAGCAGAGGTTGCCCCGATCGTCATAGACGTAATAGGTATCGTACGTCGTAGTACTGTCGGACATACCGACAGTACGTTCGAGGATGGTCTGCTCCATATAATCTTTGTATATCGCTACTGCGATACCGTCCTCGTTCGTTTCCGTGGTCTTGAACAGCGTATGAGGAGGATGAAAGCCCGAAAACGACAGCCCTTGCGCCGTGACGGTGAAATACGCCACCTCGTTTTCTGCGTTTGTATCATAAGTGACCGTTTGTTTCCTGTCTTCTGTACGGAAAACCGTTCCGGCATTGTAAGAACCCACTTTCCGATTCAGCGGTGAGTTATCATACAGATGCTCCATATAGGAATGAGCACCCTCTCCATAGAGACTGTTGTAATATTGGGCCTGTTCCGAAAAGGCGTCCGAACGATAAAGCCCCGAAGAGCTGCTCGCAGCATACGGCAGGTATTTACGGCTTTCACGCATCTTGGCATCGTAGTAAAAGGGGGTGACGATACTTCGCCCGTCCGGCGCAGCGCCAACCTGTATGTTCTGATCCGGATGCCCCGTATCGTTATAGTAATCGACATCCGCGACATGGGACGCATTGTTTTTTGCCGTGTAGGTATAGGTTACGATGTAATTGGTGTCATTCGTTACTCCGATTGCGTTGTTTGCGGAGAGTGCCACCGTATTCGAGTATGCGATCCGATCCCCGGAAGTGGCTTTTCGACGATAATAAATGCCTCCGGACACAGGCCGCGACTCATAGGATTCCGAGGTTGCGTCGGGAACAGAAAACCACGTAAGAGCATCTGCACTCGATTCCCATGAGTATACGATTGGTGCAGAGCCTCCCGATGCAGCTTCGGTGCTATACAGAATAACCGAGGTCGTATCTTGGACGGTGAGCTGACGCGGCTCGATCCTACCGCCATTGAGCGCCGCCGTTTGTGCGAACGACATTCCATAGAAGCACGAACAGATCGTGAACAAAACTATTATTCTCTTCATAACCGATCCCCCTAATTATTTTTCAGATGATATTCAAATTTTTGCAAAAGATTCCCTGTATCTTGATCATCCCGGATTTCGGATAGCCTGTTGGCCGAATCATACTTATAATACGTCGTTCGGCCTGAAGGGTCTGTTATACTGGTACATCCGACCAACGGCTTATAGGTGTATACCGAAACTCGGGAATTCGGCAAGCGACTGCGAAGAAGGGCGCCATAGGCTTGAAAATCCGGCACGTCGGAACTTTTCCCGTCGTAATTCTCGATAGCATTAACTGCCGATCTACCCAATGCGTCATAAACCTGTTGATAGCTCGCATTCTTAATTTCCAAAACCGGATATTGCCTGTTATAAGACCACAGATACGTTGTCTGCACGCCATCGCTTCTCATCAATTGGTATACGTTCCCATACGGATGATTGTAATTCATGGTGATTTGCGTGTAATAATCTCCGGAACTCGTATTGAGTTTGTAATAAACTCGAGGCTGATAGGAGTAATTTACTTGAGTAAATTCTGTTTTAGAGCCAGATACGATATTGCCGTTTTTATATTCGGTAACTTCGACTGGAACTCCGATCATGTTCGCATCGACCAAATACTTCAACTGTCCGCCGAGATCCGTCGGATAGGTGAAGCGGGTGAGATAATGACCCTCGCTGTTTCCGCTTATCACACTCCGCGACACCTCCTTAGGCAGCCAATTCCCGTCATTGTAATCATATTCCGTCTTGATGGCTACCTTATCCGGAAAATATTGGTATTCAGTCTTTTCATACATTTCCCATCTCTCGGAATACAGGTCGTAGAATTTGATGTTCAGAGGGCTATTCGACCTGCAAAGCGAGTGACACATCACACCTTTGATACTGGTTTGCTCTACTTGATGGTGAGAGAATACGATTGCTTTGACCAGATTATTCTGATTGTCATAATATTTGATCTCTTTCGGCAAACCGTTGTCCAATGCCGGAATCGTCGGAAAATCAGGTATGATCAGATCCTCCAAACCGTTGTTGCCGTCTGCATGGTTTTCAAACCGATAGGTTACATATCCATTATCTACTCCGTTCGTGATATTTCTTTCGGTGACAACGGAGTATCCGACATGCATTCCGGCAGCCGATCCGGTGATCGGCCGATAGGAATGCGAAGTTCCGTATATATATGACCCCCAGACCGCGCTCACATCCGACGCATCGCCTGCCGTAACCTTGTAGTGATATTCCGGTACCGACATCAAAGTACCGGAAGATTTCCCGATTTCATCCGTATATGCAAATGTTCTTACCGATATCGTATCGCCTTTATCCGACAGATCGCATATCGTTTTAATGCGCAGTCCGCCTCCGGATCGGATCAACGAGTCGGCCGAATCCTTGAAGCCGTTACTAAAATCATTCAACTCATACTCAAAATGCGTTTCTGCACCGGTCGGAAATTTTATCGAAGTCAGGACGCCGTATTGACTTCGGTCCGAGCACGAGTTCTTGTTGATGCCTTTCCATATTCCGGTTTGGATTTGTCCTTCGGAATTTCTATAAGTTCTGTAGTATGACGGTGCATAATGAAAGGTCTGGTCGGAAGTCGACTTGGAATTTACGTTGTAATATCCCCAATGATCGGTACTGCTTGAATTCTTTGGCGGCAGGGGGTTCCTGTTGTATGAAAACACATAATTCCGATTCAACTCTCCATTGTTCCGGAATATGGATATCTTGTCAAGCAGCAGCCGGCAATTCAGGGCCGTTTGCTCTCGTTCCCGATGGTCCGCATGTTCCGGATTGCCGACGACGGTCCCCAAATACGAATGCCCGAACCTCACATCGAGAACTCTGTCGCCGGAGATATTCTTCACTGTCAGCCGATCTATTTTTTTTGCTTTGGGTTCCCAGTCCGCAGCGGCAATATCCACTCGATCCGTATACGATATATCTATCTCTCCACGGTTGAAAGTGATTTTTTTCAGCAGCAGTTGATCGCGCTTCAGATAGGTTAAATTATAATGCTTGAACGAAGGCGGGGGTGTCGAAAAGAATGGCCTCGGACCGCTGTGTACTGCCATTATTTGGCCGACCGTCTCGTTCACTCCGACCGAACTGAATAGTTTCTCCGTTTCATACTCGAATCTGATCGTATCTTTCTTCGTCGTAATGATTTCATCCAGATACCATGCGGTTGTTGTATTTCCGTCATTGCCTTCTACCGGATCAAAGTCCTGTTGATCGTATCGATTCATGTGTTCTTCTCCCGGAAATTCTGTTAAATTACGAATATAAGGTCTCGTATGCTCCCGGGATTTGAACAGATAGGTATTGCCGTATGCGTCGAAAACCTCGAATCGGATGAAATATCCGCCCTCATAATATCTATGACAAACGATTTTCAACCACGTGCTTTTATTGGCGATAATCGCCTCGGCGCGATATTCCGGACCCGTCTCGCGGTCCTTATTCTGCTCGAAGAAAAATCGGCCGGACATATTGTTGAAGTTGTAGGTGAAAATGTCCGGTTCCGAATCGAACGTCTTGTTTAAGTAATTGGGATACCTTATATCTTCCGGGTTTGAGGCATCGTTGGATTCGGTGCATTCCGGGAGAGAGGGACCGGAATAATAGCCGCCGGATCCGAAATCATCCATATGCCTTATCTCCCGGGCAATACATCCTCCGGCAATCAAGGCCCATCCCAAGCCTGCGGTACTCGCTTCCTGGGCGACCTTAATCCCCGACGCATGATACGAAAGCGTGATCGGCAGGGTAAAATCGCGTGTCTCGATTTCATAGAGGGGAATCTTTATTTCCGGAATTCCGGTGTAATGACCGACCGGAATGTTTCCATAAATTCCCAATGACGAGGCATTGGGGGATGCCGGTACGATAGGGCTGGCGTTTCGCACGACATACTGATCATTATCATCTTCGGATGATTGTCCATAGCTCGCAGATGTCCAGAAAACATGGAGCAGGATGAAGAAGTTGAGAATTCGTTTCATGGTTCGTAATGTTTGGGTTTGGTAGTTTTAGGCATGCGGAGGATTTCCGGTTTGTCATCGCGGTATGTACTCGGGGCCGAGTATCATCTCTACAATGTTCATTTCATAAGCAATTGGATTCAGGTTAATAAAGAGGATTGGTATTCGTATTTACTACCCCATGATTCCTCCGAGGGAGAACATGGGCATATACATGGCGATTAGGATCACGGCGACGAGAATTCCGACGAGCAGGATGAGTGCGGGTTCGAGCATCGCGCCCATGCGGCGGATTGCGTATTCGAGTTCTTCGGTGAGGGTCTCACCCTGCCTGCGGAGCATTTCGGGCAGACGGTTCGTCTGCTCTCCGACGCGGACGAGCGCCGTGAGTTTTCGGTCGTAGAGATCGGGGAATCGGGCCAGTGTTTCGGCGAAGGCATCGCCCCGTTCGAGCCGTCGCTCGATCTCGTCGAACGACTTGCGGTAGGGGTGGAATCCGATGACCTCGCGGAGCATTCCGACGCCGGCGAGCAGGGGCACGCCCGCGGCGCATAGCAGGTCGAGAAGTTTGCAGCACTGCGCCTGCATGTTCTTGCGGATGATCTCACCCGCGACGGGCAGGCGGAGCAGGATCGCCGCGCGCCAGCGCTGCACCTCCTCGCGCTGTCGGTTGGCGCGGTAGAGCAGATAAAGTCCCCCTCCCGCGCTGACCGCGACGGCGGCATAGGCGGGAAACGCTTTCGAGAGTGCGATGATCCCCCTCGTGAGCGCGGGCAGCTCTCCTCCCATACGCGCATATACCTCCTCGAACATGGGTACGACGACCGAGAGCATGAATGCCACGACAGCCGCCGCCACGGCGAGGATGACGACGGGATAGCTCACGGCCGAGGCGACCATGCGCCGCTGCGCGGTCCGCTTGCGGTAGTAGTCGCGCAGGAAGTCGAGTGTCCGGGCCAGACGTCCCGTCTCGTCGCCGATGCGCACCACGCCGCACTCCAAGGGGCGGAATGCCCCGCTTCGGCGCATGGCGTCGGCGAGCGTCTCTCCGCGCACGACGGCGGCGTAGAGCCCTTCGAGCAGCGCTTTCGTCCGGCGGTCGCCCTCGC
>UMGV01086789.1_pt1 | contig 11454 bp, 8 predicted proteins | sample 1965361 | NCBI WGS metagenome assembly UMGV01 (sample SAMEA4836081, study PRJEB28245) | human gut metagenome | biome: gut microbiome; material: fecal sample | place: Denmark | collected 2008
GTATATAAGCATGCAGAGGAAAAAGGAATAATAAAAGGAGAAGCAAAAGGAAGAGCGGAAGGAAGAGCTGAAGGAAGAGCAGAAGGAAGAATGGAAGGAAGAGCAGAAGGAAGAGCAGAAGGTAAAAAAGAAAAAGCTAAAGAAATCGCCCTCAATCTCCTTGCATACCATACATCAATAGAGGTCATTGCAAAAACAACAGGCTTAACTATAGAAGAGGTTAAGAAACTGAAACCATAAAACAAAGAAGCGTACAAAGAGCACGTACAACTATACAGAGCGTGTAAACTAAATGTAACATAATACAGTTTAGTTTACACGCTCTTTACAATTTAAGAAAGCATATAAGAATCCAAGAATATTACAAACGATCCTATTGCCCTGGTTTCAAAGTCTTGTAATCAATTTTCATCTTTGAAAATTCACGCTTCAGTTTCTCCACAATAGGATTTGCCCTATTAGAAGGACATGAAGTTGCCACCAATCTTGCCTTACGCATTTTATTGGAAGGAGCTGCAAAAATATTGTTTTTGGCAGTAGCTATCAGTTGCTCTATACCATGAATGGCATCATGCCCTTTTAATTCTACAAATATTTGCGCCCATTCTTCGGATGGGGAACTTTTAGTATTGACTAATATCAGCTTATCACATTTACGACCTGTTTTTATAATTTCACCATCCACTTGAAAAACAACAGAAGGAGATTCTGTAGTTATGTCAAGCGTATACTTCTTTCCCAATTCTTGGGTTACTATGGTCTTTCTAACTTGCAGAGGTTGTTGTGGCTTAAAACCAGATGCTACAAGCCCCTTATATGTTGATGTACCCATATTTATTCTGCGTATAATATGTCGTTGAGTTTAGATATATGATCATCAACCCAATCTGAAACCTGGTCTAAATCTATACCAGAAAACATCGGGATGTCCAAATCCTTCATGTCTTGAAAAATGCCATCTTTGTTTATAAAGTATGCTGAATAAGCCTCCAAAGGCAGCAATGTACTTTCGTCAATGACTTCGTCAAGTTGCAGTTGCTGTGGCATCAGCTGCTTAGCCGAAGAATCAGCTATGAGAACATTCAGAGTAGATAGAATATATGGACTGTGCGTGGTCATAACAAGCAATGACTGCCTGTCTTCAGTGACTTTGGCTTTCTTGATTCGTTTAATCAGATTTAGAACAAGTGTGCGTTGGGCATCTGGATACAAATTCTGCTCAGGCTCCTCTATGAACAATTGAGCTGCCTTATATTTCATATATTCACGTACTACCTCCATTTTTTCCGAAAGAGTTGTAGATGGGTCAATAGCCTTGTCCTCATCCAACAATTCCATCATTCTTCCCATTAGGTCATCTACGCTATACTTAGTGACCTTTCCTACAAGCGATGTGTTTCTTTCCGAAATTACATCTATAGGCATAATGGATTGCACTCCACTTGAAGCATAAAATGAGGTAATAGATTTATTGTTAGGCAAAACAATGTAGTCCAAACCATCTTCATCGTAATACTTGAAGTCTTCTGTCAATGACAATGTCAACTGACTATTCTTCGTAAAGTCCCTTCTACTTTCATTCCATTCCAGAATAAAGTTGAACAAGACATCACGGTCTTCTGTTTTATAGGTACTATTGATGTTACGTACAGCCGAAACCAAGTTACGCTCTGCTGGAATATAGCTAATCTTAGAGTTGTATCGCAAATCCCAAGCATTTTCTTTGCGATTGATTTTGGCATTACTCATTTTCCCTTCAAGAGAAATGGAAACAACATCACCATCATAGAATATAGAGGTATTGTCTTGGAAATACATTTCATCAATCCTATGAAACTGTTTTAAATCTGCAATGAAGCGGTTGTTATGCGTATATGTATGCACCATTTTACCCTGTCGGGTCATGATTTGCTTCTCTATCCATCTGCAATGGCAAAGCACTTTCATAAATGTACTTTTACCAGAGCTTTGGCGACCGATGATAAGCGTGACATCGCTTAAATGAATGAGGCCTGTATCTTTTATAGGTCCCAAGTTTTGTATTCTGATAGTTGCCATGATTTGCCTTTATGTATTTATGATGCAAAGATAGTGCAAATCGAAGACAACACAAAATGAAAAAGCCTTTTTTTACGAAGAAATCCTTTTTTACAAGTCTTATCGCAAACGATTACGTGCAAATATTTTGCAAAGAAATAAGGAAATAGCATGAATTATTGTAATTTTGCCCTTAAATCAATATAAAGCCTAATTGAATATGAACAAGACTTTCTTAAAAACTATCGTGCTTGCTGCACTGATGGTATGTCCTACATTTGCAAAAGCACAAACTTTTGCTGGAATCACTGCGGAACAAAATGCACAAAACACTCCTGAGGGATGGACTGCGGTAGCTTTACCACAATTACCTACCATCACATCAGCCAATACGTTTAACATCACTAACTATGGTGCCTCCACATCGGCAGCTGATAACACCAAAGCTATTCAGAAAGCCCTGGATGACGTTCCTGCAACTGGCGGTATGGTAGTAATTCCTGCGGGTACGTGGATGTTTGGTAGTATAGACCAGATGACAAGTAAGACCGAAGTTCTCAGCATCAAGTCAAAGACCGTACTCCACCTCTGCGCTGGAGCCACCTTGAAACTTGTGGAATACGGCAAGGCTCCTAACAACAAGACTCTCTTTATTGGTTGTAAGAATAAGAATCAAAGCGACATTGTAATCGAGGGTGAAGGCGAAACATCTATCATCGACGGACAGGGTGCACGCTGGTGGAAGGCTCGCGACAACAAGGAGACCTTCAATCCAGGAGCTATGATCCGCTTCGAGAAAGGCAGCAGATTCCTGATTCGCAATCTCAAGGTTCAGAATACTCCAGGTGTCAACATTACCTTGAGTAACAGTAATGGTGCGAGTAATGGTACCGTTCATGATGTAACCATATACAATCCATCTTCTGAAACCAAGACAGGACAGCCTTCTCATAACACAGACGGTATATCTATCTGGGGACACCACATGAACATCTACAACTGCAATATCAGTACAGGTGATGACAACGTAGTTTGCGACAATGACGCACAGTACATCCATGTATGGAACTGCAACTTTGGAACAGGACATGGTGCTTCTATCGGTAGCTATACTAAGAACATCAAGCATGTATGGTTTGATAAGATTACCATGAATGGTACCACAGCTGGTATCCGTATGAAGACTGGTATCAATAGCGATGGTACACTGCGTGGTGGTGGTGAGGAAGACTGGAAGTTTACTAACTTCACCATGACCAAGGTAAAGAACCCACTCTCCATCGACTGCTTCTACGACAAGAACTACAATAGCGATCCTGCTGTAGATAAGGCTAACGCAAGAGCATTGGATAGCACTACCCCAACCTATAATGGTATTTATCTACAGAATGTGAAGACTACAGATGTTTGCGATGGTAACGCAATCTTCTTTGTTGGTCGCCCAGAAAGCCACATCAAGAACGTGACACTCGACAACGTACAGATATCTGCCAAGAAGGGTATCGATATCCGTTTCGTAGATAATCTCGTATTCAAGAATGGATCAAAGATTACAGTAAGCAGTGGTGCTATGTGGCTGAAGAAGTTTGACTCTACCTATGAGGATCAGTGCAACGCCACATCGACAGGTACTATAGAAACAGATCCTAATGGAGTTTATACTTTGAACTCAAAGACCTTGACTAACGGCACAAGTTCAACTGCGACTTTCAACAATGGTTTCTCCATCTCGAATGAAAAGGGCAAAACATACGGCGTTGGCTCAGGAACTAACTACATCAAGTATAGTGCCAATCAATATACCATCAATATTCCTAATGGTATCAAGATTGTCAAGATGGATATAGAGGGTAATGACAATTATACAGATGCAGACGCATACATTGGCGAGATTAATGGTGTGAACTATGATGCTACAACCTATGTTTTTCCAAAGGATAAAAGCATAAAGAAATACAGCATCAGCTTTGCCACTCCTGTAGAGCACACGCTTACCTTCACCCCTAAGGTAAAGCAGTGTATATTGGCTATTACGCTCTATGGTGATGCTTCGAGTAATATAGCAGGCGTAAGAGTTGACAACCAGGCTATGGCAGACACCAACATCTATGACCTCAGCGGCCGTGTTGTAGCACAAAAAGGTTCCGAAGGTCTAAAGAAAGGTATCTATATCTTCAACAACAAGAAATTCGTTGTAAAGTAACCTACTCTCTGTACACTACAGGCTCATCACCTGTCAATATAGAACAACATAAAAAGGCAATCTGTCAAACAACAGATTGCCTTTTTTATGTTTATAGGAAATAATACAATTACTTCTTTTCTGCTGTTTCAGCCTTAGCAGCAGCTTTCTTAGCTGGGGCCTTCTTTGTGGCAGCAGGAGCCTTTGTCGCAGTCTTCTTGGCTGGAGCCTTCTTGGCAGCAGGTTTCTTCACTGAACGAAGCTTCTCTGCCTCCTTCTCTATCTTCTCGAGCTTAGCCTGCAAGCGAACAATCTCCTTGTCCTTTACCTCGATTTCCTCATCCTGATTCTTGATGGTGGTGAGAAGACCCTCCAGCTGGTCGTTATCCACATCAGAAGGATAGAGGTCGTTGACACGATTGATGAAGTCGCCAAGAATATTCATATAGTTGGTGAAAGCATCGAAAGGATCGCTATAGATACCACGGTCGAGACCCACATTGCTGGGCTTGGTGGTCATAAAGCGGAAGTTGTTACTTGCCTGCAGATAATCCCAGTCCTGATTGATACGTGGATCGTTGGCAATGCGTACACGGTCGGCAACACTATAAAGTTTGTTGAAAGCCTCACGCTGCATAGAGTTACCCAACCAGGTGCTGGCATCACGCTCCTCGTCTACCCAACTCAGGGTGTCAGGAACATTCAACTCGCCTACCGACTTCATCTTCTTGCAAATCTCAACAGGAGTAGAGAAGGTGATGCCTTTTTCCTTAGCGCAAGCTGGCAAAGCCTTCAGGAACTCCAGAATGTTGCTTGACAAGGGCTGGGCAATACCAAGCGCAGACAGCTCCATAAAGATATTGATAACCTGCTCCTCTTGAGGCAGGGCAGCAATCTGATTGATATAGTTGTCGGCGAAGAGAGGATAGCCGTCCCAGTTGCTGTTGTTGAAACGCAGAGATACATCATCACTCAGACGAACGTCGCGGAGCAAGAGCTTGAGGTTGGGAGCCAAAGCGCAGTTGTAGACATAGTGTGGAGACTTCCATCCCAACACATGCTTAGCACCCTCGGTAAGCATACCCACAAAGCCCATCTGTGAAGCCTGCAAACCGATGTCGTCGCTATAGATAAGCGAAGAGTTGCGCAGCACCTGTGGCTTCTTGCCAAAGTACTCCTCCATCTTGGCAGCCTGACGCTGTACTTCGGCTTTAAAGCTCTCCTCGTTGACGAGAGATGCCAAGCCATGAGAATAAGGTTCGGCGAGGAACTCTACGCAACCTGTCTTGTTGAGATCCTGCAACTTCTCGAGCACCTGAGGCGCATGTAGCTCCAACTGCTCCATACCCACACCAGAGATAGAGAAAGCCACCTTGAAATACTGTCCGTTGGCCTTGATCATATCCTCTAAGGCTGTGAGGGCAGGCATATAAGAATGCTCTGCAATATCACTGATGCTACGCTCGTTCTCATAGTCATCATAGTAATAATGGTCGGTACCGATATCGAAGAAACGATACCTCTTCAGATGGATAATCTGATGTATCTCGAAATATAAACAAATTGTTTTCATAAAAAAATTGGAATTTGAACGTTTAACTTGTATGATGAGTGAAGCCCAAGAATCTTCTGTGTTATTTCTTCATTCTTCGTTCTTCACCCTTCACTTAACCTACTGCCACCCTAAGGTCTTGAGGTAAAGGTCCTTGATGCGTGCACCCACTTTCTCCCAGGTAATCTGGTCGACCTCGTTTTTGCCTTCCACAGAAAGATAGTCGAAGAGGCTCTCATTGTGACAGATGCTATAGATGGCATCAGCCAAGGCATGAATGTCCCAATAATCGACCTTGATACAGTTGGTAAGGATTTCACCACAACCACTCTGCTTAGAAATAATCGTAGGTGTGCCACACTGCATGGCCTCCAAAGGAGAGATACCGAAAGGCTCACTCACAGAAGGCATGACATAGACATCAGAATCTTTCAGGCACTCATATACCTGCTTGCCACGCATAAAGCCCGGGAAGTGGAAACGATCGGCGATACCTCTTTCAGCAGCAAGATAAATCATCTGATTCATCATATCGCCTGAGCCAGCCATACAGAAACGGACATTACGAGTACGATGTAGCACCATATTGGCAGCCTCAACAAAGTATTCAGGACCTTTCTGCATAGTGATGCGACCTAAGAAAGTTACCACCTTCTCCTTGCCCTTATGGTCGGGACGAGGGATGTCTTGCCACTCCTGCTTCAATGGATACACGGCATTGTGCATGGCAAAACACTTACGTGGATCCTGATGATACTGATTGATGACTGTCTGACGGGTAAGCTCTGACACACACATGATGCAGTCGGCATTGTCCATACCATCCTTCTCGATGGAATAAACGGTGGGGTTCACCTTACCACGACTACGGTCGAAGTCGGTAGCATGAACGTGGATACAAAGAGGTTTGCCACTCACCTTCTTGGCGTGGATGCCTGCGGGGAAGGTAAGCCAGTCGTGAGCATGAATGATGTCAAATTCCTCTGAACGAGCCACCACGCCTGCTATAACAGAATAGTTATTGATTTCGTCGTGAAGGTTGGAAGGATATCCACCTGCAAAATCCATACAGCCGAGGTCGTTGACGTTCATATAATTGAAATCGGCATAGATATGGTCACGATAACGGAAATAGTCATGAGGATCCATGATGTTGCCCACACGTTGCTGCACATAGTCAAAGTTGACATCACGCCAGGCTATAGGCACACTGTTCATGGCTACTATCTTGGCAGCACTGCGGTCTTCATCACCAAAAGGATGTGGAAGACAAAGGGTAATATCCACATCGCCCTGAGCATGTAAGCCCTGTGAGATACCGAAATTGGCAGTAGCCAAGCCACCAAATACATGAGGAGGATACTCCCATCCAAACATTAATACTTTCATATTGCGTCCTCCTTATTTAATATTGATATTTTTCAAGTAGTTCGAGCGCACGCAAGATCTCTGCCACATTCATGGCAAAAGAGATGGCACCTCTGCCAGCAAATGGAGGATTGCCATCGAAGAGCTCGCTGATGGTACCTAAGCAATGGCATGACATCTCATCGTCATAGCCCACCATCTGGCGTTCTACGAAGCTCAGGCGGGTACGCTTATACATCTTCAGACTTGCCTCCATATAGAAGCCGCCCAGCCAAGGCCATGCTGTACCCTGATGATAAGCATAGTCGCGCTGGCTCTGTGGACCTACATAAACAGGGTTGTATCCACCACTCTTTGGTGAGAGCGAGCGCAAACCCTTAGGTGTAAGAAGCTCACGGGTACAGATGTCGAGAACTCGCTTCTTCTGGTCTTGCGACAAGGGAGAATAGTCGAAGGCTACAGGGAATATCATATTGGGGCGAACACTCCAGTCGATCATATTACCATCGACATAGTCGTAGAGATAACCATACTCGTTGAGGAAGGTGTCGAGGAACGACTGCTTGGTGAGTTCGGCTGCTTCGAGCAACTGCTGCTGGTCTTTCTCCTTGCCAGCCAACTCTGTCAATGAGGCACTGAAGCAAAGAGCATTATACCACAAGGCGTTAAACTCAACGATATATCCCGTACGTGGAACCACAGGACGACCATTGGCTGTGGAGTTCATCCATGTCACAGCCTTGTCCTTACCATCGGTATAAAGGAGTCCGTTAGGCATCAACTTGAGATTGGGGTGATGATTGCACTTCACATACATCACTACATCCTTGATAAACTTGCCGTATTTCTTGAGGCAGGCTTCTTTTCCTTTCTCCTTGGCATACTGCTGCAAGGCCCATACTGCCCACAAGGGCACATCGGGCTGCTCTATCTCTGCTATATGAACGGTGATAGGCTTGCCCTCCATAAACTCGTAATATCCCTTCATAGCTGTCTTCATGACCAACTCGAAGTAGTCGTCTTCCTCTATGGAGAGAGTCAAACCTGGTAAAGAGATAAATGTATCACGGGCACGGCACTTGAACCAAGGATAACCAGCAATGATATAACGATCGTCATTGCTCTCACGGCGATGGAACTGGTGGGCTGCATTAACAAGACAATGGAAGAAGTTGTCGCGTGGAGCACGCTCGTTCACTTCCTTGTCGAAGAGAGCCTTCAAGCTGCGCGACTTGATTTCGGATGTAGAAGCGGCAAAGACGATGGTCTCGCCCTTCTTGATATTCATCTCGAAATAACCAGGCACGTAAAGGTCTTCATTAGAAGCATAGCCACGCTCCTGCTCCTTAGGATACTCTACGCCACGATACCAGTCGGGCTGGAAGATGAAATTGTTTTTCTTAGAGAACTGCATGAAAAGATCGGGATATCCGGCATACATACATGTCTTGATACCATTGTCGACCTCCGCATAATCTCGTGATGCAGTAGCATTCTCGTGAGTAAACTGTCTCACGCTACGGAATGCAAGGAAAGGACGGAACCTCAGGGTAGTGGCAGAATGGCCATCTACGAGGGTGTACCGTAGTAAAATACGGTTCTCATAATGCTGGAACACGACTTCCTTCTTCAGAATGACACCTCCCACACGATACAGCGTAGTAGGAACCTTGTCACAATCGAATTCGCGAATGTACTTATGTCCCATCGGATTGTAGTTGTTGCCTTGATACTTGTGCAATCCCAGATTGAACTCAGCACCATGCTGAATGACCGTAACATCGAGCGAGCTTAGGAGCACATGATTATCATCATCCAATTCTGGAATAGGGACAACCAATAGTCCATGATACTTACGGGTATTACAATCCACAATCGTAGAGCACGAATAAGCACCAGAGCGGTTGGTACGCAACAACTCCTTGGGTAATGACTCTTGAAGGTTAGTCATCAGGGCCTTTTCGAATTTTAGATAACTCATAGATCTATATTAAGGTTTTAGTTTTAATACTATACTTTAGATTGGTTCAAAGGTAACGATTTTTTATTGTATCACAAAGTTTTTTTGGATAAAATTGGTTGAAATTATGTTTTATCATGGTTTTTATCCTTAAACCACCTCGTTTTTCAATGAAACAGAGATTGGAAAACACTGGGCTCTATACAAAAAAAGGAGAGCACGATGGGCTGGCTCTCCTCTACTTATGCTGGTATCAAAAAATTAATTACTTCTTGCTCTACCGTTATCTTATAACCACCTTGAGGGGTGTTCATCAGTCTGCCGTCAACCCCTATCAGCGCATGTGGAGCCTCCAATATCTCCACTTCGCGAGTGCGATAAGGATGCACGCTACGATGGTTGAGAAACTTGCCTCTCACAAAGAGATAGAAGCCCTCGAAAAGTTGGGTTATCTGTGGATGATAAACTACCGATACATCGAGCAGGCCATTATACGGCACCGCATTGGGTGTCTGTCCATAACCTGGGGCATTACCGACACACATCGTCATGACACGACGCTTGATGACATCTTCGTTGATCTTAATGTGCATCTTATAGTCGAGACGCTGGAATATCATCAGCACGAAGGAAGAGATGAACGAGAGGGTGCGAGAACCTAAGAAATGATGAGTCTTACGGCGCAGGTTCATAATGGCAGCTATGAGCCCCACGTTGACACAGTTGAGGAAATAACGATGACACTTCTCATCATGCTTATTGACATAGCGAATGCACCCTAAATCTATCTTTCTGACACGACGCTGTTGGAGCCACTTGATAGCTTGTTCGTAATCGCTATCAGAGAAGCCCCAGAAATGAGCAAAGTCGTTCATCATGCCATTAGGGATAACGCCCAAGGCTATCTCATCGCGAGTAGCCTTATCAACCTGCATCAGACAGTTGACGGCATCATTGAGTGCAGAGTCACCACCAACAATAACGATGGTCTTATAACCATTGTTGATAAACATCTTGACCAAACGTTCTACACCATGCTGGTTTTCGCTCTGTACGTAATCATAGTCGATATGCTGCTGTCGCAACACCTTCTCTATCTTCTGCCAACGCTTGCCTTCACGCCACCCGTTACGGGGGCAATAGAGTAATCCCCACTTGTTTTGATTAACTGCCATATCTATATCTTGAAAATATTACACTATACTTTTCTCGTCAACTCCCATATCTGCTCCACCTTATCGGCCATAGGCTGTAAAGCATCCACCCAATGAATGGTGAACCCTCTACGCTCCATGCCTCGAAACCATGTCATCTGTCGCTTGGCAAACTGATGAATGGCTATCTCTAAGCCACGAAACATCTCATCATAGGAAGTCTTACCTATCACATATTCGGTAACAAACTTATACTCCAGTCCGTAGTATATCAGGTCTTCTGCGGGAATACCCCTGGCAAGAAGTGCCTTGATTTCGTCTACCATACCTTCGTCCAGACGTTGCTTAAGACGATGCGTAATCTTTTCGCGCCGAGCATCACGATCGATACTCACACCTACAATGAGTGAGTCTACAGAAGGTAATTCGCGTTCGGGCAAAGGATGTTCGGCATTATAAGTCTCTATCTCTATAGCACGAATGGCACGCTGAGCGGTGTCCACATCTGTGCGGTTGTGCATATTGGAACCGTTCTTCGCCTTCAGCTGCAAGAGTATCTCTGTGAGTTCGGGCAGTGTCTTACAAGCCAGTTGCTCGCGCAATGCAGGATTCTGTGGCACTGGCGAGAGGTGATAGCCCTTCAGCACCGACTCGATATACAACCCTGTACCGCCACAAAGGATGGGCATCCTTCCTCGATCCAAGACATCTTGATAAGCATCATAGAAGTCTTGCTGATACTGAAAGAGATTGTACTTGGTGCCTGGCTCACAAATATCAATAAGATGATAAGGTATCAACTTGCCTGCAATGGTATAGTCGGCCAAATCCTTGCCTGTACCGATATCCATACCGCGATACACCTGGCGACTATCGGCACTGATAATTTCAGCTTCCTGCCCAGCCATATAGGTAGGGAATGATGCTGCCAAGGCAGCAGCAAGACTCGTTTTTCCGCTTGCCGTAGGACCCAATATCGTTATCATCGTTTGTTTCATGCTGGCAAAGTTACAAAATTTTCTGATACAGGTAAAAAAAGAAATAAAAAAAATGGAGTTAGAAAGCCATAAATGAGGTTTCATGAGAGTATTTAACACAAAAAAGCCTGGCATTGTAAAATGCCAGGCTTATATTATTGTTGTGTATATCGCTTCAGCGGTATTACTTCAACTCAGCGAGGTACTTGATAGTACGAACCATC
>UMGV01007685.1_pt1 | contig 11444 bp, 15 predicted proteins | sample 1965361 | NCBI WGS metagenome assembly UMGV01 (sample SAMEA4836081, study PRJEB28245) | human gut metagenome | biome: gut microbiome; material: fecal sample | place: Denmark | collected 2008
GCGTAGTTTCTGCGTCCCGGTGACGTCACACCAAACTTCGTCGAGGCCGAAGGGCTCAACGAGGTCGGTGTAGTCGGCGTAGATCTCGCGCGCCATGCGTGAGAAGCGCAGGTAGGGGTCAAAATGCGGCGGCACGATGTGCAGCTCCGGGCATTTCTGCTTTGCCTGCCAGAGCGCCTCGCCGGTCTTGACGCCGAAGCGCTTGGCGATCTGGTTTTTCGCCAGTATAATTCCATGCCTCGCCTCCACGTCCCCGCCCACCGCTACCGGCAGGTTCCGTATAGACGGGTCGTAGAGGCACTCGATGGAGGCATAGCAGGCGTTCATGTCGATATGCAGCACCGAGCGCACAAACTCACATCCTTATGAGATAGTAATTGCATTGTAACTCTCTTGCAAAGAGATGTAAAGAGGAAATAATATCTTTGTGGGATATTCATAGACGTAAAAAGAGCCGGGACAGATAATCTGTCCCTGCTCGGTCATTGGAGGACTATCTCCTTTGTCGTCGGATAGGCCGTCACTTGCAGCAGGACGGATAGCTCGTCCAGCCCGCTCCATGCGCTTTTGGAAAGTTGGCTCTCCCTGAGATTATACGGCAGCGTGAGCCGGCACTCACTGTTGTCCGGCAGAGAGATGCCGTAGTTTCCTTCAAGCACCGGATTCAGCTCAACAAGAAGTCCGAGGTTCATATCAGTGTAAAAATCAAGCCCGTGCAGCGTGAGCTCCGGAAGCATCACTCCGGGATCTGTGCTGCCATCATTTTTGAGCGTGACTTCCACTATCGCCAACCGTTCAGGTGGATCTATCATGGTCTCTGCATAGCCCAGTTCTTCTGCGACAGCCTCATATTCCACTATGTCAAAGCCCTCGGCAGCTATTGAATAACCCAAGGCTCTCAGGCCGGTATCTATGTAGTCGTCTCCAAAGCACAACGTCTCTCCAATCTCACAGCTCTCATACCCGAGCCCGGCGTAGTCCTGAAAGTATCTGTTGATGCCGTCATATCTCCAGTACCACGCTGAGGCTAGGACGAGCACCGCTGCGGCTGCCGCTGTCAGTTTAACCGGCTTCTTCAACGGCTCGTCCCTCCTCTATCAGTACTATCGTGTCCGACATCTCCCGCAGCAGCGCAGAGTCATGGCAGGTCAGCAGGACGAGCGCACCGCGCTTCTTTTCCCTTTTCACCAGCTCCGGTACAAGCTTTACGCCCTCCCGGTCCAGCGCATTCGTCGGCTCGTCCAATATGAGCAGGTCCGGTTTTTCCATTATCGCCGCGGCGAGCCCGAGACGCTGCTTCATGCCCAAAGAATACTTGCGATACTTTCGCTTGTCAGCCGGCTCAAGGCCGACGTCCCTGAGGGCATTCCGCAGGTCCTCAGCCGATACTCTGCCTTTTATGGAGGCCAGCAGCTCTAGATTTTTGTATCCTGTATATGAGGGCAGAAAGGCCGGCGACTCTATAAGCAGGCCCACCGACTCGGGAAAATCCATGTCGCGTCCGAGCCTTTTGCCATCTATCTCCACGCTGCCGGAGCTTGGCAGAATAAGCCCGCAGGCGAGGCGCATGAGCATCGTCTTTCCCGAGCCGTTTGGCCCCATCAGCCCGTAGACACGTCCGCTGACCAGCTCAAGGCTCACGCTTTTGAGCACCTGGGCGCCGTGTATGGTCTTTGACGCCTTGTCGAGCGTTATTATCATCGTCTCACCTCATTCATCAAGATCCAGCAGCCCGCGGCGCTTTATCAGCATAGCACCGGCTGCAACTGCTGCGAGCGCCGCAGCCAGGCAGAGTGCAAGTCCCACGGACGCGCTGACGCCGCCGGATACTATTGCGTCGCTTCTCATGAGCATTGCATAGTTGCCGATGAGCAGTGGCGACGCGCAATAGGCGGATGCCGTCAACACGGACAGAATTGCCAGGAAGCTGAACACCGGCTTGATATAAAGGCTCAGCAGCATCTGTATAAGCTCAAGCGCAGCCAGCACGGCCATTGGGCATAGGACGAGCTGCATCACCAGTTCTCTTGTGCTCAGCTCCGCTTCGGCACCCCAGAGAACCTCTGAGAGCAGCACCGTAACAAGTTCCTCGTCACACTCTAACGTCGGCCTCAGCAGCCCGAAGGCTGAGGCCAGCAGCAGTCCAAGCAAAAGCAGCACCGCGCACTGCATCGATGCACAGATATTCCACACGCACTTTGACAGCCACCACTTTACGCGGCTGCCGCTGCGAACGATGATCTGCAGTCCGAAGCGGCTGAGGTCGTCCGAAGCGTAATCAAGGTTTACCAGCAGGCACACACCGAACACCAAAAGCCACGAGAACGGCACCTGAAACCGCTCCATGACCTCGGTCATCTCCACTCTTCCCATGCCCCGCAGTATGAATACCATGCAGTCCGTTATACTGCCGCCCCCTTCGCTCAGAAATCCGGCAAAGCGGTCGAACTGCCAGGCGAGTACAAAGCTGACAGGCAGGACGGCAAGGCATCGCCACCGCAGAAGCCCAAAGCGCAGGTCATAGCGCAGAAGTTTAAAAAAGCTCATTTTTTCTCTCCTGCATCCAGAATATCAGGAGCGATGCCGCGCTTATGGCGGCGATCTCAAGCAAAACTATGTGACAGGGGTTGGCACTCATTGCGGCAAGGCTTGCCAGCCGCAGGGGCGAAAGCTCCGGGCCGGAGCCGCCCATGATCGCGGACATAACATAATCGAGAACGAACAGCAAAATGAGCGGCGAGAGCGTGACCAGCGAGCTGTGCCTGACCGACGTTCCGAAAGCCAGGCAGATCACCGCACAAGCTCCGCCCCAGAGGAAGCTCACCCCACACCAGATGAGCGAATGAAGCCAGGGGTGAGTATAAAACAACTCGGACAGGAAATGCCCGCTCGTGATGGTTGTGAGCGAGGTTGTCACCCGCAGTATACAGGCCGGGCAAAAGAGCGCATTCACCAGGAGGTTTGTAAGCAGCGGCAGCATTATTGCAAGCCCGCCTCCGGTAAATACGGCAAGGTATCTTGCAGCGATCACCCGGCGCTTGTCCGCCCTTGTGACGAGCTGCTGCCAATAGCCGCTGCGCTTGTCCGAGAGGTATGTCCAGCCGAAAGGTACGGCGGCAAGGACCGGCCATACCAGGTAAAACAGCACATGTCCAAAGGTGAAGCCGTTGATACCCATCCAGCGCGCAAACAGGCTGTAACCCTCAAAACCCGCTTCAGGATACATTGCCGAAAGCGAAGCGACATCCCTGATGTTCTGGGCCACATCGAGCATAGCTATCGCAAGGCCAATGCCCAGCGCAATGTACAGCTGTTTTTGGTGAAACAACCTTTGAAGCTCAAATTTCAGACAGTTTTTCATTCTGTCAACCCCAGCCTGACAAAGTTGCTGTCGGCATTCCCGCTGCTGTCGCAGGCGCACAGGTTGGAAAGCGAGTGGTCGCTGCCGACAAGGAATCCCAGGGTAAATGTGATGCTCTCGCCGGGCTTCAATTCATAAGCCATACTGTGCTCGCTCCGGCCGTTCAGCAGGCTGAAATACGCCGCATCTATGTATGAATATGAACCTCTGCTCTTCTTTGAGAGATCGGCGAGCGTGACTATAGAATCCGCACGGAACACATACGGCTCGTCATACATTCCGGCATTGTCGGCATCGACGTTTTGCACCTCGAGCTCAAGCAGCACAAGCGACGCGCCAGATATCAGGCCGTCGCTCGTTATAAAATCCGGGTTTATGTAGCTCACCCCGTCGACTGTGACATGCGCGTCTTCGACAAAGCACCCGTCCTCCGCGCTCTGTGAGACAGAAGCGCTCTTCACGGTGTAGACCAGTCTGCCATCGGTTCCGAAGCTCTCCTCAAAGCTCTCGCCGAGCTCCAGAAAGTTCCCGGAGCCGCAGGCTGAGAGCGCTGCTACAAGGAACAGCGTTATGACCGGTAATAAAAATTGCTTAGCTTTCATATTTTCCTCCGCTAGCGGGAAGCATGGAGGTGCGCAAGCACCTCCATGCCTTACTGTGAGTCAGGTAACGGCGCTGGTATATTGTTGAGAGCTATCCGGACTCCACACACCGGTTATGTGATTGCCCAAAACATTTGCGCAAGAAAAGCTCAAACGAGCCCATGTGTAATTGCTTTCATTTATAAGGTTGTGTATGGAGTACTGAGTTCCCTTGTAGCAGGTAACATATGACGCGGCAGCTCCATTACTTCGTGTGCAGTTCTCAAATGTTCCATTCTCGCTTGCGCCGCCTTCGGCTCGCACTCTGACGCTGTCTCTGTCAGCGATTGTATAGTAGAGATATACAGGGGTAGATCCATCTTTTACACGTGCGTTAATTGCACTGTAGTAAAAAAAGCTGCAGAGAAAATTGGTTATATCAGAATCCTGAAAACTCGCAAATGCACTCATCGAGCCTATGGACAGCACGATGGCAAGTATTAGGATGAGCACGGTTATTTTAGACAGTCGCTTTTTCATAGTAACCTCCTTAGATGTTAATATTTAAGTCAGTAGATCTTTGTTTCAGGCTAAAAAACGCACAACAATCATAAGCATCGCCTCACTTTTCCACGCTAAGCGCTCTGCTCAGCCATATATATCTCCGCCCTTGACTGGATGGCGGCTGCTGTGTCGAGTGCTGTTTTTTCGCCAGCAAAATACATTCCAGCCTCGTCTGAGACTATGCTCCAGAGCTGTGAGTCATAGCGATACATTGCACTGATGTTCTCTAATACCTCAAGGAAGTCTTCCATAGCCTGCTCCGCGTACGGATGGTATTGTATGTAGTTGCCTTTAACGGCCTGCTCTATCTCGTTTTCAGCCTCCAGGCGCATTGTTTCGCGAAGCATTGAGAAGCTCAGGTTGTACTCCTCATCAGTAAACATTTCGCGCACAAATTCCCAGCATTTATCTTTGTGCTCTGATCCGCTGGATATCCCTACGCTGGAAACCGGGTATACCACGCTACCCACTTCTGGCAGCCCTACAAAGGCATAGTTTTCATTAAAAACCCATGCCGCTGAGCTGACATTCCATAGGCTGTCCATGTTTATCACATACAGGAGCCCCGAACTTCCTTCAATTTCCTCCTCGATGCTGGAGGCATATGGCTCCCCTGTTTCTGGCAGTTCAGCCGCCGCCTCCAGCAGATCCACGAAATATTCAGAATTAAAACCACATTCTCCGCTATTCCAATCTATCAACCTGTCTCCGGATGAAAAGACTGTAAGGCGCAGCAAATCCATCTGGCTCTGGTATTCGTCAAAAAGCGAGGTATATCTTCCGCTCACTTCAACCGCAGCGTTCAGGCCGTAGTAAGTCCAATCCGTACCAGCCTCCCTAGCGTCAGCAAAGGTGGTAACTACACGGTAATCAATCAGCAACTCATAAAGGCTGCCGCCTACCTCTGTCGAGTTCAGCACGCCCGTGAGGAACGCGTCTCTGGACAGTTCTGCATCCGAGTCTATGTACGGGTACAGGTCCTCCAAGAGTCCACGGCGAGCATAAAGAGCCGCCGAGATAGGTTCTCCTCCTGCAGGCTGGCCAAAATCATACATATCTGGACCGTTTCCTGAAGATATGTCCGCAATAAGTTTAAGCTCCGCCGCTCGTATATCGTTTCCGTCGGCATAGGAGGAATAATCCATCACCTCTATGGCCCATTCCGGATTTCGCTGATTCCAGCTGCGAATGGCCTCGCTGAGCTTATAGTTCATGTTTTGCCCGCTTAACGTTGCTATGGTCAGCGGCTCCGCACCGATTTCATTTTCGTCACCAGATATAGGTCGAATATGCAAAAGCCCGTTTGGCTCCGCTGCATCAAGTTTACCGCTGCACAGCAGTTCCCCATCCGGCAACTCCGCAACCTCTCCACCCATTATGCCAAGGCCGCTCCAAGTAAATAGTTTTTCGAGCCCACCGGATTCAGGTGAAAAACCGTAGATTGCAGTCCCGTCATCAAGGTAAAGAGACTGATTCACTCCACCGCAAAGCACATTTAGGCTCAAGTTAAAGGAATACTCCGCAATAGTCTCCCCGTTCTCCGGCTCCAGAATCGTTAGGCTCCATGCGTCACCTCCGCTCTGTCCCAGGGCGAGACGGCCATCCTGCATTATTGCGAAACTTGCAGACAATTCGGTTTCCAGGCAGTACAACAGTTTGACTTCTCCATTGAGTTTTACCGCGCAAAGCGAGCCTCCGCCAAGGAGAAAGGCTATATCATCTGAAAATTCCAATTTGACTGGAGTCCAGTTGTCAGGCGTCTCAGAAAAGTCCAGAGCATACTCGGCAAGCTGCATACCATCCGTATCAAACTCAAGCAGCCTGTAGCTGCTGTTCTTCCCGTTCTGCCTGCGCTCCAGCATAAGAAGCCGCTCTTCTGAGCCTGCTGTAATATCAAGCGGCGTCATTTCAAGTGGATTAAATGTGCACAGGCTATTACGGCTTTCACTCTCTTCGCACCTGCAAAGCTCATATGCGTCTGTGGAACTTCCGATGAAATACGCAGACTGCCCCACAACTGCGAAGCTGCTTATCCAGAGGTCCTCTGTATATTCCGGTAGTACTAACTCATAGGCCGCCGCAGTGAGCTTTGATACAGATACCGCGTCAATCTCCTTAATAGCTGATCTGCCGCCGCAAGCCGACATTGTAAGAAGCAGCATCGCGAGGGCAGCAGATATTGCCTTTTTCATGCCTTGCCTCCTATGCTGGGTTGTGTTAAGGATGACAGCAACATGTTTCGTTGCTGTCATCCTCTTGAACAAAACAAACTATCTTTTACAGAGTCAGATGAGGAAGATTACAGCCACCCAAGTCGAGTTGCCACCTAGTATGCAGTGTAGTCCAGGTGCCATAACCTACGATACCATCAACGGGGCTTAAGCCCATATTGGCCTGAAATGTGCACACTGCATTAAATGTGTTTGTGCCAAATTGTCCATCGACGCTACCAACGTAATAATAAGAGTTGCCCGTGCGCTCATAAAACAGGTTCATACAATCCTGGATAACAACGACATAACCTGTATAACTGCTTCCCGTTGTAACGCTAATTGTTCTGTCTACACGATAATTATTGCCATATGCGTTTTTAAACGTTATGTAGTCCGCAGACGTAGACGCAGGAGTAACATACGTACTCGAATCCGCTAGAGCTGAGATGGAGAAAATGCTGGTTATCATGACGAATGCTAAGATAAGCGCTAGAGCCTTTCTTTTCATGTTCCTTTCTCCTTTCGTTGGTCTTTTTTATTCTTTTGCAGATCTGCATAAAGCTTTATAATCTAATTCAGCTCATGACAAATTGTATAAACCAGTAGATATCGGTAATTAAACAAATACAGTTATATTTTATATTCTATATCGTATTTATCATGCTTTCTCTTGTCTGCGTAAATTTTGCGGTATGAAGGATGTCTTTTGCTGTGAAAGCGGCGTCATAATATAAAAGAAGAATAGCTCTCCGCGCCTTATGAAACGCAGAGAGCTATTCTTCTCCTAACAACCATATTACCGACACGCCGAGTACTTTTGCAAAAATAACCACTTCGTAATCCGTGACGAATCTGGTCCCAATCTCTACCCGACTTATTGAGTCCCGTTCCAAAGTAACTCCTTCAATTTGCATTCGTGCAGCCAGTTCTTGCTGTGTCATTCTTTGTCGTGTTCGTGCTTCGTGTATTCTGTCCCCACAAATGTTTTTCTTGCCCTTGTAATCATATATTTTCAACATTCAGCCTCCTTGTAAGCTAATGTTCAGCAATTTTCTTGACATTAACATATAATTGCACGATAATTGTGTTAATAGTCAGAATCTTTTGCATGAACCAGACTGAGCGGCAAATCATCTATTGAAAAGTCGAAATTTGACAAAGCTGGAGAGATAATATATGGTAAAGAAAAAACGGCACGGAGCGTGTTTTACCATGAAACTCATGATCTGCGATGACAACGCCGCGTTTGCCAGAGAGCTTAGGCGCAGGATTGAAGACATCTGCGCATATGAGGACTGGCCTCTTGACTGCCTTATATTTGAAAAGCCGCAGGATGTTCTGAACGCAGACCTCTACGGTGTAAAGGCGGCCTTTCTTGACATTGAGATGCCGGGGGGCAACGGCATAGAGCTGGCCAAGCAGCTGCGGATAAAGCATCCTGAAATGATACTTGTCTTTGTCACTGCCTATATCGAATATGCTCCATCGGGCTACAAAGTCGATGCCTTTCGCTATCTTCTAAAATCCAAGGTCGACGAAGAACTCAGAGAGATCCTTGAAGGCATACGGGAGAGGCTTTACAACAGCAGCGACGTCGTCAGCCTCAAGACCCGCGACGGCGACTGTGTGCTTCCCCTGAAAGACGTGTTGTATTTTGAGGGGACTGCGCAGCGCATGGTGCTCGCACACGTGATGGGCCATGAGGGGCCGGTGACTTGTCAGGGCAAATTATCCGCTCTTGAGGAGTCGCTCTTAGGCAAGGGCTTTCTCAGGATACAGAAGAGCTTTCTTGTAAACATGGCCCATCTGCGCCGCATCAGCGGTTACCGGGCCTTCATATCGAATGGAAAAGAGCTAAAGGTCTCGGAGCTGAATTACTCCAAAATACGCGAGCAGTACCTGCTCTGGAAAGGGAGCGGGCTATGAGCGCAGGATTGTCAGCATTTCTCAACATTCTTGTTATCGCCCTCGAGCAGCTCATGGTCTGCATCCTGTCCGAAGGGATGTTCAAGCGCCGGTTCAGCGCCCCTCTCACGCTCTGCCTGTTTATAGTCTCCGCACTGCCTGTCTGGTTTGTGTACAGTCTCATGGCTGAGCATATGTATCTGCGCATCGTGCTTGGTTGCATTTTTATGTCTGCAATGGTGCTGCTTAGCTTCCGAACTAACGCGGTCAAGGCGGTCTTCACGGGAGCATTTATAGGCGCCTTTTTGCAGCTTGCTGACACTGCTTTAATCGCAGCAGTTTGCGAATGGCTTGGAATTAGCGTGCAGTACTTTTTGTTCGGGCCATTTGAATACTACGCGCTGTGTTTTTTCATCAAGACCGTCGAGCTGTTCTTCATCATTGCACTGCAATTCATACTGAGGCACCGCTTCCCCGGACGAGGCGCTTCAATTTCAGACTGGATAAGAGCCCTGGCCTTTCCGGCCTCATCATTTGTCATATCAATGCTTCTGCTGCGCTCCGTCATATCGGCGCCGGAGGCCACGAAGGAGCTGCTCGTCTGCGTCATAATAGTGCTGCTCACAGACGTCATGTCCTTCTTCGTCCTGAATTACATGGATAGGCAGAGCGAAGCCGTCCGCGACAACGCGATACTCAGGCACAATATAAAGCTGGAGCTTGACAACATAACGGCCTGGAGGGAGGCGTATTCCGGGCAGCGCAAGCTGACGCACGACTACCAGAATCAGCTGCTAGTCATACGCGGCATGGTGGAGCAGGATGCGGCCAAGTCCGACCTGCTCACCTATCTGGACGGGCTCCAAGCCCAGCTCACACCCGCGGAGACACTTGTAAATACTCACCGCCCGGCTGCGGATATCATCATCAACCAGAAACTGTCCATAGCAAAAAGCAAGGACATCAGCTTCAGATATCAGCTCGACGACCTGTCAACAGTATCCCTGCCGGATGATGAACTCGTCACAGTGCTGGCAAACCTCATAGACAACGCCATTGAAGCCTGTGAGGAGATATCTGAACCCGAAAAGAGGCATATACTTCTCAAGTTCAAGGTCAAGGATGAGGCCGCATTTCTCTACATTGAGAACTCTACAGCCAAACCTGTGAGAGTTCGAAATAATGTGGTTCAGACCACAAAAGACAATGCCGCAGGTCATGGTTTCGGCCTCCAAAATGTGGCCGCAGTATTGGCAAAACACGGCGGGATCTATGCGATAAGCTACGATGCCGCAAAGAAACTTTTCATTTTCTCGGCACAGATATGATGTTGATTTAACCGCCGGCTCATGTGTTCATGGACCGGCGGTTTGCTTGTTTGACTGCTGATTTTACCTGTTTTACTGCGATATTTACAGTATTTTATCTGAAAATGTATAATATTTTTGGTGATGCCAATGCTGCACAAAAAAGCTGTTGCCATAGCAAACTCCTGCGTGAGCAGAGGATGGGTAAAAGATTCAGAGCTCGACTGGTGCGTCTATGCGGCAGAAAAGTGGATATTGTTCTCTGCTTTTCTATTGCTTCTTTTGCTCTGGATGTGTGTCTCGGGAAAGTACATTGAAACGCTGAGTTTTGCCTGTACATTTTATGTTCTCCGCAGCAGAATGGGCGGGTACCACGCAAAGCTGCCATGGTTATGTATTACAACGAGCATCGTTATAGTAATTACTATAACAATGCTTATTGGCCCGCTTTTGAGCCGCATTCCATTGTTGCCCTCTTTGATAGGAAGCTTTTTAATCTATATCGTCACTTACTTTACGAAACCCATATACCCTCCGCAAGCGAATTTTACAAGAGAAGCGATTGTAGAAAACAACAAGAAGAAAAACCATTTACTTATTATTGTCTTTTTGCTTCAGACATCTGCTTCATTGGCAAGTTTATTTAATATAGGCACATATCTCTTCTGTGGTGTCTTATTAACGCAAATTTTAGTGTCAATAGAAAAAGCAAGGCAACATAAGGGAGGAAAGAACTATGAAATTTATTGAAAAAACAGCAAAAATCTTTATCTCAAATGCGGTTAAACGTGAAGTCGACGGATGGCCTCCTCTGTGTTCAGGCGTACTATATCAGCCAAAACGGCCTACCCCCGCCAAAGCTACGCAGGAAGAAAAGGCTGATAAATGAAAAGTCTGGCATAGGAATGTCTTAAACTTTCACTATCAACAACTACATTTTCTAAACCTTGGTTGAGAGCGGGCGCTTTGTACGCTCTGACTTCTGGCAGTGCTACGTAGCTAAATACCCCTGACCTCCTGTTTTGATCCCATCCAAATCAAAGCAGGAGGTCATTTTAATGGCATACAACTACGCCAAAGAGAAGCGAAGGTTTGACGCCGAGTGGAAGCGCAATGAACGTTGGTACAGGAAAGAAGGCATGAGCGAGGATGACATCGAGGAGATGCGCCGCTTCGACCTCGAACAATTCAACCGTGACAGAGCGTACGAGAGCCGCAGGCGTCCGTTGGAGACGGCCTGCGGCTCTTGCTATACCCTGATGCCTGAGTTCAATTCCGGCCGCTGCGGCTGGATAGAGGGGCTGGATAATTCCCAGCTTTCTGCGAAGCTGTGTGAGCTGCCTGAGGCCGACCTGGAGCTTCTTACACTGCTCTGCGTTGACGGCCTCTCACAAGCGCAGACGGCCCGCGTGCTCGGGTGCACGCAGCAGGCGGTGTCGAAGAGGCTTTACAAAATCAAAAAACATTTGACTTGAGGTTGTAAAAATCGCATTTTCGCTGCCTATATAGCGAA
>UMGV01081047.1_pt1 | contig 11437 bp, 12 predicted proteins | sample 1965361 | NCBI WGS metagenome assembly UMGV01 (sample SAMEA4836081, study PRJEB28245) | human gut metagenome | biome: gut microbiome; material: fecal sample | place: Denmark | collected 2008
TGTCCTATATAAACTAAATGACAAAAAAGCTCCAAACATTATAAATATTACTATAACTAATCTCTTTAACATACCTCTTTTATCCTTTCTTTATATACAAAAAAGTCTATAACTTAAAAGAGTACTCCCATACTCTCACTGTTATAGTCTCTAAAACTCATACTATTTCTATTATATATTAGTGCATTTAAAAAATGCACCCCCCCCCCCAAGAGAAATTTTAAAATTTGTATTTTTATCAAACACTTGTTCTGCATTATAAATATTAAATTCAAGATTTATTTTACACTTTAACATAAGGATGCACCTCCCTTTCTCTAATCTAACACCATTTTAACAAATATTAGTATTTTTTACAATACTTTTATTGAAATTTACAACAAAATATAAGCACATCCCTTAACATCTCAATATTTATCATAAAAACAATATCTTATTTTTTCTTTACAGAAAGTTCCTGCAAAATTTCCTCATAATTTTTATCATTAAATAAATCACTTAATATTCTTAAATAGCCTTCATATCTATTTAAATTAACTAAACCACTAGCAACAGCTTGTTTTACCATACATAAATCGTATGGCTCTTTATAATGTAAACAATCACTATATTTACATCTTACTTTCCAATTATCTAGTTCCGGAAAATAATTTTGTATTTCCATTGGACTAAATGATGAAACATCTAAACTTCTTATACCAGGAGTATCAATTATAGAAGAATTATTGTTCCACACATAATATTTTGAAGTGGTAGTTGTATGTCTTCCACGTTTACTTTTATCACTAATATGACTAGTTTTAATATCTTTTTCCCTCATAATAGCATTCGTAAGTGAGGACTTCCCAACTCCACTATTACCAACAAAAATTGCTTGTTTATTATATAAATATGATTTTAATTCTGCTATCCCTATATTATTATACGTAGAAGTCTCTATAACCAAAATACCAATTTTTCTATAAATATCAAGCATTGCTTCTTCTTCATCTGTTTTTAAATCACACTTATTTAAACACACAATTGCTGGTATATTACTATTTTGTAAAATCATTAAATATCTATCAATAAATTTAGGATGCAATGGTGGTTCTTTTACTGCAACAACAATTACAGCTAAATCAATATTAGCAGCAATATTTTTTGTTAATCCTATATCATCTAATCTAGTACTATCCTTTTTTACTCTCGACAACAGTGATGTTCTCTTTAACATATTTTGGATAATATATGTATCATTAACTTTATCTAATACTACCTTATCACCAGAAAAAATAATTTGGTTACAAATTAAATTTATATCCCGTCTCAGTCTCGCTACAACTATTTCACCATTATATAATACATTAGCATCATTATATCTAACTTCTATTACAACTCCCCAATTTTGTGAATTTTCAATTACAAATCCCACTAATTCATTATCATTTTTTCCAAAAGACTTTTCCTTGGCCTTTTTCTTCTTTTCTAAACTCTTTTTCGTTTTAAAACTCTCATAAGCATTATAATGTGGCATATTTTCTCCTTTTATAAATTCTTACATTTAACCTAAATATTAAATACATACTTCACTTTCCAAAAATTAAACCTCTTTAATACAAAGAAAAAACTCCCCCCAAGTTCTTTTCTTCTACTTCACAATATCACGCTTTAATTCTTCTATTTCCCCTTTACCTATAACACTACTATCATAAGTAATAAATATTTTAACATTTCTATAATTACAAAAATCATAATCACTATATGCACTTACTATACCATTAATAACAAATAATTTTTCCATCATATCAAAGAAACAATATTCGCAGCAAAGACTTTCAACAACAATAATATCTTTGCAAACATTACTACTAATATGTTTATCAAAAGATAAAATTGTAGCACTATCTAAAACCAAAAATATTTCTTTTTTTAAAATATCAAGAGAAATAACATTCTTATCATACTCTACATAAATAGAATCCTTATTTATATCAACCAAAACCAAACAAACTCCATTTAATTGCTGTAAATAATCTTCTAAATGAAGTAATGAATACCCATAATTATTAAACTTAATTGAAAAACTATTCATATAACACTCCTGTTAATAACCTAACTATGCAAACTTAATAACCTTAACTTTCTTCCTATCTTCTTTACCATTTCTAATAATACTATCTACTTCTCTAAGTAAATCCATACTAACATTACCCCCAATATGCTTATCCTTTTCTATATCAAACATCCTATAACCCATATAAGACATATTAACAAGATAAGCCCTAAGGAGTGGATAGACAAGACTATTATCTATAGCACATAAACTATCCCTCTTCATTCCCGATAGAGTACTATCAAAATCATTCTCGCAAAGATGATTAATAACCCTAGTATAAGTATCCTTAGGAATATCCATAATAAAGGCCTCTTGTTCCTTATCCAAATATTCAATATCCATATTCTCTTGCCAAAATCCCTTTTCAGCCTCATTATTAATCATTATCATATTATATTTAGCATTAATTAACATTTCCCTCTTCTTAGGATCCATTTCTCTTTTCGCATCCTCATCCAAGAAATAAGTATAAGCTATAGCAACATTGTTATAGAACTTCTCATCAATATCCATAAAATCAGCAAGTGACACACCCATATCCTTTAAATGACTATTATAAAAATCATAATCATCAGACGGAATAGAATAATCAAACCTACCGCAGTTCTTGATAACCTCTTCTTTAAGACGTTTAAGTATTCTCACATTTGGAGCCGTCAAATAATCCCCTTGCCAAGTATACTTAATATCATCAAGAGGACTCATCATATTAAGAATACCCATCATATCACTAAACATCATATAAGTATCAATATCAAGGTTAAGTTTCCTATAATAGTCAGCCTCAACCTCTCTCATAACCACATACCTGAGCAAATAACTATGATATAGCGGGCTATCCTGATGCCCCTCTATTTCCAGTTTCCTCATTTCATTCAAATTAGCATCTAGCTTATTCGTAACATCCACAATTTTATGCAACATTTCTAATTTATATTCAAGTTCTTCCATACTACTACCCCCAAACTATGTTAATTATATCATAATCTTTAATATTTGTCAAATTTATTATAACATTTGTTTATATTATTGCCCTATCGGGGGTCTTAACTCATATTATTAATTAAATATAAAATTATTACTTGCTTAAACCCTAAAAAATATGTTAGAATAAAGAAAAAGGAGGGTTAAAGATGAAAGAAGAAGATAGACTTAAAATAATATCACAAATAAATAAAGATTTAAAAGAAAAAGATAAATTAAAAGAAAAACAAAGAGAATTAGAGGAAATGCAAAAAAATCCTCTCATAAAACAGTATCGTAGATTACAAAGTGAAATAGTTAGAATTAAAAAACGTCGTGAACAGTTTTCTCAAAATAGAGGGGAAATAGAGACAGATTTTCATAATTATATTCACACTAATAACACACCTTGCACTCACGATATCTGGATATATGAAGGGTCATTTTCTAGAATACATTATCCTAGAACAGGATATATTGAAGATAGACTAGTTAAAGATGAAAGCGATATCGATTTTACTGCAAATAAATATACTTGCTTAGAATGTGGACACAAAATCTGCACCTCTTTTTGGACAGATTTTGAAAAAACGCATTATGTCTTAAAAGATTATTCCTTAAAGAAAACGGCCGAATTTTATACTAAAAAATATTATAATTTATTATATGTGTGTACCGTAGATGAAGCCCAGCAACAAATAATAAGTATGTTTGATAAAGTAAAAAGAAAAAAATTAACTAAATAAAACACTAACAAAATAATAATAAATCCACATAGTGCCAATAACATAAAGAGATAGCCGTAAACTATCTCTTTTAATAAAATTCATTAAAAATATCACTAGAAATATCATAAATATCATCCAAAGAAATGACATCCATATCCTCAAAAATGACCCTTCTCTTGCTTAAATCAAGTTTTTTAATAATACCTTTTTTCGTAGTATAACTACCTCCACTTTTCCTCATATCAGGAATAAAATAAGTAATTTCTACCTCAACTTTTTTATCTATATTCATATTAATATAATTAAATTTTCTATTAAGAATATCTAACATATCAACACCAATATTTTTTTTCATTTCTGTTACACGAGAAACTTCCCTAATATTATCACTGTACCCTGTTAAGGCAGCAAAAGGAGCAAACTGACTAGCTCGGGAAGATATATCTAAATGTTTATGATTAGATATAGGCCTATCTCTATAAATAATATCACTATAATCTCTCATCCCTTATGACCTCCTACTTCATCATTTCTCTCCCTCATTGTTGCTCCCTCTTCAAAATTCATTCCCCTTAAAATAGAATTTTTACCAAATTTATCTTTAATATCAAGAATAGTATTTTGGAGACTATTTTCTTCTTTTTCCTTAATCATATTATTCTCTATTTGTTCACTATAATTATCATAATCAGTAAATAAATCTAGTTGTGTATTCCTATCTCCATTATCAGGAGTATCTATGGAAACTACATCACTTGCTACTAAATATATTTTCCTTGCCAAAAGTATAGGGTTACTAATCCTATCATAAACTTCTAGTACTCTTTTCATAATAACACTAGTTAAATTAGTTCTATATCCTATATTAACTGTACCCCTTGAATGCTTAGGAACTAATCTCCCATACATATCAGTATCAATGTCTCCCTTATACTTACTTCTAATATCATCATCCGTAAGATTACTCGTATCATAAATAATAGTTAAGACGAGCCTACTAGTTTTAAGTCTTTTATAAACTAAATCCATAACTAAACTATCAGTCATTTCTTTAACAATTAATTTAGTCTTTTCGTTATTATAAGGACAGTGTAGTACTTGTCCCATACTAATACTATGATGACAAGGTATATATTCCTTAGCTTCCTTAATAGTACAAGGTTCATAACCCCAAGCGTGATCTATAAGAAATTCAGCATTTACTCCAAATAGTTTGAAAAGCAAATCTTCATTATCTATTGACATTCTTGCAACATCACCCATTGTTTCCATACCATTTTCATAAAGTTTCTTAGCATATCCTTTACCTACTCTCCAAAAATCAGTAATTGGTGTATGATACCATAATGTTTCTTTATACATCTTTTCATTTAAGCAAGCTATTCTAACTCCATAACTATTAGCTTCCATCTTCTTAGCCGATATATCCATAGCAACCTTAGCTAGATACATATTAGTACCAAGTCCTGCAGTTGCTGTTATTCCTGTTTCTTTATAAACTGTACTAATAATTTCTGTAACTAATTCTACTGGCTTTTTATTATATAGTTTTAAGTATGGTGTTATATCACAAAATATTTCATCTATGGAATAGACTAAAATATCATCGCTAGATAAATACCTTAAATATATATTATAAATCTTTTCACTATATTTCATATATAGTCTCATTCTAGGAGTTGCCATAATAAAATCAAGTTCTAAATTTCTATTTTTCTTTAATTCTGATGCTTTATAAGACTTTCCCATAAAAGGACGATAACTATTTTTCTTCTTTCTATCATAGTTTACCTCATTTACTTTCTTTTTAGCATCAAATAATCTACAACGACCCGATAACCCGTAAGCTTTAAGGGAAGGAGTTACAGCAAGACAAATAGTTTTATCAGTCCTTGTTTCATCTGCTACTACTAAGTTTGTATCTAGTGGATTAAGTCCCCTTTCTACACATTCAACTGACGCATAAAAACTCTTTAAATCAATACAAGCATATACTTTCATAACACACCTCTAAATATACAAATAAAGTATAACATCTAAAAAAAGAAAAAACAAGTAAATACACATATTGGTAAAACTTGTTATTAATAACAATCAAAATTAGAGTAATTCTCGGAGTAATTATTATAAAAAGCCCCATTTTACGGGGCTTTATAAATCATATATGGTGCCGAATGGCAGAATTGAACTGCCCTCTGAAGCTTACCATGCTTCTGTTCTACCACTAAACTAATTCGGCATAAAAGGATAATTATCTAAAAATAACTAATCCTATAATTACAAGTCCAAGTACTACTCTATATACAGCAAATACTTTAAAACTTCCTTTTTTAAGATAATCAAGTAAAAACTTAATAACTAAAATACCTACTATAAAACTAGAAAGAACTCCAAGTACAAAAGCTGTATTAAAAACAAAATCTCCCATACTAACAAGAACAGCAGCTGCAATCATTGGCGTAGAAAGTAAGAACGAAAACTTAGCAGCACTTTCTCTATCAATCTTCATAGCACGAGCAACAGTCATCGTAATACCTGACCTTGATGTTCCAGGAAAAGCACCCGCTATTGCTTGTGACATACCAATCAAAAAAGCCTGTTTAAAATTAATCTTTTCATATCTAATTCTAGTTTTACATTTACTATCAACAACATATAAAAGAATACCCATAACAATAAGCATTACCGCTATTGCTATCATTTCCTTATTTATTGTATTAAATATCTTACCCGATATCTTTTCTAAAATCATTCCCAGTATTCCTGCTGGTATTGTGGCAATCATTATATACCAAAACATTCGACCATTAACACTATCTTCCTTCTTAAAGACTTTATTAAAGCCTCCCTTTATTAAGTCAATCCAATCTCTAAAAAAGAAAATCGTAATAGCCATAAGAGTACCAAAATGAAGAGCTATATCAAAACTATCAGGTATCTCACTCCATCCTAGTAACCACGGAAATATATTTAAATGGGCCGAAGAACTGACCGGAAGAAGTTCCGTAAGTCCTTGAATAATACCCAGTATTATACTTTGTAATGCAGTCATTAAATAATTCCTCCTACTAAAAAATATTAACCCTACCCACTAAGTATAACAAATATAAAATCAAAAGTAAAGAAAAAGTCATTAATTTTTCAAGAAATCAATAACTTTATCAAATAAAATTTGGCTTTTTAACATTTCCTTAGCATCTTTTTCACTTAATAATTCTTCTTTACTTACATTATGTTTTTCACAAAGTTCTTTAATCTTATTTTCTAATTCCTCTTCTGTAACATCGAACTTCTTATTATTAATAATTTCACTAATCATAAGTCTGCCTTGTACTCTAAACTTAGCTTCTTCTTCAAAGTTTTTAATTATCTCTTCTTCTGTCGTATTATTATATTTAAGATATTCCTCTTCTTTAATACCATATCTACTCATATTGTGAATCATTTCGTGATACATACTATGAGCTTCTTCGTGATAGAACTCAGGATCCATTTCAAATTCCGTATTTTCAATAGCCTTCTTTATAATAGCATCAATATATTCGCCTTCAATTTTCTTTTCTTTTTCTTCTTTAAGTTCTTCTTCAACTTTCTTTTCTAAATCTTTCTTAGAATTAATATCATCCATACCAAGATCAGCAAAGAAATCTTCATCAAGTTCAGGAACTTCCCTAGTCATTACATCCTTAACCTTAACCTTAAATACTACCTTAGCACCTTTAAGTTCTTCAGAATGATAATCCTCTGGGAAAGTAAGTTCTAAATCCTTTTCATCATCTTTTGCTAAACCAATAAGACCCTCTTCAAATCCAGGAATAAATGTATGACTACCAATTACAAGTTCATAGTCTTCACCTTTACCACCATCAAAAGCTACTCCATCTTTAAACCCTTCATAATCAATAACAGCTGTATCTCCTTCTTCAATTTTACCTTCTTTTGAAACTTTTTCTGCATAATCATCTTGTAAATGTTTAATAGCTTCTTCTACTTCTTCTTTGCTAACAATTACATCATCTTTTTTTACATCAAGTTTAGTATAATCACCTAATGTAACCTTTGGACTAGTAATAAAAATAAGCTTAGCTTCCATACCATTTTCATCTAAACTAACAACATCTACCTTAGGTTGCATAACAGGAATAATCTTTCCTTCATTAATAACTTCAGTATACTTATTTTGAATAGCACTATCAAGTGCCTCTTCTAAAAGTTCACCTATACCATATTTCTTTTCATATACACTTCTAGGTGCCTTTCCATCTCTGAAACCATCAATGTGAGCCTTTTTAATAACCCTATCAAAAGCCTTATCAATTAGCTTCTTCCATTCTTCTCCTTCAACTTTAACAATAATTTCTTCTCTCATTTTTTCCTCCTACAAAATTTCTAATATTTCTACATCATACTTACCATTAGGACTTTCAACACTACGAACTTCTCCAGCCTTAGCACCCATTATAGCCTTAGCAAGAGGAGATTCATTACTAATCTTATCCTCAGATGGATCCGCTTCCTTAGAACCAACAATACGGTACTCTTCAACATCATCATCTTCCAAATACTTAATCTTAACAGTAGTACCAAGACCAACACTATCAGTATCTTTCTTCTCTATAAGTTCAGCAATTTCCAAAATCTTTTCAAGTTCTACTATTCTACCTTCTATTTGTGCTTGTTCATTTCTAGCCGCATCATAATCAGCATTTTCTGATAAATCACCAAGAGCTCTAGCATCCTTCAAAGCCTTAATAATAGCAGGTCTTTTAACCTCTCTTAAATTATTAAGTTCTTCCTCAATTTCTAAAAATCCTTCATTAGTTAAATATATTTTATCTGACATTTAATTCACCTCTTAACATTTCAAAATTTTACTATTTTTTTTTACCTTTGTCAAGTAAAATTATATCTTTTTTATATTTTTATTCTAAGAATATCATTTTGATACACTTTTTTAGGCACTTTAAAGAAAATAATCTCTTTAGGATGTCTTGCACATTCTAAAATTTCTCCATCCTCATTATATATATTCCCCATTTGAAAAGAAAATACCGAAATATTAGGCCCAAAAAATTCTACCATATCTCCCTCTTTAAAAAAGTTCCTTTCTTCAACCTTAGCAAGACCAGTTTCATCATCATAATCAAGAACAACTCCTAAAAAATCCTGATTAGATTCTTCTTGTCTACCCAAATAATACTGTTCGTTAACACTAGGAAGACGATTGTAAAATTGCTCCGTATTATCTCTATTACTAACTCTTGCCAAAACCTTTTTATAATACTCTCTTTTTTCAGAAGTTAACTTACCATCATAATAATCATTAATAGCACTTTTGTATGTATTAATGACAGTTGCCACATAGTAATCACTTCTCATCCGGCCTTCAACTTTAAGGGAACTTATACCAATATCTATCATATCACCAATATTATCAATCATAGATAAATCTTTGGTACTCATTGTAAACTTAGTATCTGCATCTATTTTATTTTTATCCTGATCATACAAATCAAATTCCCATCTGCACACCTGAGCACAGCCACCACGATTAGCATCCCTATTCGTAAAATAATTACTAAGCACGCACCTGCCACTGTAACTGCTACACATCGCCCCGTGCACAAAAGTTTCAATCTCCATACCAGTCTTATCAATTATATTCTTTATATTTTCACGTGACGCTTCGCGAGCCAAAACCACTCTTTCCACCCCAAGTTCCTTGAAAAATAAAATTGCTTCTATATTTAACACCGAATATTGAGTTGAAATATGAATAGGAATTTTAATATCACTATCTTTGACCAAATCTATAATAAAAGGATCCGAAACTATAATAGCATCTACATTAGCATCCGAAAGGAACTTTAAATAATCTGTAAGTCCTCCTATATTCTCATTATGAAACACAATATTTACAGTTACATATATTTTTTTCCCCAAACTATGAGCATAATTTACAGCTTCTCTTATTTCATCATTACTAAAATTTTTAGCATTAGCTCGTAAACTAAACTCCCTTCCTCCAATATAGCACGCATCAGCACCATACAAAAAAGCCGTTTTTAATCTATCCATATTACCAGCAGGACTTAAAAGTTCAATTTTTCTTTCCTTATTATATACATTTAAACTATGTTCCATATTATAAGTCCCCTTTCTTTACCTTATACATACTACCAGTCTCATAAAAACCCAAATATTTATCATCATCCGTTTTCTTCATACTGATAATTTTTTCCATTATATCCTTATAATTATGAGTATCGAATAAATTAATAACTAAATAAATATCATCATCCATTTTCGAAATTTCTGAAGTTAAATCAATACACTTACTATAAATGCACGTCCCCTCAGACTCCTCCTTGATTGGATAAAAATCGTCATTATGTTTCATATAATAAAGGTTTCCATTTTTCCTCTTATTTATATACTTAAGATAGTTACTAATTAAACTTCTCCTCGAATAAAACATTGGAATATGTCCATATATGTTATAGAATATTTTCATACCGCTATCTTTGATTTCACTAACTTCATTATATGTAATATCACTCGTAATATACGAATAATTGATACCCCGTTTTTGATAAAATCGATTACTAATCGTGCTAGCATTCAAATGTTCTTGCGAAATAATCAGCATTTCACTCATACCAAGCCTTCTTGCAATATTAAAAACGCCCATATCATAAAACATAATAAGTACATTTTTTACTTTAAGAACTCTAAGGGTTCTCTCTATCAAAGCCAAATCCTTATCATACATCATCTTATTCATACTAATTATAACCATTTTGTCTTGATACATACGAATAATATCATCAATTTCATCTAAACTAACTGTAAAATTATAACTAGCACTAAGACCTTCTAAAGAAACAATAATACCACTAATATCCAAATCCTTTAAATAATTAAGTTCATCCCTCGAACCAGCATTTACAATAAACTTTTTCATATATAAGCACCTCCTATTTCTTTTTTGAAATACTAATACCATCTCCAATATTAATAAATTCCGTTACATATTCTGTATTATTTTCTAAAAAAGAAATATAATCCTTAATCTTATTAACAAGCCCTCTTTGATTTTTAGTTTTAATCAAACTATCATTTTGAACAAGACCGTGAAAAGAAAGATTATCCGTAATAATTACTCCCTTTTCTGTTAAATTATTACAAAATTTTTCAAAAAATAACTTATTTTTACCCTTACTAGCATCAATAAAAATAAGATCAAATTTTTTATCAGTCTCAAACTCACAAGCATCCATATTATATATAGATATTCTACTACCCAAATTCATATCATTAATATTACACAAAGCCTCATTATATCTATCAATATCCTTTTCTATTGTAACAACAGAAATATCCGAACTAACCAAGGCCATTTTCATACTACTCCAACCAATTGCACTACCAATCTCCAAAATAGATTTAACATTATTTTTATAAATATAATCAAGCATAAAATCCATACCATCATCAAGCATTAAAGGAATACCTCTTTTTCTTGCCTCATCTTCAATCATTTTTAAACTTTTATCCATAGTACCATACCACCTCTTCAAAACTATCAATATTGTAACAAATAAAAAAAGAAAAAGCAAGTTATTTTTGTAAGTTTTGCAAGTATTTT
>UMGV01065610.1_pt1 | contig 11419 bp, 10 predicted proteins | sample 1965361 | NCBI WGS metagenome assembly UMGV01 (sample SAMEA4836081, study PRJEB28245) | human gut metagenome | biome: gut microbiome; material: fecal sample | place: Denmark | collected 2008
GTATTTTTGGACTAGTTCCATGAAATGGGAAGTAGATGCTGTTTGCTCATTAATGGCTTTGATTTTGCCTTCTAGCTCAACAATCTTTTCTTTTAGAGAATTTTGTTCCTGCTCATAGTTTTCATTCATCTTCTTAAATCTTTCTTCGCTTACTATTCGAGCTATTTTATCTTCATAAAGGTTTTGGATGATTGCGTCTAACTTTTTAAATCTTGCTTTCGATGCATCGAGCTCCTTAGTTAGAGAGGCTAATGCCTTAGCGATGTAAGCACTTGTTTCGTTTGACACCAGCTTAATGAATTCATCTTCATGAGCTCTAGCGAATTCAATATGTTTTTTGATATCATTCAGGACAATCGAATCAATAACTTTTATCCTTATTTGATGAGCAGAACATAGTCCTTGTCTTTTGCGATAAGTGGAACAGCAATAATAATAGGCGCTTGGCTGTAGAGATTTGGTTCTGCATACATATAGCTTCTTACCGCAATCTGCACAATATAGCATACCTGATAGAACAGGCATTTCACCCATTGGAGTGTTAGCTCTCTTACGACCTTCTTTCAATCTTTGGACTATATCGAATGTCTCTTGGTCGATAATAGCATCATGGGTGTTCTTAATAATGACCCATTTCGATGGTGGATTAATATAGGATTTCTTGTTCTTATATGATTTTCTACCAGTTTTGAAATTGACGGTATGTCCTAGATATTCCTGTCTTGATAAGATATCGGATACAACTGACCAGTCCCACCAGTAAGGGTCGATGTTGTCTTTGCTGTGAGTATTTGCGATACCTTTTGAATTTTTATATCCTGTAGGATTAAGTATCTTTCTTTGAGTGAGAATAGTAGCAATTTTAGATGGACCATGTCCTTGGACAGCTAAGCGAAATATCTCCTTAATTACTTCTGCAGCATCCTCATCAACTAACCAGTGATATTTGTCGTTAGGGTCTTTTATAAAACCATATACTGGAATAGGAGCAGTAGGTTTTCCTGCATCGCTTTTTGCCTTGATAACGGCTCTAATCTTCTTTGAAGTATCCTTTGCATACCATTCGTTGATGATATTAAGGAAAGGAGTGAAGTCGCTGTCTTGTTGGTTAGCTGAATCAACGCCAGAATTAATAGCAATGAACCTTATGTCCTTTTCAGGAAAAAGCATCTCTGTGTACATTCCAACTTTAAGGTAGTCTCTTCCAAGACGGCTCATGTCCTTAACGATAATGGTTCCGACCTCATCATTGTTGATTCTATCAAGCAGCCTTAGCCAATCAGGTCTATTGAAGTTAGTTCCTGAATAACCATCATCAACAAAAAACTCAGTGTTTTTAAATCCATTATCATCTGCATACTTTTTGAGGATTTCTTTTTGATGGATGATTGAGTTTGAATCACCTTGAAGCTCGTCATCTCTGGAAAGACGGCAATAAAGCGCTGTAATCTTAATTTTATCAGTTTGTGTCATCGTCATTGCCTCCTTCCTTTGAAATGACCATAATGGAATCAATTGTTCCATCCTCGAATAATTTAATAGCATATTCGACCGCTTGTTGTTCGCTCCAACCAAGTGACTTTTGGTAGTACTCGATTAGATGCGCGATACCTTTTATCTTGGCACCTTTTGCTTTGCAAAACTCAATAAGTTTTTGTTTGTTTTCTGACATAAATACACCTCCGTTTGTCAGTGTATATACATCACTCTAAATCCCTTATTTATCAACTCATTTGCCCGATATCGATGAGCCTTTTTGTTTTTCTTTTGCATCGTTTAGGATGAGTTTCTTAATCTTATCGATAAGCACCTTTTCAGACTCTTTGCTACTAGTTATGGAGCTGATGACATAAGTGACATTACCGATTTCCTTTGTGTATGTATTAGTCCCCATAATCGTAGTAGCAACAACTATCCTAGGGAGCGATTAAACTCCCTAGAATAGGCCTATAAATGGCTTGTGTTGCGTTTATTCATCCGTATGGATAACTAATGCCTTTATAGCATTAATATCGGTAATTTTGGCATCAATTCGTTCTATACCCGCATAACCATAGTCACCAGTAGCGATGTATTTTTCAGTTAACACTCGTACGCCTAATGGTTTTCTTATAAGAATGTAAAGGTAAGAAAAATCACCAAATAGAATAGTATTTTCATCAAGTGAATTAATGATCATTACTTCTTTATTGAAGATTCTTTCACCATTAAATAATGGATAACCATTAGAGTCCATAACACTTCTAAGTTTCATAGCCATTTCATCTGACATCATCCAAGTAGCATTGACTCTTAAATCTTTATCTAATGAGAAGAACAACTTAACTACCTCATCATAAGTAAGAACTGGTGCAGTTGATTTGGCAATGCCTGAGTTCATAATACCTAAAGGTTCCTTGTTGCCAGTACCATTGACAATAAGGTTTTCTTCAGCAATACCGAATCTTTTAGCAAACTTGGTTGAAAGGTAATTCTCAACATTAAAGTTCCTATCGTTAATGAATGCTAATTTTAATTTAGCTAAAGAACCAATTTTATAAGAAGAGAATCTAATTTCTTTTGATTCATCACTAACTTCAGGCAATGCACCCGCTTCATCAACGATTGTTGCAATTCCATTTGCGGTTGTAACAACGATTGAACCTTCACCTTCAATATTGAAAATAGAAGCAACCTTTCTAAAAGGATTATATTTTGCAAGGATATCATCAAGTTTTGAATCAACTGATGGCATAGCAGGGTATGCTTCATTAGCAAGATTTAAAATTGAGTAATCTTCAGTAGTCATTTTGTTTGTAAGCATATGACTAAATGCTTCTTTATAAACGTTTGTTTTAAACATTATTTATTTCCTCCGCTTTGTTTAATTGTTTCGTATCTCTTAATAAGGTCTTTCTTGTATCCTTCAGAGATTAGTTTGAAATGAATAGCATATTCCATCATCTCATCAAATGAGCCATAGAATTTACTTTCATTATTGATTTGTAAGTTGCAGTACTTAGTCTCATCGTTTCTAGGAACTAAAAATACTGCAGATTTTGTATCATCGATTATCACCATATCTAGTAAGATAAAAGAAGAAAAATCGATGTGAGCACGTAGATACTTTTGAAATGAATCAGGTAGCTTCATAATCACTTGACCTCCCTAAATCTTAATGAGCAGTAGTCAGTTGCATCCTTAAGTGTTGCAAATACAATAACTGAAGTACCTACAGAGACTCTATAAGGCATCTTTGTGTTTTGAACTTTTGAAACGATGACAGGTCGTTTCAACTTATCTAGGTACAATGCGACACATTCTGAATTTGGCTTAGAGAATATGTTTTTGTCGCTAGCTTTTAAGTTAGGCATTGGACCATAATACACTTTAAATTTCATGTGTTTTATTCCTCCTATTGAAATATAAATAATTGTTTTGTTTGAATCAGGGCATATACCCCGTTTGAAATCGAATTTTTATGCGTGAAACCCCAGGCTCGGTAGCAAGATGAATAGCTGTAGAGATAGATAGGCCCCCAGGGGTCACTGCAGTTGTCGTAGTTGTCATCACATTTCTAGGTTAAATATTTATATTTAATAATTAATTAATAATAAAATAAGTTTCTATACGACAGCACGACAACTACGACAACTAGACTTTAAGGTGGACGCTCCTTATCATAGATTGCAGGATTAACCTCATAGACTAATCCTTTATTATGGGCTCTTGAGGTGCCTTGTTTTTCACGAAGATAACCATAATCGACAAGTAGAGAGATAACCGCAGTTGCGTTTTCCTTCTTGTTCATATACTTGCACATTCTTGAAGCTTCCCTGAACGAGATTTCATTTGTTTTTGTTGCTTTTAACTTTTCGAGGAAATTAAGTGCTTGTTTTTTAGTGGTGTTATCATCCATAAAGTCAAAGGCGAATCTTGCGTGTTCAAGAAAGTAGTTACCAAGTTTTATGGCACTTTCCATATCTTCCTTTTGGACTATCCATTCAGCTGAATCATCAGTTGATGGAGTGTATAGAAATGCATCATATTTGATATTTCTTGCCCTAGTGATTAGTGCAGATATTCTTAAGATATTTCCAACAAGTTTACCTGCCCATCCACCGATATCCTTTAGGTCAGTTATAAGCCTAGATTCAAACTCCTCGTAATAATCCTTTAATAAGGAATAGGCATCGTTCGATAGCATTATGTATGTTGTGGAAGATTTAGGTTCCTTTAGTATTTCGTGGATTAAATCACTGATCCTTTTCTTGTTGTCAAAGTCGATTGGCTTGGTTTCAAACCTTCTTGACCCGACAAGTGATTTAGGAACGGAATATAGGAACCTTGCCGATAAGCCTCGTCCTGTAAATGTTCCATTATTAACCACACTTTCAAGTACCTTCGGTTGTACTGTAAGAAGTATTGTTAATCTTGGATTCTTCACATAAAGCGATGGTCTGCCAATACGACTAACCTTGATGAAATCGCCCGAGTATCCTTTTAGGAAAATGTCGATATTTGGAAAGTTGGTATAACTTCCTGAAATGATATCAAATATTCCACCTTCACTAGATACTAAAGCAATACATCCTTCTTGGCTTTCTATCTCATTCGTTAGGCTTTCTGAAGTTACGTCATCTAGAGTGAGAGATATAGGTTTGATGACCTTATGGGTGGAATATTTTCTAAATGCTTCATCATATTCATCTTTAGTAATCTTTCCGTTTTCATAGTCCTTAGTGGCTTTCTTGTACCTTTTTTCTAGGGAAGTATGTTCCTCTTGACTTTTTAAAACATCGATTGAATGATGTTCATTGTATTCGGCCTCAAAGGACTGAATTACTTTAATGATTTGGTTGAATACAGCTGACTTTCTATCACTTGGCTCAGCAACAATCATGCAGTAAAGTGATAATTGTTCTTCCCAGTCAGATTTACCTATAATCTTATATCTAGGTTGCATAGCAATTGACATAAGAGCAAGTGAAGCAACACCTGCCATATCGATAGGAGTTTGTGTGGATTCGGCTACATCGGATACATAATTCTTTAAAACATCAGGTAATGCATCAATAGGAAATGCAGGTAGAACCACTTCATTCAAAGGTACTAGCTTGTCCCAGGAATCATTATTATATTCATCTGGTGGTATATAATCCCTTTGTGCTTTTATTACTTCGTAATACTTAAGAGCAGATTTCCATATGGTGTTTAGTTCATCATTTTCTAGAGGTGGAGAACATCTAGTTGATGCTTCACGATATTTATCTAATGATTCATTACATAATCCATATCTAGTAAGTAATTTTAAAGCAATAGAGTACATCGTTTTATTACGACTTCCTTCTGATATGGCCTCACCTAATTCAGCAAATTTAGCTTCATCATCATATTCCTTAATAAAATCAGTAAGAGTCCTAGTTCCATCGATATAATCAACTTTAGGCTCTGCAGTACCAAATAGAAATCTAGCAGAATCTAATGCTTGTCCATCAACAAAAGGAAATATGGAGTAGACCTTTTCCTTCAAAGCCCTATACTCTTTAGCGTCCTTTACCTTATCAATAGGAAAGATGATGTGAAACTTTGGTCTAGCAGGCTTATCGTTTTTAATTTTCATATGATTCCTACTGTATTGAATGTAGATAGGAACATCACTGAAGAAAGATGATACCTTATTGGGGGTCATCCAATCATCAGGATTCTCACTATGATCATTATCGATATCAAAGACTATTGCATCAGCATATAGGAAGTCATCAATAGAACGATGATTATTCTTATATACTGCACATGCATAATCCTTTAATATTACTTTCTTGAAATCCTCAAGTGATTCAACAACCACAGGATTTAAATATTTTGATTTCTTAGTGTCTTGATAATAATTAGACGGCGTTAATGTGATTTTAAATTTCATAACATTTTCTTTACCTCGATTCTTTGAGTAGTGCGGAATAATTGACTGGCCAGTGCATTTAATCCTTATGAATGTTCTTTAACGACTGCATTCATCTAAAAGTCATTTCTTGTTCCTTCAGGAGATAATGGCAGTGAATAAATAATCTGCCAAAAAATTGTTAAACTTTTTATCTTCCTTAGTATCACTTGGACATAAATATCGATTTTGGTCGAAAAATTTTTGTTTATTTCTCCTCAAGTCTAAGGACTGACTTTTTGACTTAAAGTTCGGGATTTTAAAATATTTATTCATCTTCATACCTATGACGGCATGAAATCGATGAATATTTGACTTTTTTAAAAAGAGATTAATCCCTTCTACTAGTTGGTTAAAAAAATAATGCTTTATTCATAGAAAATTAAAAAGTCCCTGAAATAAATCAGAGACTGATTTGAGAAAAATATGGAAATATTCTGGACTAATAATGTCGAACGATAGACAATTTGAGAAAAAAGTGATATAATTTAGATAAGTTTTTGATATTCCTATAGGAGGTCATCTATGGATTACAAAGTAATGATAAAAAAGTTGAGAAATAAAATGTTTTTAACACAGTTAGAATTTGCAAAAGAACTAGGAGTTTCTATCGCTTCTGTTGCAAGATGGGAAACTGGTGAAAATGAGCCAACTATGAAAGTTAAAAAGAAACTGAATGATTTGTTTATTAAATACAAATTGGTGGAGGAATGATTATGGCAACAAATAAGATTCAATCTGTTGAACCAAATATTGCAGATCTTGTAAATGGATGGTTGAAAAAATACAAATTAGATTATAAACTTGAACAAGAATCTCTTAATGAATCAATTGATAAAGCTTTAAACGAGTATTTTTCTAAAAATGGTGGAGCAGGCGGTAATAGACCTGATGCTAAGTTGCTATTACAAGATAAGAACTTAAACTATTATCCTATTTTAATCGAATATAAAGGTTATAAGGATAAACTTGTAAAACTTGATTCAGAAGGACATGTAGAAAATAAGAATTCTAAGAATGAGTATATTTATAAGAATATCAATAGTTATGCGGTAAATGGTGCTATTCATTACGCTAATGCCCTTCTTCATCATACCTCGTATACTGAAATTATTTCTATTGGTGTAACTGGATATAAAGATGATTCTGGAAAACTAAAACATCAAATTGGTGTATATTTTGTTTCAAAGGATAATTTTGGAATTGGCCAAAAAGTAGATGATTATGTCGATTTATCATTCTTGAAAAAAGAAAACTTTGATAACTTTATCGAAAAGGTTCATCAACTAAAATTATCTCAGGCTGAGATTGATGAATTAAAAGAAAAAAGAGAAAGCGAGATTTCCGCTAGTCTTGTTAAACTAAATAATGATATTTATCAAAATGAAAAGGGCTTAGGAGAGAATGATAGAGTATATCTTGTTGCAGCTACAATTATTGCAACTTTAGGAGTTCCTGGTAAAGTTTCAGCTTTAGATAAGTCTGATTTAAAATCTTCAATAGAAAATGGTAATAGAGATGGTGATATTGTTGTCAGAAAGATTAAAGCTTTTTTAGATGAGAAGAGTTTACCATCTGAGAAAAAAGACTTAATATTAAGAACCTTATCAAACACCTTGCTAACAGATAATATAAATAAGCCAACTTATGGGGAAAGCCAATTAAAAAGAGTCTTTTGCAAAATTGTTGATGATTTAGGTATTTATTACAAGATTGGATTAACTACAGATTTTACAGGAAAACTTTTCAACGAAATGTATAGTTGGTTAGGTTTCACACAAGATAAATTAAACGATGTTGTATTAACTCCATCATACGTTGCTAATCTGTTAGTTAAATTATCAAGAGTGAACAAAGATTCTTATGTGTGGGACTTTGCCACGGGATCCGCAGGCCTTCTTGTCGCAGCCATGAATGAAATGATTAATGATGCTAAGACTAAAATCAAATCACCGGATGCGTTTGCAATAAAAGAAGCCGAAATCAAAGCAAATCAACTTTTAGGTCTTGAAATTCTATCTAGTGTATATATGCTTGCCATACTAAATATGATCATGATGGGCGATGGTAGTTCCAATATTTTAAACAAAGATTCATTAAATGATTTCAATGGTAAATATGGATTTGGTAGAACTGATGAAGAATTCCCGGCTGATGCTTTCGTTTTAAATCCACCATATTCTGCACCAGGAAATGGAATGATTTTCGTTCAAAAAGCATTATCAATGATGAAAAAAGGATATGCTTCTGTAATAATTCAAGGTTCTGCTGGTTCGGGAAAAGCTACTGAGTTTAATAAAAAGATTCTTGAAAACAATACTTTATTAGCAAGTATAAAAATGCCTATTGACTTGTTTGTTGGTAAATCTAGTGTTCAAACTTATATTTATGTATTCAAAGTTGCTGAGGCTCATCAAAAAGATGATATTGTAAAGTTTATTGACTTTACTAATGACGGCTATACTAGAACGAATAGAAAAAAATCGAGTGTAAATTTAAGAGATACTGACAGAGCAAAAGAAAGATATCAAGAAGTTGTTGATTTAGTTCGCTTTGGCAAACAAAAATTAAATATATTAACTGAAAAAGAATATTTTGAAGGGCATATAAATCCTGAAAGTGGTTGTGACTGGAATCAAACAGCTCCTGTTGACACAAAACCTACAATTGAGGATTTTAAGAAAACAGTTAGTGATTATCTTGCTTGGGAAGTTTCAAACCTATTAAAGAATAAAAACGGAGGCAGTGAACAAACAAAAAAATAGAAGCCTCACTCAATAAAAAACTTCAAAATGTTGAGTGGGGCGAATATAAGATTGATGAATTGTTTGATGTAAAAACTTCAAAAGGAAAAGATAAAAATAAAATAGTACTCGTTGAAGATGGCCAATTTGACTTCATTGGTAGGACATCAGTGAATTACGGAATACAAGGGCATGTAAATAAAATGGAATATGATCCAAATGATGCGGAAACTTTTTCTGTTGCTCAAGTTGGAGAAACTGTTGCTTTGTATAGGAAAAATAAATGGTATGGTAGTCAAAATATGTTTGTTTTAACACCAAAAGATAAAAGCATTATTTCAACTCATTTATTCTTTGAGTCTTCATTTTATCGAGCATTGAGAAAATATGCTGATGCATATGTTTATCCAACTTTAGATGATTTAAAGAATATTATTATTGCATTGCCGATTGCACATAATATGATTGATTATGATTTTATGGAATCTTTTGTCGCAGAACTAGAAGCTCTGCGCGTCGCAGAACTAGAAGCTTATTTAAAAGTAACTGGTCTTAAAGATTATTATCTTACTAAAGAAGAAGAAAAATCATTGGAAATATTTAATTCTATTAATTGGAAATTATTTAATCTTGAAAAATTGTTTGGTAAATCAACTAGAGGCAGACGCCTTAAAAGTGATGATAGGATTCCAGGAGATTTACCTTTTGTAACAGCAGGAGAAGCGGATGAAGGTGTATCAGATTTCATAGGAAATAATGTTGTTATCTTTAATGAAAATACTACTACAATTGATATGTTTGGTTCTGCAAAATATAGAGATTATAAGTATGGTGGAGATGACCATATAGCAGTTGTCCATACAGAATCGCTAGAAAAATATGCTTCAATCTTTGTTACTTCTGCTATTCATAAATCTTCTCATAATGGACAGTTTAGTTATGATAAGAACTTCTACGCAAAGGATGCTGATGTACTTAATATTATGTTACCAGAAAAAAATGGTGACCCAGATTACGATTTCATGAAAACTTTGATTTCTGCTATCCATAAAATAATAATAAAAGAAGTTGTAGAATATGCTGATAAAAAAATCTCCGTTACAAAACTTATTATTAATTAACAAAATAATCTTATTCTTTAAGTTATTAACTCTTGGATGAGGTTTTCCCTAACTTACAATAATGTTCATTAGGCACATTAATTAGTGTTATATTGATTTTTTAAATTGAACTAAAAGCTTTTAGAAATGGATTTTAAAATAATGATTGTTGGAGGAATGTATGTTGAATAATGTAGATTATATTTTTAATAGTACAAAAAAAATGTCTGAATATATCTCTAGCATAACAAAAAGTATATGTGCAAAAGGTATTTTAGATTCTATTAATAATATAAATAATCTTTTAATTAAGACTATATCAAAGATAGAAATAATATCGAATTCTTACACAGCGAGTATTGCAAATATTCTTTCGTCATTTTCTAATACTATTTTGGAAGCTAAAAATAATCCACATAGTTATTTTAGTTATTCTTCTTATGAAGATGATTTAAAAAAATTCCACTGGGCTTTACCATACTGTATTACTATTGAAGAACTACATTCAATTTTAACAAAAGTAGATAAAGAAGTAGAATTTGATTCTGAAATGCTAAAAGTATATTCGGATGAGAAAATTTATTATATGATTGATGAAATATTAAATTTGATTCCTAGTCATCATAAAGTGATAATAAAACAAATTAAATCAATCATTTCAACAAAAAACTATGCGTTGATTAACAATGCGTTATTGTCAGTAATTGATAACTGTTTATCAATATATTTACACGATAAAGGATGCAACTCCAGAACTAACATTTTTGCACCAATAATCAATGTGTATGAAAATCTCGATATTAATCAAATTCAACTATTTGTTTTTGAATTAATTATGCTATCAAATAATATTAATTTTATTTTTGAAAATGTAAATTTTAAGGATAAAATTATCATAACTAGTAATAAGCAAGTTAGAAGACATACTGCATTGCATGGAGTAAAGTATTCAAATAAAAAAGTAGATACAATTATGCTATTAAATACTTTGATCTCTCTTTTAAATGTTAGACATCATTTAAAACACTTTGAATCTGGACTTGTATATAAAGGAAACAAAAAAGAGTTTATTTTTAATGACAAAGCAAATAAGTATGCAGATTATATTAGAATATCAAGCACAATAGATTCTATGATTTCTTACTATGGTTATTTAGAGTTTGATGAATTAATTAATAATTTAATTTCATCCAACATTATTAATAAAGATAAAATCAGTTCTAAAAAAGTATCATCTATTTTGCAGAAATTGAAAAAAACAGGTTATATTACATATGAAAATGGGAAATGGATTTATTCAAATAAATCGGAAAAAGAATAAATATATTTACTAATATGTCTCAAACTAAATACAAAAGAGAAATATATTTCCAAAAAAATATGCATCAAATAAAATAACCTCACCCTTGTGCAATTTATTCTTGAATGAGGTTTTACTTTACCCTCGCTTACAACACTGCCTATTGAGCCATTAACTCTTGGATGAGGTTTTCTTTTGGCTTGATTTCATTTAATCCCTTACGGGTTTCATCTAACTGTTATGGTTTTTTATTTTATTTAATAATTGTCATTATTTGTGTGTTGAAAAAAAGGTAAAAAAATAGTATAATAAAATAAAAAAGGTGGTTAAATATGATGAAAAATAAAAATGGAAA
>UMGV01010282.1_pt1 | contig 11410 bp, 7 predicted proteins | sample 1965361 | NCBI WGS metagenome assembly UMGV01 (sample SAMEA4836081, study PRJEB28245) | human gut metagenome | biome: gut microbiome; material: fecal sample | place: Denmark | collected 2008
ATGATGACACTTCATCCAACCAAAGATGTGATGAAGTCAGGCGTGGGAAGAAGTTGCGGAATCTCAATGTTATTTAGGTAAAACTGGTTCGTTGCTTTCTCCCTCCCTTTTAGGGAGGGAGGGGAGGGCCTTCAAAAAAAATACGCTGAAACTCTCAACGAGCTCCAGCGTATAGCCTATGTTTAACTAAAAATCCTTTTCAAATCAAACATTGACCTCGCGGTCTCTGTTATCATCCGTTAAACAATCTATCAAATCTACCTTAAACCTAATAACTAAAAACCTAAATCTATTACTACTAACCTAAACAATCTATTAACCTTTTGACGTGTGCAAAGGTACTATGATTTTCTTATTCCTGCAATATTTCCTGTGATAATTAAATAGAAAAAACCTTTTTATTGATGTAAATCAATGGGTGTTTGCGTACACATAATAAAATATTGCAGAATCGTTGGTTGTTGGGCATTCTTTTCGTAACTTTGTCTTAGTAATAAAGAAAAAGACTATGCGCGTACTCATTGTCAACACCAGCGAAAAGACCGGAGGAGCCGCTGTGGCCGCCAACCGGCTCATGGAAGCTCTCAACAACAACGGCGTGAAAGCTAAAATGCTCGTGGCCGACAAACAGACCGACAACATCACGGTGGTGGGCTTGCCACATCCTGGTCGTCACCGCCTGCATTTCCTGTGGGAGCGGTGGTGTATCTTCTGGCATCTTCACTTCAAGCGTGACCATCTCTTCGAGATCGACACGGCCTGCGCAGGCACTGACATCACTTCTCTGCCAGAGTATAAGGAGGCGGACGTGATCCATCTGGCATGGATCAACCAGGGTATGCTCTCACTCAAGGACATCAACAAGATTCTTGCCGACGGCAAGCCCGTGGTGTGGACCATGCACGACATGTGGCCCGCGACGGCCATCTGTCACTATGCCCTGTCATGCCCCCACTTCACGACGCATTGCCAGCAGTGCCGCCTCTTGCCCGGTGGCGGCAGTAAGAGCGACCTGTCGTATAAGGTGTGGGAGCGTAAGGCAAAGATACTGGCCAGACATGCCATCAAGTTCGTGGCCTGCAGCCGGTGGCTCGCCGGCGAGGCACGACGCAGCCGCCTGCTCATGGGACAGGACATCACCGCCATTCCCAATCCCATCGACACGCGGGTGTTCCGTCCCGACGACCAGCGACAGGCACGGCTCAGTATGCATCTGCCACTCGACAAGAAGCTGATCCTCTTTGTCTCTCAGCGCGTGACCAACACCATCAAAGGCATGGACTATATGGTTGAGGCTTGCAACAAACTCGCCGCCGACCATCCTGAACTCAAAGAACAGTGGGGCGTGGTGGTCATGGGAGGACATGCCGACGAGATCGCGGAGCGTTTTCAATTGCCCGTATACCCCTTGGGCTATGTCAACAACACACGGGCCATCGTGCAGGCCTATCAGTCGGCGGATGTCTTCGTGATTCCGTCGCTCAGCGACAACCTGCCCAACACCATCATGGAAGCACTGGCTTGCGGTGTGCCGTGCGTTGGATTCAACGTGGGCGGCATCCCCGAAATGATCGACCATCAGAAAAACGGATACGTGGCGGAATACCGTTCGGCTGATGATCTCGCCGCTGGCATCTACTGGACGCTCCATGATGCCGACCATAAGCAGCTCAGCCGTGAGGCGGTCAACAAGGTGGAGCGCAACTATAGCCAACAGAGCGTCGCTGTGAAATATATAGAGGTATACACCAACGCCATTGCGCAAAGATCTTTCAGAATATGATCCGATTTACCGTTGTCACCATCACTTATAATGCGGCACAGGTCCTGCAGCCTACGCTGGACAGCGTGCTGGCACAGACCTATCCCAACGTGGAGCATTGGATCATCGACGGCAAGTCGGCCGACGATACCGTGGCGATGGCTGAAGACTATCGCCGACAGACTGAGCAGCAGCGCAGCTGTCATGTGGTCTGCATACAGAGCGAGCCCGACCGTGGACTCTACGATGCGATGAACAAAGGACTGGCACTGGCAACTGGCGACTATATCGTCTTTCTCAATGCCGGTGATGCCTTTCCGTCGCCAGACACCTTGCAACACGTGGCCGACTGCGTGTTGCAAGGTGAGCCGTTGCCGGGCGTGCTCTATGGATTTACCGACATCGTGGACAGCCAGCGGCGGTTTCTGTGTCACCGGCGCCTGCAGCCACCCGCCCATCTGTCGTGGCGTTCGTTCTGCCGGGGTATGCTTGTCTGCCATCAGGCGTTCTATGCCCGTGCCGACTTGGCGAAGAACAATCCCTACGACCTGCGCTACCGCTTCTCGGCCGATGTGGACTGGTGCATCCGTGTGATGCATGAGGCGCAGCGCCGCCATCTCAGACTCGTGCGCGTCAACGAGGTTGTGGCAAATTATCTCGACGGTGGAACGACGAACAAAAACCACCGTGCCTCACTCATCGAGCGCTTCCACGTCATGGCCCGTCACTACGGCCTTGTCACCACGTTGCTCATGCACTTGTGGTTCGTGGTGAGAAGAAGATAAAGGGCATGTTGTTTATCATAAGCCACATGGAATTGAATATGAAGTGCGGATCTTATGCCCGTCCTACCACCCACGAATGATGATCCATAGCCTTTATCTCGTTGGCAAGTCATCTGTTTTTTCTTGACAAAAGTCTGTTCGTCTCAACGCTCAATCTAGAGATCGGCGAACAGATTTTTTTGTTTCTGAAGCAGGTAAAAACATCTGTTTCATCGTTTTTTGCCTGATGGCGGTGTCATCTCAGTGATTTTACCTGGTCATCTCGGTTGTTTTTGGTGATCAAAAAGGTTAGATGATGCGGTCAAACTACCTTTCTGACCAAAAATTCTCTAGAGAATTTTTGGTCAGAAAGGTAGTTTGACAATATTGTAAAAACGAGTATTTTGTAAGATGTTGATTATTAGATGTTTATAAAGTAGCTCGAAAATCGAGAAATTACGGCCAACTCCGCTTTTATTTTCAACGGGCGCCTTCTCGTGACCCGTTTTTTGTCAGTTTATCCAACAATTACCTTTGCGTGAGCTTTCACATGTATAGCCTTGAAGGTTTAACGCTCCATCAAAGATGAATCGTGGCTATGAACTTTACAACATTGCTGCGCATTTTCTTATATGCTCCAGACGAGAAACGAAGGTCTTGTCGCTTTTCGCTTTTTGCATATTGTAGTCTGCTTGGAGACGGAGCCACATTCCGGCATCTATGCCTAAGGCAGCCTCCAAGAGCAAAGCGTATTCTGTTGTGATCGGGCGTTTGCCGTTGAGGATTTCGTTAAAAACCGTGTATGATACCCCCATTCTCCCGGCTAAATCTTTCTGCGTGATACCGCGGGCTTCTATCTCGTCTTTAAGCATTTCGCCTGGATGGATAAGCATTGAAGGTATCATATCGTTGGCATATTTCTTGTTTTCCATGATCATCTATTTATAATGATTAGACAATTCTAAAACATTGCAGACAGTGACAAGAATGTCATCATCTGTATTTGTTGCTGTGAACTCAACTCTATACTGGTCATTTGCTTTGATAGAAAAGCGTCCTTCCTTATCGCCATGAAGAGCCTCAAAGTGCAAGAACTTTATCGGGAACAAGTCTTCAATTCGCTTTGCTGAAATCAAGAACCTTACAGCTTTTTGATAGCCCCTGACGGTTTGGGGTTGGTAGCGATGCTTTTTACCATCAGCTTTACCTTTCGTATAGAGTTCTTCCAAGTATTGCTCTTCAAAGGTGACTAACATATTTTATTCTCTTTGTTGCAAAGTTAAGCATAAATACTTTAATTCGCAAATAATCGAATAGTTTTTTTCTAACCGTTTAAAGCCTAAACAATGAATGCGTACGTAGAAATCATGCTCAAGCAGATGTTTTATATATTATAAGGAGACGATCTCAAAATCTCTGTGTCTCCGTGTGGGTATATTGCTATTCCATCTTTTGCGCAGTCAGCTTTGAATACATCTCAAACAACTTGGCGACGCACTCCGATTCGGTCATCTTCGTGGAGAAGCCATAAGCCTCCATCACGGCACGGTCGTTGCGGCGGTGAGCATCCAGGAGGTCGTAAGGCATCGTCATCGGATCGTAGAGGTCGGCAAGACTGCTGTCGGGATACTTGGCACGGGCGTCAAGGATAGCCTGCGCGGTCTGCTCTATTCGGCTTCTCACGTCCTCTCCAAAGGAAGGAAGACCGTCCGGCCACGGGAAGTTGTTGTACACCACATCCTTGGAATAGCGATAGCGCATCTCCAAGCGGCCGCAGACCACACGCATCCATGCCATGTGAACGTTGCTCTCCAAAATGCCAAAGTGGTAAAGGGTGGCATTGGGGATGAGAAATACAAGGTCGCTGGCAAAAGTACCTTTATGTATAAACCCCATCGGCACATATCGACGTCTTTCTGAAGAAACCTTAGGGATTATTATTGAGTCTCCATCTGGCATGTTCTCGACTTGAAAACGTGTTGGCTTGTCGGCAAGCTTCAACGTTGACTTTCTTTTACTTGCCAGTCGCAATTCTCGTACATTCTCAACTCGTTGTTTGCACAGAGGCATTTCATTAATCTCTCTTGGGGAACAATCTCCAAGCCACAGGCAATAGCGTGGTTTTTGATGGATGAACTCCACGGCACCATACCATAGGTGGAAATATTGTGCTGACTTTGGCTCTTGCTTAATGAAATCCTCCATTTCTTCCTTTTCGAATAGATAATTACCTCCGTCAATGGGCTGATTCCCGATGCCTATCTCCGGTACGTCGCTTATTGGCTTGCTTCGACTATAGATGAATATATCTGATGCGTCCACGAGATACGGATTTATATGTGCTGCCTTTATCGTTTGTCCATTGTCAAAGATAAACTTATTGTGGTTGTCGACATAAGAAAAGCCTACTATTACGACGTGTACGTGAGCCTTCAATGATGCCTCGCTATCCCAACGGAACGTGCGGTGAGCAAAATTGATCTTTAGGCCATCCTTCATTAACGGAGCCCAAAGATTGGCCACTTGCTCACCCTGTGATATCGAATTGGTTGACACAAGAGCTGTCTGTATGGAAGTTCCCTTCATCAATTCGGCGCTACGTTTGTACCATGCACCAACATAATCGATATTACCGAGGTTCTTCCAATCCTTGCCAAACACATAGAGCATGTCATCCTTTTGCTCCGGCGACATGAGGCGCGCCCCCACGAACGGTGGGTTTCCGATGATATAGTCCGGATGTGGGCACACCTCATGCCAGTCGGTGCGAAGAGCGTTGCCCTCATGGATGTTGGCATAGCTCTTCAAGGGCAGGAAGTCGATGTCGTGATGGACGATGCGCTCTGTCTCCGCCATCATCTGCGATTCACTGATCCAAAGGGCGGTGGTGGCGACGGTGACGGCGAAGTCGTTGATCTCGATACCATAGAACTGCTGGATGCTGACCTTTATCGGGTTTGTAAAAGCATCCAAAGGCTCGATGGCATAGATGGTCTTTATCACTTCATTCTCTAATCGTCGAAGCGAAAGATAGGTTTCCGTGAGGAAATTACCCGACCCACAGGCTGGGTCAAAGAAAGTGAGTGACGAGAGTTTGTCTTGAAAAGCATGGAGTCTCTTCAAGCGTAGCTTAAAGACTTTTTCTTCCACTATATCAGTGAACTCTCCTTTTAGGGCAGTGAGAAACAGCGGGTCGATGACCTTGTGGATGTTTTCTATCGAAGTATAGTGCATTCCGCCACTCCGTCGGGTCTCCGGGTTGAGCGTGCTCTCGAAGACACCGCCGAAGATCGTAGGAGAGATCTGCGACCAGTCGAAGTCCAGGGAGGCGTGGAGCAGCAGCGTGCTTCTGATCTCATCGGTGAACTGGGGAATCTCTATCTCCTCGGCAAACAGTCCGCCGTTGGTGTATGGGAATGCCGCCAACATGGGCTTGTCATACTTGCTGCGCTTGTCCAGTGGCGTGTTCAACTCTTCGAAGAGGCGTATGAGTGCCATGCGCATGTCCTCCGTAGGGTAGTGGGCCATGTAGTCGTGGAACATGTCGTGCCGTCCGAACACGCCGGCATCTTCGGCATAGAGGCAGAATACGAGGCGGACGCACAGAATGTTGAGATAGCGCGATGACATCGGGTCGTCCATGTCGTACTGCTTGATGAGCGCGTCGTAAAGTCGTCCGACGATCTCACCGGCCTTCATCGATACTTCCATCTCCTTTTTCAGGTGGTCGCTGCCCTCGTCGACAAGGAACTGCAGGCGGTAGTAGTCGGTGCCGAGGTCTTTCAGCAGTATGCGCTGCGGCTCGCCCTTGGGGTTCTCCATGTCGTAGACATCGAATTCGGCAAAGTTGCACGTGACGATCCACTTGGGATGCTGCGACACGGGCAGTCCGAGGATATAGCGCTGTGCCTGCTGAAAAGGCGACAGCTTCTTGCCGTCGCTTTGAAGGATCGGCTTGCGCAAGTCCTTGCCCAAGCTCTTCATCTCGATCATGGTACGGGTGGAAGGTATCATCACGTCGATGAACGAGGTGTTGTCGAGCTGCACCTGTTCCTCGAAGCGAACGAACTCCGTAGGCTTACTGACACCATAGACATTTTCGAGCAGGTCAAGCCAAAACCGTTGGCTCTCGCCTTTCTCATAGCCTTTTCCGGCCCATCGTTTGGCAAACTCTATTGCTGCCGTTTTTTGTTGCTTCTCTGTATTCATATCGTTGTTTGGCTCCTGTCTGCTGACACGCGTTGGTTAATATGAATGCAAATGTAGCTATTTCCCATCATTCTGCCAACTATTTGTTCCAAAAGTTAAGGTGATTCGTTGTCCACACAGAGTCACGATATTCTTTATATTCGGCAATATTCTCTATTCCATCAAAGATGGAGCGTTTAAAGCCCAAAAGTTAATTGGGTACGTAGTGTTTATGCTCTCACAGAAGTTTTCTTGTATTTCGCATGAATGTCCACGAATAGACCACAAATTTCTCATAGATATAATTTGAGTAATTACCTCCCTTTGGTCAGTGACCTTTGGTTCGTGGTCAATTCGTGGCGATTCAATGTTCCAGATAACAGAGCTTTATGTTTATGGATCATGCGGGATGGCACAGAAGCCCTGTGTGACGCTGGCTCCATGGACTCAGTACGGCGAAGTCATTATATATAATAAGGTGTCCATCTCTGATTCTCTGTGGCTCTGTGTAAGCATAAAAAAACGAACCCAAGCGTTTCCAAAAGAGATGGAAACGCTTGAGCCCGTTTTTTATGGAGTATCTGATTAAATGCTTATGCGCATCTGACGATCATGCCGGGGCGCACGCGCTGAGTCTTGCGGAAGCCGTTGAGACGGCAGAGCTGATCGACCGAAATATTGTTTTTCTCAGCAATGGACTCCAGGGAGTCGCCCTTGACCACTTTGTAGTAGATACGCTCGCCGCTGTCGCTGCCGGCATATCCGCCACTGACTTGCTCGCTGCTGTATCCGCCATTGCCCACCTTGCCGCGGGCACGTGTGGCGAGGTCAGACTCCGAGTCGTAACGACGGCGGTTGAAGACATAGTAGTCGCCCGTGACATCCTGATTGCGGAAGTCAAACATCAGTGCCGGGTTGAGGGCTACACCGCACAGACGTGTCTCGAAATGGAGGTGAGAGCCGGTGCTTCGGCCGGTGTTGCCGCCCAGACCGATGGGCTCACCGGCGCGCACCTGCTGATTCTCGCTGACGAGTTGCTTGGAAAGGTGGCCGTAGATGGTCTCAAGGCCATTGGGGTGACGGATGACGACATAGTTGCCATAGCCGCCGGCCTCGTAGCGCACGATGCGCACCTTGCCGGAGAAGGCGGCGCGGATGGTGTCGCCGATATATACTTTGATGTCTAAGCCTTTGTGCATACGCCCCCAGCGGCTACCGAAGTTGCTGGTGACGACGCGGCTCGGCGTGGGCATACAGAAATGACGAAGGTTGATGACGAAAGAGTCGGGGAGTTCAGTGGCGCGGTGTGCGTAGCGGTTGTCCCACTCGTCGCCGTAGAGCTTTGCTGCGGGCGATTGCAGATTTTCTTTCTCTGCAAAATGGCTGACCTCAATAGAGTCCAGCTTTTTGGCGCGGCGGTCGATGGGGGCTTGTCGTGCCAGCAGGTCCTGTCCCAGGACGGGCTCCGCCGCTAAAGCGAATAATGCGGATATTGCGAATGTTTTTATTGCCGATCTTAATGTCATAAAGTTATTTCTTATATCATAGGTTTAAGTCTTCAAGAGGAAACGGATTCCTTGCAGTGAGATGAGTGTACCATACAACAATACATCAAAACGAATGAAGACGTTACAAAGATAATAAAAATGCGGTAAAATTGTTACTTGGCGCTTGTCTTTTATTGTCTCTTTAACACAATTGGTGCTCTCTATGTGCCTGTTTAACAAATATTTCAATGTTGTTAACGCTAACAAATGGGTGTATGTTTACTTTTTGGTATCTATTCCTCTCCGATAGTCGGTGGGGGTGATGCCACACACATTTTTGAATGACCTGACGAAGTTGGGGTAAGCGTCAAAGCCGCATTGATCGGCGACGTCGGCCATACTGATGCCTTCTCGGCTGTCGATGAGATTCATGGCTTTCTTGATTCTTGTCCGCTGTATATATGCGGTTGGCGTCATACCCGTCATGGTGACCATCTTGCGATAGAACTGGCTGGTGCTCATGCACATCTTTGAGGCAAGGACAGCCACGGTCACCTCTTTTCGACTGCCAGTGAGCTGGTAGATGGCTTCCGTGACCTTATGCAGAAATTGTAGATTGGCTGCTGTCTGTGAAGACGTGTTTTCCATGGGATTGACTTTCCGCTCTTCATATATTTCTGCGAACTTCTTCAATATCAGATCCCGGCTTTTCAGCAGGTTGTCGACATGTGTGTGCAGGACCTCGGCGGTGAAGGGCTTGGTCAGACAGGCGGCTACACCGTTTTTAGCGCATTCCAGTTGGTCGTTTTCGGTCACTTTTGCCGTGATCATGATGATGGGAATGTGATTGATAACGGGGTTGGAGCGTATTTGCCGGCACAGTTCCAGTCCATCGACTCTCTTGATGGATCTGTCTATGATGATCAGATCGGGAATGCTGTCCATGGCCATTTGAAGACCTTCATTGCCGTCTGTGGAAAAGCTCAGGTCGTATTGGCCGATAAATATCGAGTTGATGAAGTTGGCTATGTCATTGTTGTCTTCGATGACCAACAGGTGTTGTTTTTTTTCTTGGCTGTGGGTGTTGGAAGGCGCCTCTTCTTCCGTTTTCTCTTCTTGGGGCACTATGGCTTGTCGCTTGTTGGGAGAGAGTGTATAGTCGCAGTGGATGGGGATCGAGACATGTATGGTGGTGCCTTTTCCTAAGTCGCTTTGTAGAGAGATGTCGCCTTTTGCGATTTCAACAATCTGCTTGACCGCCGAGAGGCCGATGCAGGTTTCAATGTCTTTTATATTACCTTCTTCCAAAAAGTAGGGAGTGAAGACCTTGTTTGCCACTTCCGCAGGCATGCCTATCCCCGTGTCACTCACGGTGAGATGCAGAGTATCTTTCTCACGACTGATAGTAGCGGTAACCGTTCCGTTTCTGGAGGTGTATTTGAAGGCATAGGCCAGCAGTGTATTCATGATTTTTGCCGCGTATTCGGGTACGAAGTCCATTTCTACTTCTGCTTCTTTGATAAACTGGTAGTTGATGCCTTTGTGCTCTGCTATATCCTGATAGGACTGTGATATCATTTCCATGAAAAGGCTGATGTTTCCGTGCCGCCATTCTTCATCTTTGACGACAGTCGGGAGTTTCTTGGAGGACATTACTTGGTTGATGATCGTGAGGATGGCATTGCTTTGGCGCTCTATGTCCTTGGCTTTTTCCTTAGTGCTGTCCAGGGTATGGGAATCACTTTGCAGGGAGCGGGCTAGTCCTAAGATAATGGTAAGCGGTGTGCGGAATTCGTTGGCAATGTTGGCGAAGAAGTCTTCGCGCAAGTCCGCCACACGCTGCATGCCTTTCATAGTCTGCTTGCGTAGCCTTTGGGAGTAGAGAAGTATGATGAAGGCGGCAATCAAAATTTCGAGGATGATCACAAATATAGTATAGCCTCGCTGGCGGGATGTGCGCTCCTGCTGGAGTGCTCTTTTTGTCTCGTCCACTATGTTCAGGCTGACATTTTGTATATGGTCAATACGGCCTGCGTCGATGAGACGGTCTTTTTCTGCCTTTGCTTTTTCGTGAAACAGCAGGGCATTGCGGTAGTCTCCTTGCTGTTTGTAATAATTATAATATAGGCTATAGATGTCGACCAGATATTCGGTAAAGTGGTTTTTCTCTCCTAATTCACATGCCAAGACCAGGTGGCGGTTGGCATCAGTCCACTGTGAGGTGTGCACATAGTATTTGGCAAGGGCTATGAGTGAAGGCAGGATATACCATGCGTTTTTTGAGTTTTTCATCAGTTGATAGGCGGTTTGGTATTCCTGGAGGGCCAGCTTGTCTTTTCCTTCTTGCTCATAGAGAGATCCGAAGTGGGTGTGGCAGAGTGATATGCCCATCACGTTGTGGGCTTTTTGGTTGTAGTACATCGACTTTTTGTAATAGCTCCAGGCAGAGTCTTTCTTCCCGCTGCACTCATAGACAATACCCAGATTGGCGTAGTTGGTGGCCATGCCGTCGATAGAATTCATTGCTTTGTTTTCTGTCAAGGCTTGTTTCAGTATGCTGTCGGCTTGGTTGTAATTGCGTAATGCCAGATAGGCATTGCCCAGTCCGTTGAGTGCTATGGCTTTACATTTTCTGGCGATATAGCTGGTGTCGGTATATATGTTGCTGATGGTCAAGGCACTATAGTGGTATTGTAGGGCCATGCAAAGAATGCCGATTCGCTGATAGTCTGTGCCGATCTCGTTTGTGGCTTGTATCCATCCCAGTGTGTCGCTGACAGCCTGAGCGCATTTTTGGCTTTTGTAGTGGGTTTGCAGAGCTTGGGAAAAATGGTTGTCGAGTCGTAAAAGATTGCCGATGTGTCTTAGCACAATAATGTTGCCTATCGTGTTTCCTTCTCTTTCCATCTTTCTTTGCAGTTGGCTTAGACTGTCCACACTTGTATAGGTAGCGGCCAGGTTGTCCAGGCTTATGCGCTCATGCTGATTCTTTTGACTTGGAGCCGAATGCTTGCATGAGGACAACAGAGGCAACATGATGACGATCATTAAGCCGGTGACGAGTCTCAGAAGTGTATGATGTATTTGGGTGTACAGAAAGCTCATGATTATATTATAGGTTTGTTCTTAGACAAGGCAAATATAAGAAAAAAAAGAGTATCAGCAAAGCTTTTTCAGTCTTTTTTGTATTTATGTGAAAATGTTGTTGT
>UMGV01012451.1_pt1 | contig 11391 bp, 15 predicted proteins | sample 1965361 | NCBI WGS metagenome assembly UMGV01 (sample SAMEA4836081, study PRJEB28245) | human gut metagenome | biome: gut microbiome; material: fecal sample | place: Denmark | collected 2008
AACATAAGAATTTGATCATCGCATTTGATTTTGATAATACTGTATTTGATTATCATAAAGAAGGAAATCAATATGAATATGATGATGTTATTGACTTACTTAAATACTGTTATGATTTAGGTATGACACTTGTACTGTATACATGTGAAGAAAATATAGATAAGATAAAATGAAAAATAAATTGCTGTAAAGAATATATGGGATTTACACCCCATTATGTGAATAAATCTCCGGTATTGAGTCAATCTTATAAGAATGGTAAAATATATTACAATATTCTTTTAGATGACCGTGCGGGATTATTTGAAGCATGGTCTATATTATCTGATGTTGTTTCTTATATAGAAAAAGATAAAGGTTTAATTAAATAATTTAGAAAAGTATGAAAATTATTAATCTTCTTGATAGTTATAATTCAGAAGTGAAGTATGAACTTACTACATTTCCGGATGGTGAACCACATATTAAGTTCCTTGAAGATATTGATCGGAAGGATTCTTATAATGTAGTATGTAGAATTACAAATCCTACAGAATTGTTTGTAGTTATGCAGGTTGGACATATTTTGAAGCGACAAGGTGTATTGTTTAATCTCACTATTTTGTATCTTATGTCTATGCGGATGGATAGAGTTATTAATTTTAATGAGGCATTTACATTGGAAATTGTTGCAAATATGATTAATAGTTTCAACGCTGAACATGTGTATATTTTTGAAGCACATTCTGATCGTACATTTAAATTGATTAAGAATTCAGAACCTTATTATGCACTTAATATGAATAGTGATTATAATAAGATGCGTGAAGATTTGTATGAATCTGAGAATTCTGTTATTTGTTATCCAGATCATGGAGCATATGAACGTTACAGTAAGGGTTTCTATCCTACATCTGCATATCTTTGTATGAATAAGGTTCGAGACCTTGATAATAAGGGTGTTATCAAGTCTATGGAAATTTCTGAAATTCATCTTCCGCTTATGACTGAAGATGAAGTAAAGCAGATTACCATTATTGATGATTTGTGTGATGGCGGTGGCACTTTCTGTTGGGCTGCTAACATTCTTCGTGAACGATTCGGGAAGGATGTAAAGCTTAATATCTTTATTAAGCATCTGGTAAATCCTGTAGGTCTTGAGAAACTTATCAATTCATTTGATAATGTTTATATTACTGATTCTTATAAGGATTGGGAACCTAAAGTAATTATTTTAAATGCACAAAAGAAGGTACATATTATTCATTTAACATAATTTAAATTTTATAGTCTGAATAATTTTATTATAAAGTTGTTCAGACTTTTTTATTTTTTATTATATAACAATATATAACGAAAAAATTATTATACATGGAAAAGAATTTTAATAACGAAATTGATGAGATGGATGATGTTTTGAATCCAGATGAAATAATTGATGATACTAGTTCAGATATTAATGATGACGATATTGTCACAGATGAAGATAATAATGAATATGTATCAAAAGAGTATGCTGATAAACTTATTTCAGAATTGAAAACAACAAAAGAAGATGTTGACACATGGAAAAATAAGTATATGTATGCATTATCTGATTTTGAAACATATAAGAGAAATTCGCAGAAGGATAAGCAGAATACATTGAAATATGGTAATGAAAAAGTAATTAAGGATATTCTACCTATTATCGATGATTTTGATAGAGCATTTATGCATATGGATGCAGAAGCAAAAGAAGGTGTTATGCTTATCTATAAGAACTTTATTTCTGTATTAGAAAAACATGATGTTACTATTATTCCAGCAGAACCAGGTGATAAATTTAATGAAAATATTCATGAAGCAATTTCTGTTGTTCCTGCAATGGAAGATGAGCAAAAAGGCACAATTGCAGATTGTGTAACTAAGGGATATATGTTACTTGATAAAGTTATCAGATATTCTAAAGTAATTGTATTTAATTAAAATAGAATATCATCATTATAGTTATATGAAGTATTAAATATATCATCAATATTTAATTGTTGAAATTGCTTCTACTATATACTTATATCAAAATCAAATCTATTTTCAGATTTATTATATTTTGCTATTGTTTTGTCAAAATCAAATTGATTATCAGTATCAAATATTGATCTGAGTGTATAGTTTTTACCATTATGACGTAACGTTTTAACAAATTCTCTATTAGTTGGATATTTTTTATTCATATTAATTATGTATTAATTATAATATATTTATTTTAATGTTAATGAATATTAAAATATATATGATTATTTTTATTATTGAAAATATATATGTATCTTTGTACTATATTTAAGATATAAAAACATATAATTATGAAAGAAAACGTAGTAAAGACTGTTAATTGGTTTGATATTAAGGATGATGTAAAAATCATTAAGGAAGATAAAGTTTCAAAGTGTATTAAGTCACATAATGTGGTAATGCATCATAAGAATAATGTTAATACGTTGGATGACTCTATTAATGTAAACCATGCCATTTGCAAAAAGGTTACTGCAAAGAATATTGAACTATTTGAAAGTATATTTGTATATAAACCAAATGATAAAGTAAAGTATCATTGTGATGATGGTATGTTCAATGGTAAAACTATTTGTGTGAAATGTCGTTCAAATACATATAATTTCGGAGGTAATTTTACATTTACAGAAGATGATTTATCTGCAGATATGATTGCTGCATATTACTATGATCCAGATTCTAATATTGGACATTGGTTCATTTGTGATAGAAGTCGTTTGAGAAAGAATAAGATGAGAAAGTCACAAAGTATTTATATTTGTCACCAAGATTACATTAAAGAGCATGCATGGTGTGAATATACAGTTACTTTTGAAAGATAATTTAATTTTTTGAAAAAAAGTTCTCAAAATTACAGACTTTTCAAAAAAATTTAGATATATATAATATAATAAAAAAATAAAATAAGTAAATAGATTATGAAAACTTTAAATATGACATATGGTATGCATCCAGTTTGTGGTATGGTTCACATGTTCCCATGTGGAGGTGGTCGACCTATGTCTATACTTGAGTGTTTAAAGTTTTCTTGTATGTTGCAATCATAACCGGTTAACTCAACATATATACAAATTTAACCTCAAGTAGAAAATTGATCAAAATTCTACTTGAGGTTTTTCTTTTTATGGTCCGTCTGGTGTAATTGGTAACATGGCAGATTGTGACTCTGCAGTACAGGGTTCGAGTCCCTAACGTGACCCAATTTATATAAACAATTAATATATTTTCTTATATAATAAACATAATTATAAGAATATTTTATTAATATATGGTAGTAGTTCAATTGGTAGAATGCTAGTTTTGGGAACTAGTGGCTTGCGGGATCGTGCCCCGCCTACCATACAGAATCGATAAATCTGACATTATCCTTACGTAATTAATCAGATTTAAAACTTTAGATAGTAAGGTATCTATATAATGGAAGTTCACGCCTAAGGGAAGATTTATACATTATAATTTTACTCTGTTAGCTCAATTGGATTAGAGTAATTCGCTACGAACGAATAGGTTAGGAGTTCGATTCTCTTACAGAGTACAAACATATATCTCTATAGTTTAAGTGAATAAAATAGGATTTTCCTAAATTCCAGTTACTGGTTTGATTCCAGTTAGAGATACATTAATTATTTTGATAAAAAATAAGAGAACTATATAGACTTTTATTTGATTTCAACATATACATTATGTTAATTGAATGAACAGTTAATAATTAATAATTAATAATTAATAATTAATAATAATTATACTATTAAAATGTGGGGTTTTGATTGCCCATCATTTAAAGAGTTTCGAGAAGAAGACATTGTATGTAAAAGCATTAAGTTTCATTTAGCTGATGAAATGTAGTCAAGCGTGATGGTAACGATGTACATGGATCCATCCATATAACTTCAGGGAATCATAAGCATTAATCTTGGAGAGTACAGTTTTTAGTCTGAAATGACGAATTTTCCTACTGGTTGCTCAATATGATATTAAGAGTCGGAGATAATTATTTGTAAGTTCCACAATTACAAGAGGAAAATGGAATTAAGTTGTCGGAATAACGTGATTATTCTATGCGCGAGTAAGAGAATGAAAGTAGCATTATATGTATACTGTACGTATGCATATAGAAACAAAGCAAATAATAACCCTTAGAGAATTTGCTGAGAAAAGGACATTAATAGTATTTATAATTTGCGGGTATAGCACAATGGTTAGTGTGTCGGTCTTCCATACAAGAATAAACTTGTAAAATTAAACTATATGCTAATAATAAATGTGGTATTATAAAATAAGAGTTCGAATCTCTTGCATATAGCAAACCGAAAATGTCGGTTCGATTCCGATTACCCGCTCAAAGATAAAATTAGGTATACATAATTTTGTATCGAAGCTTTATATTACCATTAGTCGTAATATTCAAATCGTTCGTTGACATGGTTATTCCGTGATGTTAGTAGTAAGTTATAATCAATTTATAGCAAACGGAATATTAATAAAAACGTATTCGGCGTTTAAGTTGAATGTACCGCGCTGCCCGTATGTTGACATTTAATTATGTATTTAATTATATCGAGACATATGTTTTAAAAAACTTATGGTACCACGAGTGTTTTCTACGTCGTTTCACTCATTTTTTGGATATAATATATGAGAGTCATAACAGCAAATTTAGTTCTATTGTTTATTGGAATAACATAAGACTCTTGAATCAATTATATTATGGGAGATATTACAGCAAATTATTATTTAGGATCATACTTTTAATATGAAATTCTTGTCTCCTGATTATTTGGGTAAATGCCTGAGTGGTCGAAAGGAATGATCTGCAAAATCATTATTATACGTCGTGTGTTCGAATCACACTTTACCCTCTAATATAAAATATTTCCGTGGTATACAGCACGTAAAAAGAGGTTGACTTGTATATTCTATAGACCTACTGTATAACAATATATAAATTGCACTGATATTAGATGCATCATATATAGTGAATATAATGACGGTACTGTGAAATGACTATTATTTTTAGTTGCTTGAAAACGGCGTACGGAGTTTTTATAATAGTGGAAGTAATGATAAAACAGTTAAATGTAAATCTTTCTGAGACAATGGGGACAACTTGTAGTAAGAGAGTATTTTTGTTGATATAGTTTAATGGGAAAACACCCAAATCCAAGGGATAAGAGATAATACTTTGAAATAGGTATTAGAAGATTTTAAATGGTTCGATTCCATTTATCAACTCAAATTAATGAAGTATTTAGTTTAATTGGTTAAAACATCCTTTGAATAGGACTGTGCGCAGATAGAACATAATGTTAGTTATATTAATCGCATTATTGTTAATGATGTTGGTTCGATTCCAACGACACTTCCTAATAAATAAAAAGATCTCGGTAATTAGATAAAACATTATATGAGTGAAACAACTCACCATAACTGCAGATAAATGAGTGACATAAGAGTGTATTTAATAGTAAAATAAAAAATTTATACTTTTTTACTAAAATTTAAAATAATGTAGAAGATAATATGATATTATAATGAAAGTTAAAAGTGATTATAATATAGCAAAGCATTAAATATATCTAGCAACGGATTAAATTATTAATTAGTAATAAAATATAATAGGGTGCAGTACATCCAAATTTACGCTTGTGGACTATCTAACTATGGATGAACTTGAAATAGACTAAAAAGTAGTGATAGAATGAAACAAGAATTTGAAACTAAATAATATATAATTTTGTTTAGATTTCATTATACTGTATGAAGAAAGATGGACTATGGACACCACCATTTAATTGCGTTTTCAATAATAGTAAAGTAAATTTTAGTATATGTTCCATTAACGCTAAAATAGAAACATTATTATTGAAGTCTACTATGCGTGCGATGGTTGAATGAAACCATTGTAGTTCTAAGGCATTGTAAAACGTTTTATTTATTAATTTTTATGGCGAGATAGCTTAGTTGGCCAGAGCGCAGGATTCATATCCCTGAGGTCGTGTGTTCAAATCACACTTTCGCTACTATTATTTTTTGATTGTTTATTTTTATAAGAGATATATCATTTTTTGGTATATCTCTTTTTTATTTAGGAAATAATGTGTATCTTTGAATTGTTATTAATAAAATAGTAATAAAATGAAGAAATTTAAAGTATATCAACTTCGTAGAGAAAACGAGAATATAATTGATGATTATCATGAATCATATGATGCAAGAATGAAAGTTATTGCAGAATATGAGATTTCATCTGATAGAAATGATCCTGTTATTATATCAGAAGATATATGGCAAATGTGTAATGTTCATTGTTGGGATCATACATGGTCTGATGGACAGGTTGTTACAAGAGATGATATTACATTGACACCTACATCTGATTTTGATGGATTTGTTAATAGTGATATTGTAGTTGAAACTGCAGATGGATTATATTTAGCAGAATCATGTGGATTTATGAAGGTAGATTCATTGAATTATGCTATGCATAGAATTACTGTAAGATTTCCATTTATCTCTTATTATGATATAAGAAATAAAGAAGATTTTAATGAAGATTTACTTCGTGATATTCGTAATGAGATTCAGAAAGAATATCAGAAGAGAATTGAAGAGTAATAATAAACAAATATAAACAATTAAAAAGTAATATAATTATGGCACGCAATAGTTTTTTAAATTCAGTTATTAGAGGATTTGGTAGTCAGATTGGTAGAGATTCTGCTAAGGTTCTTACAAATTCTATGTATGGAAATGCGCATGCAACACCATATAGAAATACTTCAAGTGAAATTGAAGTAGACTTAAATTCTCATAATGAGAAATTAACACAAGATGAATTAGATGAACTTAATTCAACTTACCTAGATGATTGGTGTCAGAAATATAATTATGTATATTCAATTAAGGGAAATAATGAAATATCAAAAGTATATTATATTATTTGGATTTTTCTTTGTTTAATGGGTCCATTTGGTATGATAATTGCATTATATAAAGGTTATAAGCATTATAATTTAAAAAAAGAAATAGATAATGTGCGTTATATTATTGAACATCCATATATTGAAGAATATACGGTTATAGATAATAGAACAAAAACAGGTTATAGAACAAATAAGCGTAAAAATGTAGAATCATGGGAATATTCATTACAGGATTCTAAAGATGAGTGGTATGAAAAAGAAAAGTCATTAGGTAAGAAATATTTTATTGTTTCATTTATCGCTTTTATATTAACACCGTTTGTTCTTTAATTTTTTGGAAGTTTTTTCCTAGAATATTTTTTTTATTTGGAATAAAACATGTATCTTTGTAATGTAAATAATAAACAAATAATAAACAATTAAAAAATAAAGATTATGAATACAACAGTTAAGATTTCTCCAGCACAGGTTTTCCCAGTAGCTAACAAGATTCGTGCAGCAAAGCACATCTCTATGAAGGAAGCATACGCAGAAGCAAAGGCACAGCTTATTGCAGAAGCAGAGAATGCAGTGAAGACTGCAGAGACAGTAGTTGAAACACCTACTAATGTAGTTGAGGCACCAGCTAATATGAAGTTGCATACAGAGTTGGTAGAGAAGATGAAGAACGGAAACGTTAAGTTTGTATTCTTCAATAACAAGGGAAAGAGGATTACAACTACAGGTACTCTTGATATGTCAAAGGTTCCTACAAACCGCGAGGTTCAGGGTCGTAAGACAGCAAAGGATGAGAATACTCAGGTATTCTATGATGTTCGACATGGTGTATACCGTTCTTATCAGAAGGATAAGTTGGTAGAGATTATTTCAAAGAAGAAGTAAAATATCTTATATATGTTAAAGAATAATGGTGAGTTTCTTATAAGTAGACAATTCACCATTATTCTTATATAATATATAAATCAATTCGAATAAATATAGAAGTGATTTTATTTAATATGTGAATTGATAATTTGTGAAACATGTGTCTGACGGAAAGCACATGTATTTTTCGTGCAATGTTCAATTTTAATTAATTTTAATTTTGATAGGTTAAAGGAGTAAGCCTATAAGCGCGGAATAATAAAGTCGTATTGAAAATCAAATTTTGATTCCATAAAAGTTGGAATATGGTTTTTGAAGGCTAAGATGAAGTTATAAAGAATTTAACATGTTATATATGTGATATATGTATATGTTATTTCTTTTTCATCGAATAATAAAAAATAACATAGAAACAATTAATTTATGAAGAAAAAAGTGATATTAAAGAAAATTTTATTATTTACGCTATTGTTTTTATTACCTTTCATATCAATAAATGCTGCAACTATTGATAGTAATAATAATGCGTATGGAGAAGTAAATGCAAAGACAACAGTAGTTAAACATACAAAGTCTAGTATTGAAAATTCGTTAGTTGAAGAAGCTAGAACATATATCAAGTCGTTATATCCTGGTTGTCCAGATATAATTCCTAGTTATATTGTAAAAGCAGGTTTAACAAATAATATAGATATTTGTTTTATGCTTGCTCAAACACAGTTAGAAACTACCTTTGGCAAGGCAGGTGTAGGAAGAACGTGTTCAAGACGTTCATTATTTGGTATCGAGAAAAGATACTATAAAACATATAAAGAAGCAATTAATGCGTATGTAGACGTATTGACTTCAAATTATTTAGTAAAGGACCGTACAGAACAACATTTGTTGAATAATTATGTTAATAAAAGCGGTCATCGTTATGCTGGTAATCCTAAGTATGAATATCAACTTAAGAAACATTATAATACAATTGCATCTACAACAAAAATAAAGCAATTGCAACGCCAGTACAAGAGATTATAATTTTGAGTAATCTCAAATCTTCTCGCAAATCAATTTATATACATATTAAATATTAGTTATATTATGGGGTTCTATGTTATGTTTACATGGATCCCCATTTTTAATAAATATAATAAAGAATTTTTATTAAACATATGGCTTTATATTTAAACAATGCACAATATGGCTCAAGTAATCAATCTTCTCAAGATACACTAATACATAGTTATAATAAATCATTTTTTTCTGATTATAATCAAGCAAAGTCAGTATTATTATAGAAAGTTATGAAACCTGGTGAAGTAACATTTGCATATTATTATGATCCAAAAACACCTTATGGATAGAATACTATTTTTGCAGTTGGACCATTATCTGCTGCAGGTTGTAATACTATATTTAAAAATGCTGATGAAATTGACAGTATAAAAGATGTATTAGATGAAACTATTGCAGATATAAATGCAAGTGTATCTAATATGGAAACTAAAGTTGATGGAATAATTAAAGAAAAGAATTCATTATTAGAAAAAATAGAGAAAAATATTAATGATATAGATCAATTAAAAGGAAGTGTAAAAGATATAAATACATCTATATCAAATATTATTGACAATATTAAAGTACAAACGGATACAAGTGGAGGAACTATATAGAACAAATTTGATCAAATAAGTAGTCAACTTTTAAATATAAGTGAGCACTTATTAAAAATAGATTCGTCTATTAATAATATTGAAACTAAAATTGCTGGAAATTAAACATATCATGATTAATTATTAAATTTAATTATCTCTATATAAAAATTTATTAGATTAATAATAAAAATTAAAAAATATATTACTGTATGTAATATAAAAATTATATAATCAAGAGAGATACAATTGAGATTTGTATCTCTCTTCTTTTTTAATAAATATAAAAAGAATTTTAATGAATATAAATGGATAAGAAATATTCTCAACTCATTATAGGTCAATCAATAATTCATAGTTTTAACCCTAAACCGTTTAAAAATATGGATACTGCTATTTATGCTCTTAATAATAAGGAATTAAGAGCAGGTGAAATTGCAATAGCATATTATAATGACCCTACTGAAACAAGAGGAATTGGAGCTATTGTAGCAACTGGTAATATTCTACCTGGAGGAAATCAAATATTCAAAAATACAGCATATACAGATAAACTTATAAAAAAAGTTAAAGAATTAATCGAATCTAATTCAGTTGATATAAGTGTAATAGAAGAAAATGTAAATAATAATATTGCAGATATTGCTGTTTTAAAAACATAGTTAAAAAAATTAACATCAGATACAAATAATAATTCTTCTGTAGATGATAAGTTAAAAGAAATAAATGAACTTATCGATAATATGAAGAAGGACGTTTCAAATATTATTGATAATATTAATAAGATAGTTGCTGATGCTTCAAAATCTATTATTGATACTGCCGCTTCTGTTTCCAAAGATTATTTAACAGCAGATACATCATTAAAAAACTATGTTGATGATGAAAACATAAAAATTAATCAAAAAATTGATAATATTTCATCAAATTTTGATACAAAAGTTAATGAAATATACAATAAAATCGATACCAATACAAGTATACTTGAAAATACAATAAATAATAATTCATCATTAATTTATAATGATATTTCAAAGTTAGATGATAAAGTAAATTCTTATAATACAAGTTTAAATACATCTTTAGCATTTAATGTTTCTACACTTAATTCTCGTATTAATGATAATAAGGATTATGTTGATACACGTGAATCTCTAATAAGAAAGTATGTTGATTCTAAAGGCGAACAAATAAACTGGAATATTAATGATACATCAAAACATATTCATTATCGTATTGATGAAGAAGTTCATACACTTAATGATAGAATAACATAGGAACATATTGATATGAATAGAGTTATTGCTGATAATAAAACAGAAGCAAAGCGCTATGCTGATCAAATGTTAACTGAAGCAAAATCATATACAGATGAAGTAGAAGAATATACTAAAGCTTCTATTAAACAAGCAGAACTTGATTCAAAGAAATATACAGATGATGAAATATCAAATTTAGATAATGAATTATCAGAATCTATTCATAATACAAGTTTATATGCAAAAGAATGTTATGATGACGTAAAGGAGCATCTTAAATTACAAAATACTTCATTAATTACATATGTAAATGATGAAATCAGAATGTGTGATGAGCGTGTTACTGATAGAGTAAATAGCGTTAAAACATTAGTAGATTCTACAAAAGCTAAGTTGAATACGTCTATTAATAAAGTATATGAAAATGCATTAAAATATACTAATGACACTAAAAACGATATATTAAAACATATATTAATTAATGACATTAAAGTACGGGAAGATTTTGCAAAAGCTGATGCAGTATTAGATAAAAAAATAGATGATACTTCTAAATTATTAGGTGATTATGTTGATAATACTTCAAATGCTATCGTTAACCATATCAAAGATACATCAAAGTTAATATGGGATTATGTTGATAATACATCTAATGATATTGTTTCATATATTGATAAT
>UMGV01043647.1_pt1 | contig 11354 bp, 9 predicted proteins | sample 1965361 | NCBI WGS metagenome assembly UMGV01 (sample SAMEA4836081, study PRJEB28245) | human gut metagenome | biome: gut microbiome; material: fecal sample | place: Denmark | collected 2008
TGATACAGAAAGGTTGTCAGCGGTGATGACTGACAGCTTGGATCGGGGCGATATAGAAGGATTGAAAGACGCTTTAAAAGCTGATGGTGGAATTCCGGCCGGGGTCCTTCTATCTGCAGTCAATGTATATGGAACTAAAGCACATCAGGCGACAATTATTGAAGGCGCTGCAGCACATGCGGCAGGTCTTTTGAAAAATTACCTGAATTATCTGGATGTTATTGTGACACTTTCCCCTTTAATGGGATTGCTTGGCACTGTTATCGGAATGATAGGTTCCTTTGATGTCTTGTCCACTGCGGATGGTCAGCCTTTTGCTATTACCGGCGGCGTTGCGGAAGCATTGGTGTGTACGGCAACGGGTTTATTCGTTGCCATTATAGCGTTAATTGCTTATACTTACTTATCCCAGCAAGTTAGCCACTATATTTCTTCTATAGAAAAATTATCTTCTGTTTATCTTGCAATAGCGGAAGGTAAAGAAAAATGAGATTACAACAACTGGATGTAGATAAAAAGCCTAAAATAATGATTATCCCTATGATTGATATCATATTTTTCTTACTTGTTTTCTTTATGATGAGTATGTTAACCATGGTGGTGCAAAAATCAATTAGTTTAAATTTACCGCAAACGGTGACTTCGAAATTGGATATAGAAAAGGCCTTACCGGTAGCGGTTACTTCAGATGGGCAGATTTACGTAGAGCAGGAAAAGATTCCCCGTGAAACGTTCCGCAGAAGAATGGAAATTGAAAAAAATAGAAATCCGAATTTGAGTATTGTTCTTCGGGCGGATACGAAATCAGAACATGGGGATTTCGTATTTATTCTGGATCAATTGAAATCAGTGGGAATTAGTAAGATTGGTATTGCAACGGAAGCAAAATCACAAAGTAAGGAATAAGGGGGGCGGCGCTATGTTTACATCTAAATACAGATGGATGGCTGCCTTTGGAACATCTATTGCTTGTCACGTTGTAGTGTTTGTTGTGATTGGGGTGGTTGTGGCACTATTTCCTTCTGCTCCCGTTGATAAAGGACCTATTCAGGTAGATTTGGTTTCATTATCTGGCGGCGGCGGTGGCGGCGGCGGAAGTCCTGATGCAGATAATGGCCCTGCCATAGCGCCACCTTCAGCCGAACCGACAGAAGTTGCACCGCCTCCTCCGGCTCTGGCAGAAGATATGCCGGAAGATGCCATGAATGATATTCATGAAATTGCTGATTCAGTAACAGAATCTAAAGAGGCTGCAACAAAAGACAATATGGGGAAGCAGGTTTCCGAAGAAGGGGAATCTTCAGGAAATCGTGGGTTTGGCAGCGGTACGGGTTCCGGAGGCGGTCATGGATCTGGGCATGGCACCGGAACGGGGTCAGGTACGGGTTCCGGCAGCGGTACAGGTTCCGGTGGTGGAAATGGTTCAGGAGCAGGAACCGGTAATGGTGATGGAAATGATGGCGTCACTATGGGCCCGCAAATATTAAGCGCACCATCTCCTTCTTATCCTGAGTCGGCTCGTGCGTCAAATGTAGAGGGAACGACGGTGGTCGGTCTTATCATCAGCGTTAATGGTAATGTGACAAGTGCCTGGGTTGAATCATCATCAGGAAACAGCATACTTGATCAAACTGCGGTGAATGCCGTTTACGGATGGCAATTTGTTCCTGCAAAGCAAAATGGAGTAGCTGTTGAAGCGCAATCACGAGTCCCAGTATCATTTACACTAAAGTGATTGTTATATATGGTTTTGGTAAGTGTAGGAACTAATCTGTGGAGATTTCATATTTTCACAGATTTTTTTTAAAATAGATGATAGAATAGGAATCGTATAGTATATTCTAAAATTTTTATGAGGAGGATAGTTATGTCAAAGGGGAAGTTATATGGAATCGGTGTGGGACCGGGAGATTCCAAACTTTTAACTGTAAAAGCGGTAGAAACGATTCGAAATGCGGATATGATTATTACACCAAAAACAGAAAAAAAAGAAGACTCTGTTGCCCATCATATTGCAACTCCCTATATTTCAAAAAAAGCGGAAATCTTACCTCTTGTGTTTCAAATGGTAACTGATATGGAAGTTGTATCGAAACAGTGGGAAGAAAATAGAAGAATTATTGAAGAAAAGTTAGATGAAGGAAAAAATCTGGTTTTTCTTACTTTAGGTGATCCGATGCTGTATAGTACATATATGTATATTTTCCGGGCATTAAAAAGAACAGAATATACTGTGGAAACGATTCCGGGAATTCCCGCTTTTTTAGGAATTGCCTCTTATATCGGAATGCCGGTGACCGAATGGGAAGAAAACGTACTGATCATTCCTGCAACTGCAGATCCTGAAAAAATTGACAGAGCACTTTCCGCTGCTGACAATGCGGTAATTATGAAGGTGTATAAGAAGTTTGCATTTATCCAGGAAGAACTGCGTAAGCATCACATGATAAAGAATGCGGTCATGGTATCACGCGCGGGTTTGCCTGATGAAATAATAGAGCGGGATCTGGATAGTTTGCCTTCAGATTATCGACCGAATTATTTAAGTACAATTATTGCCAAACGAGGGAACTGATATGACGGAGTTTATACGACCTCGGATTATCGTTGCAGGTACGAACAGCGGTGTTGGGAAGACAACGATAGTGACCGGCCTTTTATCATATTTTAATAGAGAGGGGTACAGAGTCCAGCCCTTTAAAGTGGGGCCTGACTATATAGATCCCGGGTTTCATGCGGAAGCGGCAGGACATGGCTCTTATAACCTGGATACATGGATGACACCTCCAGATAAGTTAAATGAGACCTTTATTGCTTTATCTAAAAATGCAGATATATCAATTATAGAAGGGGTTATGGGTCTTTATGATGGAGGGGAGGATGGAATCAGCAGTACTGCCGCCATTGCAAAACAGTTAAATGCGCCGGTCATATTGGTATTGGATTGTAAATCCGTTGGGTACAGTATCGCGGCTACAGCGTTAGGCTTCCGTGAATATGATAAGGGAGTAAATATCGTCGGGGTCATATTGAATCGCCTTGGTTCCGACCGCCATGAAGCGATGGTTCGAGAAGTTATGGGAAAAATTCATATGCCTGTACTTGGTGCGTTCCATCGGGATGATGCATTAAAAACGCCGGAACGCCATTTGGGACTGACACCTGTTACAGAAGTAGAAACACGAGTGTTAATTAAGCATATGGGGGAGGCTGTCAGTAGATGGGTAGATACGGATGCCTTCCTGAAAGCAGCGCAGCAGGCACCTTCTATGTTTGTAGATGTACGGAATGATTTTTCAGCTGAGAAACGGGTTTGTATTGCCGTGGCGAAAGATGAAGCGTTTTCTTTTTATTATCCGACAAGCTTAGAATATCTTGAAAAAAATGGAGCAAAAATTATTGAATTTAGTCCTCTTCGGGATAAAACTGTACCGGAAGCGGATGGCCTAATCTTTGGCGGCGGCTTTCCGGAAATGTTTCTGCAGCAATTAATGGGGAACATTTCCATGAAGGAGTCTATACGCCGGTGTGCTGAAAGAGGAATGCCGATTTATGCGGAATGCGGCGGATTGATGTATCTTTGCAAGGCTATACAGGGATTTAATGGAGAATGTTATGAAATGGTGGGAATTGTGCCGGCTGTTTGTAAAATGCAGAAGAGTCTTCAGCGCATTGGCTATGTGAAAGGGGAAACGCTTTTATCTAGTATTATTGCTGATGCGGGTGATACTCTGAAAGGGCATGAATTTCATTTTTCTACTTTAGAATACGGCGAAGGGTTTCCCTGGGCATATAATCTTCAGGGATCCCGACAAAAAGAGGGGCATTTGGAAGGATATAGCAATAAAAACATATTGGCATCATATCTGCACCTTTCTTTTGATGGGAATCCCAAAGCTGGAGAAAAGTTAATTGAATCCTGCGAGCGTTATCATTATAGCAAGGAGGGAAAATGACAGAACAAAAGGGCTTGATCCTTATTAATACAGGAACGGGTAAAGGGAAAACCACAGCGGCGTTAGGTACTGCAATCCGTGCTTGGGGTAATGGACAAAAAGTTCTTATTTTACAATTTATTAAAGGTGCATGGAAATATGGTGAACTTAAAGCAATTGAAGCATTGGAAGCATGTAATGGAAATATAGAGATTCGACCTATGGGTGATGGCTTTGTGTTTCACAATCGCAAAGAGGATGAAGCTGCTTATCAGAATAAAAAAGAGTTGGCAGCCAGGGCTTGGGGAACTGTTGTTGATGAAGTAATGAGTGATAGGTGGGATTTGGTTGTTTTAGATGAGGTTAATTATGCGATTCATTTTGAGATGCTTGAACCGGAAAAACTTTTAAAACTTATTAAAGAACGGCCTCCGCGGTTAAATATGATTTTAACCGGGCGCTATGCCAGGCCGGAGATTATTGAAGCTGCTGATACGGTAACCGAAATGACTTTAATTAAACATGCTTTTCAAAATGGGATACATGCACGCAAAGGTATAGAATTTTAAATCGGCTACAGCAAGATAAATTCCTTTACATAGATTAAAATGCATGATAAAATCTCTAAATAAATATAAAAGTAAATGAGGGATGCGGAATGGCACTCTATGTAAAAAAGTTTGGCGGATCATCTGTTGCGACAACAGAAAGAATGAAGAATATAGCATCGCGCATTCTTCGCGAAAAACATGATAATGATAAGATTGTTATAGTAGTTTCCGCCATGGGTGACAGTACGGATGATTTGCTGGCGTTAGCTAGTCAGGTTCCATCATTGAGACATGGCCGAGAGATGGATATGTTGCTGTCTACAGGAGAACAGGTCTCGATCTCTCTTTTGGCGATGACCTTCAAAAGCTTAGGGGCACCTGCAATATCTTTGACGGGGATGCAGGCAGGAGTTTTTTGTAGCGGGACACATGGCAAGGCGCTGATTGACGATGTAAAACCGGAAAGAGTATTTTCTGAGTTAGAGAAAGGGAATATTGTCATTGTTGCAGGTTTCCAGGGGGTGTTGCCGAATGGAGATGTTGCCACTTTGGGGCGCGGTGGGAGCGATGCAACAGCAGTTGCCCTAGCCGGTGCAATGCATGCGGATGTGTGTGAAATTTTCACTGATGTGGATGGTGTTTATTCGGCGGATCCCAGATACTGTCCGCATGCTGTAAAAATGCAGGAAATCACGAATATAGAAATGCTGGAATTGGCACGTCTTGGCGCAGGCATTATGCAGCCGCGCAGTGTTGAATTAGGGATGCATTACCACATACCAATTCATGTCAGATCTACATTTACGGACGATGAAGGAACAATTATCCAGGAGGAATGCGTCATGGAAAGAAAACGCCAAATTATTAAAGGTGTTGCGCAAGATACACATACGGCCAGGATTTCTGTATTGAACGTGAAAAATGTTCCCGGTGTTGCGCATATGGTATTTGAAGCTCTTGCTGATGAACATATTGATGTCGATATGATTGTACAAAGTGTGCAGCGGTCTAATGATGATCTGACCGACATTATTTTTACTATTACCGATACTGATTTAGAGGATGCGAGGCGTGTTCTTGGCGAATTGCAGTCGCAAGAGAAATTGACGACTATTATTTATGATGATAATATGGCGAAAGTATCTATTGTGGGTGCAGGCATGCTCGGTACGCCCGGGGTTGCTGCAAGAATGTTCGGCGCACTGGGAAGGGTCGGCGTTAATATCTTGATAGTTAGTACATCAGAAATTAGCGTATCCTGTCTGATTAACCGGGACGATGTGGCAAAAGCTATACAGGCTATCCATAAAGAGTTTTGGGGAAATAAAACGGCCTGATCGTTAGACTATTTAGAAAGCACAGGATAAAATTGCCTGCGCTTTTTCTATTAATGATGAAATAATATGGAGGTTGACCATGAAATGGAATAATGGAGATGTAGTGCATGGATTCAATATTATGAAAGTGGATCATGTTGAAGAGGTAAATTCTGATGTATACATGATGGAGCACATAAAATCCGGTGCAAAATTAATGTATTTAGATTCAGCAGATGATAATAAGGTTTTTTATATCTGTTTCCGCACGACACCGGACAATTCAAAAGGAACGCCGCATATTATGGAACATTCTACTCTTTGTGGCTCAAGAAAGTTCCCTTTAAAAGAACCCTTTGTGGAACTTGCAAAAGGCTCTTTGAATACCTTTTTAAATGCCATGACTTGGCCTGATAAAACTATGTATCCTGTTGCCAGTAGAAATTCTACAGATTTTCATAATCTGATGGATGTGTATTTAGATGCGGTGTTTTATCCGGACTGTTTGCAGAATCCCCAAATACTGATGCAGGAAGGATGGCATTATGAACTTGATAAGAAAGATGGAGAACTTACCTATAATGGGGTTGTTTATAATGAAATGAAGGGAGCACTTTCTTCCCCTGATGCATTATTGAACAACGCTGCGATGGAAAAGCTTTTTCCTGATACGACATACAATGTAGAGTCAGGGGGAGATCCAGACGTTATTCCTACTCTTTCATTCCGTGAGTTTACTGATTTTCATCGTCGTTTTTATCATCCGTCAAACAGCTATATTTATTTATATGGGGATATGGATATAGAAAATACCTTAAAATATATTGATGAAGAGTATTTATCAGCTTTCGATAGACGGTGTGTCTATTCTGAGGTGGGAACACAGAAAGCGTTTGCCAAACGTGTCATAACAGAAAAGAATTACAACATAGCAGATGGAGAGAATATCGCTAATAAAGCGATTCATGCTTTATATGCTGCTATGACGGATTGTATGACAACAAAAGAGTCATTGGCCATTCGGATATTAAATTATGTATTGATTGATATGGATGGCGCTCCGTTAAAAAAAGCTCTCCTTGATGCGGGTGTTGGAAGTGATGTGTCGGGAGCTTACGAGGATAGTTATAAACAGCCGGTCTGGTCTATTGTTGTGACCGGTTCGGAACCTGAACGGCAGGGAGAATTCTCACAAATCGTAGATCATACACTTAGAAAACTTGCGCTTACGGGGCTTGATAAAAAGATGTTGACTGCCGCATTGAATCGTACGGAATTTATTTTAAGAGAAAACGATTATCAGGGGAGGCCTAAAGGCTTGTTTTACGGAATACGGGCTATGGATATGTGGCTATATGACCGTGATCCAATAGAAGCTCTGCGGTATTACGATGATATAAATGGATTAAGGAAAGCTATTGAAACGGATTATTTTGAAGGCCTGCTTCTAAAATATCTTATTAAGAATTCTCATCAGGTATTGATTACCATGAAAGCTAAAAAAGGGATTGATGAAAAGAAAAGAATTGAAGTTGCGGAACAACTGGACGCCTATAAAAAAAGCCTTTCAGAGAATCAGATTACGGATATCATAGAAAAGACACGGGTATTAAAAGAGCGACAGGCATCTGTGGATTCAGAAGAGGCTTTGACTGCTATTCCTCTCCTTCGACGGGAAGATTTAAATCGTGAAATTGAGAATGATGAAATCGAGAATGGCAGAATTGAGGAAATCCGTCATTTTCACTATGACATCAATTCAAACGGTATTGTTTATCTAAATTTATATTTTAATTTAGAAGGATTGTCAAAAAAGGATATCTTTTATGCCAATATATTGACAAGACTGCTATTATCGATGAATACCGTAAATTATGAATATTCTGAATTGGTTAGACAGTCTAATGCGTATACTGGAGGAATTAACTTTCAAGTGGGGTCGATCAGTAATATCGATTCAGATCAAAAATGCACGCCGTATTTAATCGTAAAAGGAAAAGCACTCGTATCTAACGCAGACAAAATGGTTCGACTGCTGAAAGAGGTGATCCTGCATACTGATTATACTGACAAAATTCGGTTAAGAGAGATTTTAATGGAAGAAAAAGCAAATTGGGATATGACAGCGTTTGCCCGCGGACATACTCTTTGTATAAGCCGATTATTATCTTATTTTTCTGAAGCAGGTAGATATTCAGAGACGACAGGGTTGTCTTATTATTATTTTTTGAGTGATGTGGTTGCAAGATTTGATGCAATTAGCGATGAAATGATTTCTTGCTTGCAATGGCTGGCAAAACAAATTTTTACACGGCATAATCTTTTTATTCATACAATTGGATCTGAAGAAGAAAAAACGGCAGTCAATAAGTTTTTGCCTGAAATGGTTTCAGAAATGCCCGACGAGCTGGGACCTGCCAACCGAGAAACGACCTGCTCCAATGTAGTAATAAATGAGGCTTTTCAAACAGCAGGTAAAGTACAGTATGTGGCAAAAGGCGGAAATTTTAAAAGACATGGTTTTGCGTATACTGGAGCACTCCGGGTAATGGAAACTATCCTTCGGTATGAGTATTTGTGGAAAAAAGTGAGAGTCCTTGGTGGAGCATATGGAGCGTTTACCCAGTTTATGCGAAATGGTAATGCTATTTTATGTTCTTACCGTGATCCTAATTTAGCGGAAACTTTAAAAGTTTATGAAGAATTGCCTGACTATTTAAGCGCACTCGTCTTATCTGAACGCGAGATGACCAAGTATGTTATTGGGACGATGGCTGCTGAAGAAATTCAATTGACACCATTTATGAAGGGAGAAAGAGCTTTAGCATACTACCTGACAGGGAATACACGAGAAAGCCGAATGAAAATAAGGGATGAAATTGTTAACTGTACAATTGACAATATCAGAAGTTTAGCACCGCTTGTCAGAAGTGTGATGGATGATCCTTATATTTGTGTAATGGGAAACGAAGAAAAAATAAGACAAAATAAAGCGCTATTCACATCTATTCTGTCTATGCCGAAGTGATGGGGATAAAAACAAGATTTGCACCAAGTCCAACAGGTTATTTGCACTTGGGAAATGTATGGGTGGCGTTTTTAAACTGGTTATGGACGAGGCAAAATAAAGGGCGAATTATTCTGCGAATAGAGGATATTGATCAAAGCCGGTGCAGGGCAGACTATATCTCAGCAATTAAAGAAGATTTATCTTGGCTGGGGTTAGATTGGGATGAAGAACCCGGGCATGCATATGCATATGGAGAGCCTATACAAAGTAAACGATTCTCTATATATGAGGGTATTAAGAAGCGGTGGGAAGCTGAAGATTCCATATACCCTTGCTTTTGTTCGCGGGCAAGAATACATGATATATCGTCAGCTCCCCATTTAGGGGAAAACAAACCTGTATATGACGGGCATTGTCGAAACTTATCATGGTCAGAACGGGGACAAACCGACAAAGAGCCATCTTGGAGAATCCGCATGAAAAAGCAAGAAATTTCTTTTTGTGATATGTTCTGCGGGAATCAGATAAAGACTTTAGAAGAGGGGAAAGATGATTTTATTATTTTTCGGGCAGATGGTGCCGTATCATATCAGTTGGCGGCTTCTGCGGATGACGGGATAATGCAGGTAACTCATGTTTTCAGAGGAAATGATCTATTGTCTTCAACGTTTTATCAAATTTATCTTTTGAGAAAGCTTGGCTATCAAATTCCCTTATACGGACATTTACCTCTGCTGGTAGATAAGTATGGTATACGTTTGTCTAAGAGGCAAGGCGGAATTACTATCCGGGAACTGAGGGCAAACGGGAAGTCACCTGGCGAGATTATAGGTAGGATGTTATACTGGTCTGGCGCAATGAAAACGCCACTGTCTGTAAATGCGAGGGCGGCTTTGATAAATATTCCGTTTAATACATGTATCAGGCTGGGTAGTGCGTATATCGTAGCAGAATAGGAAACGTGATGAAAGAGATTTTCATCACGTTTTTTTGTGTGAATTTTATTCTGTTTTACACAGTATAAAGACAAAGTGGGAGTTAAAAATGTCTGGCTTTATTAAAGCGAAGAAAGAGATGGTAGGAAATATTGGTAAATAATAGTTATATGAGAATAAATGTTCCGGATTGTATATAAGTGGGGGATTGTGGTAGAATGTGGCTAAAAGTGGAGGGAGGTGGAAGAATCATGTTTATGTCAGAATATTCGCACAGTATAGATTCAAAAGGGCGGATGATTCTTCCTGCCAAATTCCGCGAAGAATTGGGGGATCATTTCGTTTTAGCTCCAGGGTTGGATTCCTGTCTCTGCATCTATACGATGGAACATTGGAATAATCTTATTTCTAAGTTTGAGCAAATGTCGGCAACACATCAAAATGTAAGAAAGGTAAAAAGATATCTGATTGGAAAAGGAAGTGAAATGGAGTGCGATAAGCAGGGGCGGATATTGATTCCTGCACATTTAAGGAAACTTGCTGATTTAAAAAAAGATGCAAGAATTATTGGTGCGGGAAGCACGATTGAAATATGGGATCCTGAGCTTCTTGATCGGGATTTAAATGAAGAAGAATCTATTACCGATTTGGCGGAATCGTTAGAACTTCCTCTGAATTTCTGATATAAGAGGTATCTATGAAATTTAGCCACACTACTGTTTTGCAAAATGAGATGGTTAGTCATGTATTGACGAATACAAACGGTGCTTATGTGGATTGCACATTGGGCGGTGGAGGCCATTCTTTGGCTCTTGCTGAAGGGCTTTCGAATCTTGGCTGCATAATTGGTGTAGATCAGGATGGGGAGGCTATTGAGGCGGCTAAAGAACGGCTCCGTGGAGCCCAGTGTAAATTTATATCAGTAAGAGACAATTTTTCTAATATCAATGAAATTTTAAAAGAGAATGGAATAGAAAAAGTTGATGGTTTTATTTTTGATTTAGGGGTATCATCGCATCAGTTGGATGATGGAGCCCGTGGATTCTCATATATGAATAATGGAAAACTTGATATGAGAATGGATCAAAGGAACTCGTTGACTGCATATGATGTGATAAATACATATACGGAAGAGCATTTAAGAAATATTATTCGTGATTACGGGGAAGAACGTTGGGCGAGTCGTATTGTTGATTTTATAGATAGAGCCAGGATGCGCAGACCAATCTCTACTACAGAAGAACTTGTCCATGTCATTAAAGCGGCAATCCCTTCTGCGGCAAGAAGAGATGGACCGCATCCAGCGAAAAGGACTTTTCAGGCCATTCGCATTGAGGTAAATAATGAACTTGGTATTTTGCGAAAAGCCATGGAGGATTGCATAAATCACCTGAATAAGGGAGGACGGTTAGGAGTCATCACTTTTCATTCATTGGAAGATCGTATTATCAAAAATACCTTTAGGGACATGTCTAAAGACTGTATTTGTCCATCGGAAATTCCGATTTGTATATGTAATCACAGAAGACGGGTCAGAAGTGTGGGGAAAGCAATAAGGCCGTCCCCGCAAGAGGTTAAGGAGAATCCAAGAGCACGAAGCGCTGTGC
>UMGV01078655.1_pt1 | contig 11353 bp, 7 predicted proteins | sample 1965361 | NCBI WGS metagenome assembly UMGV01 (sample SAMEA4836081, study PRJEB28245) | human gut metagenome | biome: gut microbiome; material: fecal sample | place: Denmark | collected 2008
AATTTGAGAGATATACAACATTAAAAGAAGCAAGAAACCCAAAAACAAAGTTTTAGGATCCTGTATAATTTGAGAGATATACAACTGACAAAGGCAATATTTATAAAATAACTCCGTTTTAGGATCCTGTATAATTTGAGAGATATACAACTTTACTGAATTATCAAGCGATAAATATCAGGTTTTAGGATCCTGTATAATTTGAGAGATATACAACTTCTCTATTGTTTTTACATAAGTTATGTTCGTTTTAGGATCCTGTATAATTTGAGAGATATACAACTATTCCATAGCCATCACAGTCTATTATATTGTTTTAGGATCCTGTATAATTTGAGAGATATACAACACACTTGTAAACATATCAGGACTAGCAAGTGTTTTAGGATCCTGTATAATTTGAGAGATATACAACTGTCGTATATCTTAATTCTGTATCTTTTGTGTTTTAGGATCCTGTATAATTTGAGAGATATACAACGTATTATCTTTATAAGCAGTATCACTTAAAGTTTTAGGATCCTGTATAATTTGAGAGATATACAACGAAATTAAAATGAAACGAATTAATAATGAAGTTTTAGGATCCTGTATAATTTGAGAGATATACAACCTTTTAGTAGCAAAGTCATCACCTTGCACTGTTTTAGGATCCTGTATAATTTGAGAGATATACAACATGATTGGGAAGTTAATGATATTTGGGTATGTTTTAGGATCCTGTATAATTTGAGAGATATACAACTGATAAAAATAGTTTAATAGTAAATAATATGTTTTAGGATCCTGTATAATTTGAGAGATATACAACTCTTGATAAAACTTTTCTTGAAATCATTGTGTTTTAGGATCCTGTATAATTTGAGAGATATACAACTGCAAGAAAAAACTTACTATGATTACAATTGTTTTAGGATCCTGTATAATTTGAGAGATATACAACTTTATTTTATCAGCATTTTCATTAGTGGTTTGATGATATAGTGTTACATACCATTTTTATCTACTTTTGCTCCAACTGATTTAATTTCTTCTATTAAATCTTGAGCATCTAATAATTCATCACCCGATATTCTTTGTTCCAAAGAAAAAGAACTATCATCTAGTTCTCCTAAATCTTCATTTACTCTACTATATTTATTGTGTTTTTTATCAGCCACTTTATTATTTTTGATTTCGTTTTGAATTGGTATTTCCAAATTTTGTAAAGCATTTATAACACCTGCACTTGTTTTTGTATCTTTTTGATTAGATTTAATCAATTTTTCTTTTATATTCTTGTATTCTGGTTTAGATTTTGCCTGTTCTGGTAAGATTATATCATTTAGTTCATTCTGTGTCAAATTAGAGTTTATTTTAGTTTCATTTGAAATTATTTCGCCTAGATTATTCAAGTAATTGTCTTTCGTTTCTATTTTTGTATTTGTTCCTCTACTCATTTTATTATATTTTTCTTTATGTTAAATAAAATGGTTTATCTCATGTAGTAATGTATTTTTAAAATCTTTTTTTGAAATGTCATTGTTATTCAAAAAAATTTCATTAGTTATGTTATTTGCGTTTTAGGATCCTGTATAATTTGAGAGATATACAACCGTATTTGCAATTGACATTGCTATTTAATTATGGTATATTATTTGCATAAAGAAGAACTCCTTGAGATTTGCTCATAGGTTCTTTTTTTGTTATAACAGGATAAATAAGTAATTTATTATATTTTCACTAAATTTTTATAAAGTTTATATGTTAAGTCTTGCAAAAGTGTTAATTTAATGTTATCATATAAAAGTAATAATTTTTATGGCGATATTGGTGAAGTGGTTAACACGCTTGTCTGTGGAACAAGTATGCATGAGTTCGATCCTCATATATCGCCCCAAATGGTAATTTAACTTTGTATTTGATACAAAGTTTTTATTATAAAACAATTATCGAACAAATGTACTTTTATTACTTGATTTAATAAAATAAATATGATATATTAAGAATGTAGTTAAAAAGTATCCTTAATAAGGAGGTAATGTATGGATTTTTTAAATAAAGATGATAATAATATAATTATTTGTAAACCTAGTGTTAAAGAGTATTTATTAAAAAAGTTAGAAAAAGAGAATGAATTTTTTAATATAAAGTTTATGGATTTTAATGAAATAAAAGAACATTTATATTTTAGTTATGACTATAATGCAATTAAATATTTAACTAACAAATATAATTATAAATATGATATAGCTAAGATGTATATTGATAATATTTATTATGTTAGTGATAAAGCTTATAGAAGTAAAAAATTAAATAAATTAGTGTCGTTAAAATGTGAACTAGATGAAAATAAATTATTAATTTATGATGGTGTTTTTAAAACATATATAAAAGATAAGAAAATATATATTTATGGTTATGATTATCTTAATGATTTAGAAGAAAAAATAGTAAGTGAATTAAAGTTATTAACAAGTGTTGTTAATATTAGTAAAGAATATAAAGATTTTACACCTGATGTATATGAATTTAGTAAAATACAAGATGAAGTAGAATCCGTGGCGTTTAAGATAAGTGAATTATTAGAAAATGGTGTAAATATAAATAATATAAAATTATGTAATGTAAGTAGTGATTATAATATTTATATAGAAAGAATATTTAATCTTTATAAAATACCAGTTGTTTTAAATAATAAGACTAATCTTTATGCTACTAGAATAGGTAAATTTTTCTTAGAAAATTTAAATAAAGATATAAATGTTACAATTTCTTTACTTGATAGTTTTAAAGAAAAAGATATTGTAGATAAAATAATTAATATATGTAATAAATATATTATGGAAGATGATTATACTTTAATTAAAGATTTACTTGAATATGATTTAAAACATACATATATTGATAATAATTTATATAAGAATTATGTTGAATTAATAAATATAGATGACATTATTAGTGATTTGGATTATGTGTTTTTAATGAATTTTAACGAGGGTGAAATACCTAAAACAAAAAAAGATGAAGATTATATAACAGATAATATAAAAACAGAAGTTAATTTAAGAAAAACTGTAGAAATTAATACCCTTGAAAAAAAATATACTTTAAAGAATATTAAATCAATTAAGAATTTAATAATAACATATAAGCTTAACTTTCAAAATAAGGTGTGTTTTAAATCTAATTTACTTGAAGAGTTAAATTATAATTTAAAAGAGTTTAGTAATGAAAATACAACTTATTCTTTGTTATCTAGTAAGATAAAATTAAATGAAAAAATAGATGATTTAATTAAATATAATAAAAAATCAAATGAACTTGATTTACTTTATAATAGTTTTAATGATAATATGTATAATAGCTATGATAATAAATTTACAGGAATAGATAAAAATGACTTTTATTCTTATATCAATAATAAAAAGACTTTATCATATTCTTCATTATCTAACTATAATGAATGTTCTTTTAGATTTTTAATGGCTAATGTTTTAAATTTAAATCCATATGAAGAAACATTTTTAACTATTGTGGGAAATATGTATCATCATATCTTAGAAATAGGATTATTAAATGAAATTGATGTTGATAAAGAAATTGAACTTTTTTTAGCAGGAAAAGAATTTACCAATAAAGAAAAGTTTTTCTTAAAAAAATTAACAGAAGATTTAAAATTCACTTTAGAAGAAATAAGAAAGCAAGCAAAAAATATATCATTAGATAATTATTTATTTGAAAAGGAAATTAAAATAGAAAAAGGAAATAATTTAAGTATAACTTTTAAAGGATTTGTTGATAAGATTATTTATAAAGAAGAACAAGGTAAAAAAATAGCAGTTTTAATTGATTATAAAACAGGAAATACTGATATAGATTTAGGATATATAAAATATGGAATTAAACTTCAATTACCGGTTTATTTATATTTAGTAAATGAAGAGTTAAAAGATGTTTCTTTTGCAGGATTTTATTTACAAAAATTAATAAATAAAGATAACAAAGATTTAAAACTTGAAGGTTATTCAAATAGCAATGTTCATATTTTAAGTATGTTTGATAAATCATATGAAAATAGTAATTTAGTAAAAGGGTTGAAAGTTAAACAAGATGGAAGTTTTTATAAATCATCAAAAGTATTAAATGATAATGAAATAAATAAAATAATAGAACTTACAAATGAAAGTATCAATAATTCAATTAAGAATATTGAAGATGCTAAATTTAGCATAAATCCTAAAAAAAGTGATGATTTTAATTCATGTGTTTATTGTCCTTTTAATGATTTATGTTTTAAAACAAATAATGATTATATAGAAATAGAAAAAGATTTATCTTTTTTAGAGGGAGAAAGTTATGAGTAAGTGGACAAATGAGCAACTTTTAGCAATTAATAGTGAAGGTAAAAATATAATAGTGTCTGCTGGAGCAGGAAGTGGTAAAACAGCGGTATTGTCAGAAAGAGTTTTAAGAAAAATTAATGATAACGTACCTATTAACAAACTTTTAATATTAACTTTTACAAATGAAGCAGCAAAAGAAATGAAAGATCGAATTAGAAAAAAATTAATAAATGAGAAAAAAAGTGATCAATTAAACTTACTTGAAGAATCATATATAACTACTTTTGATAGTTATAGTTTATCCATTGTAAAAAAATATCATTATTTACTTAATGTAAGTAAAGATATAAAAATAATTGATGATACAATTATTTCTAATTTAAAAGATAAATTTATCGATGAAATATTTGAAGAACTTTATAAAAATGAAGATGAGAATTTTTTAAAGTTAATTAATGATTTTTGTTTAAAAGATGATAGAAATATAAAAGAAATGATTTTAAATATTTCTAAAAAAATAGATTTAAAAATAGATAAAGAATTATATTTAAGAAATTATATAAATGAATTTTATAATGATGAAAATGTTGAAAAGTTATATTTAGAATATAAAAAACTAATAGATAAAAAATTATCTAATATAAGCTATTTACTTGATTTATTTAGTAATTATTCTGATAGTGATTATTATGAAAAAGTATATAATTTAGTATATCCACTAATTAATTCTAAGACTTATGAAGAATATAATTTGTATAAAAATATAACTCTTCCAAGGACAACAAAATTAGATGAAGATGCTAAAAAGGTTAAAGAAGAGTTAAATAAAGAAATAAAATCTTTAGTTAGTATTATTATTTATGATGATGAAAAAAGTGCTAAAGAAAGTATATATTTAACAAAACAATATGTTGATATAATTATAAAGATCATAAGTTTACTTGATGAAAAACTAAATAATTATAAATTTTCTAAAGATGTTTATGAGTTTACAGATATTAGTAAGATGGCTATAAAAGTAGTTAAGGATAATGATGATGTAAGACAAGAATTAAAAGAATTTTATAATGAAATAATGATTGATGAATACCAAGATACAAACGATTTACAAGAAGAGTTTATTAGTTTAATAGAAAATAATAATGTTTATATGGTTGGGGATATAAAACAATCAATATACCGTTTTAGGAATGCTAATCCTTTAATATTCAAAAATAAATATGATTTGTATAGTAATAATATTTCTGGTATGAAAATAGATTTACTTAAGAATTTTAGATCAAGAAGTGAAGTCTTAAATAATATAAATTTACTTTTTGATTATGTTATGGATGACTTTTTAGGAGGAGCAGATTATATAAGATCTCATCGTATGGTTTTTGGTAATACTTCTTATAATGAAGAGGGTAAAACTGCTAATGACTATAACTTTGAATTATATAACTATAATGAATTAAAGGATTATTCTAAAGAAGAAATTGAAGCTTTTATTATAGCAAACGATATAAAAAATAAAATAGATAATAATTATCAAGTATTTGATAAAGATAGTAAGGTATTAAAAAATATTTCTTATAGTGATATATGTATTATTATGGATCGTGGTACGGCATTTGAAACTTACAAGAAAATATTTGAAAGCATGGGTATTCCTTTATCAATTTATGCTGATTTTAAACTTAATAATGAATATGATATTATTACTTTAGAAAATATATTAAGGTTTATTATAAAAATAAAAAATAAAGAATACGATAAAGAATTTATTTATCTTTATACAAGTATCGAAAGAAGTTTTGTATGTGATGGTTTAGATGAAGAAATATTTAAGAATATCAAAGATAATAATATATATAAAACTACTACATATGAAAAAGCTAAAACTATCGCCGAAACTTTAGATTTAAGTTCTCCAAGCAAAGTTTTAAATGAAATAATTAATACTTTTAATATATATGAAAAAATCCTTACTTTAACAGATATTGATAAAATTTTAATAAGAATAGATAATCTAATAAATATGGCTTGTACTTTAGAAAGTATTGGGTATAATGTTTATGATTTTAGTGAATATTTAAAAGAAGTTAGAAATAAAAAAGCAGAAATAAAATATAGTGAAGCTAAAAACACTTCTAACAGTGTTAAAATAATGAATATTCATAAAAGTAAAGGACTTGAATTTAATATATGTTATTTTTCTGGATTATATAAAGAGTTTAATATAAGTGATATTAAAGATAAATTTTTATTTTCAAGTTATGGAATAACTACTCCATATTATAAAGATGAAGAAAAGGAAACATTTATAAAGTTTTTAATAAAAGAAAAGTATATGGAAGAGGAAATAAGTGAAAAAATAAGATTATTTTATGTCGCCTTAACAAGGTGTAAGGAAAAAATGATTATGGTATGCCCACTAGAAGATAAAGAAAATACACTTATTGATAAAGTACTTGATAATAATATTAGATTAAAATATAAATCTTTTAAAGATATTTTAGAAAGTATAAAATATAATTTAAATTCATATATAAAATATATTAATTTAGATGATATTTATATAAATAAAGAATATAAATTAAATAAACAAAAGACATATGAAAATTATATAAACAAAAATAATGAAAAAATAATTGTTAAAGAAAATAATATTGAAAATGTTATTACAGAAAAAAAACATGCTTCAAAAACAATTAATAAAATAATAACAAAAGAAGAATTTAATAATATGAAATATGGTACAAAAATGCATTATATTTTAGAAACAACATCATTTAATGAAACAAGTGAAAAAATAGTTAATAATTTATTAAAAAGTTTAAATGTTGATGGTGCTAAAATTTATAAAGAACATGAATTTGTATATGAAAAAGAAGATGTTATATATCATGGTATAATAGATTTAATGTTAGAGTATAAAGATCATATCAAAATAATTGATTATAAACTTAAAAATATTAATGATAAAGAATATTTAAAGCAACTTAATGTTTATAAAGATTATATTTTAAGTAAAAAAAATATACCTGTAAAAACTTACTTATACTCAATAATAGATGAAAAACTATATGAAATAAATATATAGTTTTTTTCTTTTTGTTAATAATAAATATGAGGTGTTTATTTATGAATATAAGTCATATTTATTATGAAAAAGATGTTGATAAATATTATTTAGGAAAATATTTACTTGAAAAATATAAAGATATTCCAAAAACAGTTATAGAAAATCATAATAATATAAAAGAGTTAAGAGAAAAAGAAAACAAAGATTTTCCTATTTTAAAAACATATTTAATAATAGGAGTTAGAAAAACACAAAATTTTGTACCTAATTATAAAGTTTCTAATTATCTTGTTCCATATACTTCAAGTGGATGTGGTGCAATGTGTTTATATTGTTATTTGGTATGTAATTTTAATAAATGTTCTTATTTAAGGGTTTTTGTTAATAGAGAACAACTTTTAGAAAAGATAATAAAACATAGTTTAAAAAGTGAGGAAGAAAAAGTTTATGAAATAGGTAGTAATAGTGATTTAGTTTATGAAAATATGATTACTAATAATTTAAAATGGACTATTGAAGAATTTGGAAAAATAAATAAAGGATATCTTACTTTTCCTACAAAATTTCATCAAGTAGACGATATTATAGGAATAAAACATAATGGAAGAACAATAATTAGAGTAAGTGTTAATCCTAAAGAAATAATAAATAATATTGAATTAAAAACATCACCTTTGGAAAAAAGAATTGATGCAATTAATAAATTATGTGCTGATAATTATAAGGTTGGTATCTTAATTGCTCCTGTTATTATGGTAGATAACTATAAAAAATTGTATGAAGAACTTTTTATTACTTTAAAAGAAAAACTAAGTAACAAAGTAAAAAAAGAAGTTTTTTTTGAAGTTATATTTATGACATATAGTTATGTTAGTGATATGATTAATAAAGAAGCTTTCCCTAAGTTAGATAGTTTATATAATAAAGATATTCAAACTGGTAGAGGAAGAGGTAAATATGTTTATAAAAAAGAATTAAAAGAGGACGGTGAAAAATATATAGCAAGTCTTTTAAAAAAATATTTTCCTAACAATGAAATAAAATATATATGCTAAATTAATTAAAAATGGTATAATTAAATTTATACGGGTGATATATGTGAAAAATAAAAAGACAAAAACTTTTATATTTAATTTTTTAATATTTTTAGGTTTAATACTTATAATGTATTTTATTATTTTTAGAAAAGTAAATATAAAAGATATACTTAATTCACTAAAAAGTGTTAATTTAATATATATATTCTTAGCTTTTATTGCAACATTTATATACATTTCTTTAGAAACTGTAAATGTTGGAAGAATACTAAATAATTTTGGTTATAACAAAAAACCTTTAACATATTTAAAATATACAATGATAGGATATTTCTTTAGTGCAATTACACCTAGTTCAAGTGGTGGTCAACCTATGCAAATTTATTATATGAAGAAAGATGATATAGATATATCCCATTCAACATTTGCTCTTTTAGTACAGCTTTCTGGTTATCAGTTTAGTGTTGTTCTAATTGCTCTTATTTCATTAATTTTTAGCTTTAACTATGTAAGAAGTTTAGATGCTATTATTGTATTTTTATTTATTGTTGGATTTATAATTAATTTTACATTATTTGTTCTTTATACTTTATTAATATTCAAAAATAGTTTTGTAAAAAAAATATCTAACTTTTGTATAAAATTATTAAGAAAAATTAATTTAAAAAACATTAATAAGATAGAAGATAAAATAAATGAAAAAATAAATATTTTTCATGAAAGTAGTAATTATATAAAAGAAAATAAAATGGTGGTAATAAAGTCATTTGTAACTTGTATTATTCAAGTGCTTATAAATTATATTGGACCATATTTAATATATAAATCATTTGGTTTTAGTGAAAATAGTTTGTGGCTATTTATATCAATGCAAGCAATATTATTTATATGTGTATCATTTGTACCAATACCAGGGTCAGTTGGGGCAAGTGAAGCTGGATTTTTAGGGGTTTACCAATTTTTATTTCCAGCAAGTTATTTAAGTTCTGCAATGTTACTTAGTAGAGGAATAAGCTTTTATCTATTTGTTTTAATTACAGGAATAGTAGTTATTGTAAGTCATTATAAAATAATAAAAAATAAAAAATAGAAGTGTTGTAACTTCTATTTTTCATATTGTTCCATAATTACAGGAACTATTTGTAATTTTCTTGAAACAACTTTCTTTAAGAATGTTCCTTGTTCAAGTTTTTTAATATTAAAAGCATTTGCTAAGATTTCCTTTGAATCATCATTGAAGAAAATATAACTTCCATCATTTAGAATATCATTTACAAAGAATGTAAGACTTTTATATTCATTGTTTTTAGCAATAGATGTTAATAAAGCTTCATACTCATCTTTTTCATTTAAGAATATTGAAGGATCAGTTGTAGAAATTTGACCAATACCAATTTTTTTATCTCCAACTGGATATATTTTAAAGTCTTGATATAATAATTCTTCTTTAGTTTTACCTTTAACACTTGCTCCTGCTTTCAATAGGTCAAGTCCATATTTATTGTAGTTTATTTTAGCTAATTTAGATAATTCAGTTAGGGCTTTTTTATCAAGTTCAGTAGTTGTTGGACTTTTTAAAATAAGTGTATCTGATAAAATACCTGATGCCATGATACCTGCGATTTGTTTAGGAATTTTTATACCATTTTCTTTATACATTTGATAAATTATAGTATTTGAACTTCCAACAGGCATATTTCTAAAGTTAATTGGAGAATTTGTACCAATTGAACCAATATTATGATGATCTATTATTTCTAAAATATCAGCTTCTTCGATACCTTCGATACTTTGTGTGTATGAATTATGATCAACTAAAATAACTTTTTTCTTTTTCTTTTCAAAAGTATCTGCTAGAGTAACAGTACCTAAACATTTATTATTTTTATTAACAACAGGATAATAACTGAATTTAGTTCTATTAGCCATATCGATAAAATCAGTAACATTATCAAGTTCATTAACACATAAAATATTTTTATTAATTTCAGTACTGTTAATTTTATTAGCAAGTTCAATCATCCTGGCAGTTTGAATAGCAGAAAGTTTTGTTCTCATAATATTTATTTTATTTTGTTTAGCTATTTTTAAATGTTCTTTTTTAATATCAACGCCACCACTTATAATTAGAAGTTTAATATTACTATTAACAGCATACTCAATAATACTATGGCGGTCCCCAACAATTAAAATACTACTGTTGTCAAGTGTAACATTATCAATGAAAGTTGTACTTTTATAAGAGGCAACGATTACATTTCCTTCGATGTCTTCATTATATAATGTTACTTTTTCTCCCTCTATTGTATTTAAAATGTTATTATAAGTTGTATTAAGTGAAGTATTAGTATAATTAATTAAATATTTTGCTATATTTTTCATTCCTAATACACCAATAAAATTATTATTTTCTCCTACAACAGGTATTTTGCTTGATTTTTTACTAACCATAAGGTTATATGCTTCAAGTAATGATTTATTTTCATTAATAAAGAAGTTTTTACTATAATTTAAATCTTTAATTTTTAATTTAACATCATTTAAAAACATTGGTTCTTCTAAATTAAAATAATTAAGCGCATATTTCGTTTCACTATTAATATTACTTAATATGACAGGTATAGCATTTATTCCAAGTTGTTTTTTTAAATAAGCTAAAGCTATTGCACCACTAACACTATCAGTATCAGGCTTTCTATGTCCAAAAACATAAATTTTTTCCATTTATATCACATCCTTAATTCTTTAAAATTATACCATATATATTTACAAATAAAAAGTATTTTAATTAAAAAAGGTCAACATTTAATTATATAAAATGTTAACATCTACATATCCATCAATACCATTTACAATACCTGAACTTGTAAGTTGCCACATATTGTATTTGTCTGGATAATCAGTTTTTGTTGTGTAATGGGCAA
>UMGV01048813.1_pt1 | contig 11344 bp, 7 predicted proteins | sample 1965361 | NCBI WGS metagenome assembly UMGV01 (sample SAMEA4836081, study PRJEB28245) | human gut metagenome | biome: gut microbiome; material: fecal sample | place: Denmark | collected 2008
AAATAATGTTAAACTATAGTGTTGCGGAATTAAGGTACATGCTACTAATAATATCCGAATTATTATTCGTAACTTTACACCTAAGAACGACCTAAGAACCAAATTGTTATTTCTAAACAAATCAAAACAATATGAAGAAAATCTATACTTTGTTCTCTGCACTGTGCTTAACAGTTGCAGCGTCTGGCGCATTGTCAGCACAGAACAACTTCAAGCTGGTTGAGGAGAGCGTAAGCAATCCTGACAACACACCGGCTCCAGTCTACCCAGTACCAAGCGAGCGTCAGCTCAAGTGGAACGAAACCGAATTCTACGCTTTCTTCCACTACGGCATGAACACATATACCGACCAGGAGTGGGGTTCGGGTATGGAGCGCGAGACTGTATTCGCACCTACACAGAAGCCCGACCCAAGACAGTGGCTCGAAGTGGCTAAGAAGGCGCACATGAAGGGCGGCATCGCTGTGGTGAAGCACCACGACGGCTTCTGCCTCTGGCCTACAGCTACGACAGAACACTGCACACGCAACTCTACGGGCTACGGCAAGGACGTGGACATACCGAAGGAGTTCGCCGACGCAGCACGCGAGTTCAACATGAAGTACGGTTTCTACATCTCTCCGTGGGATATGTCAAGCCCATACTGGGGCAAGAAGGACAGCAACGGCAAATACACAGACGAGTATGCCAAGAAAGTGTTCCTGCCGCAGTGCGTAGAGCTTGCTAAGTACGGCAACGACCAGTTCGAGATGTGGTTTGACGGCGCTACCGGTGGCGACCACGCTGGCGGCTACGGCAGCTACACCTCCTCGCAGAAGCGCACTATCGACAACGCACAGACATACTACGACATTCCTAACCTGCGCGACTCTATCCACAACCTCCTGCCGAACGTTATCATGTGGGGTGTTGGCGGCGAAGCACGCTGGATTGGTAACGAGGAAGGCTACTCAGGACAGACTTGCTGGTCGATGGGCGACGCTGAGTCGGGCGACGAGAACGCATGGCAGTGGGCTGCCGGCGAGAGCGACGCCAAGTCGACAAAGGGATGGTTCTGGGATTCGAGCAGATACAACCAGCCGAAGTCGGCTGAGACTCTCTTCAAGATGTATCTTGAGACCGTAGGCCGCAACGCTACATTCCTTCTGAACCTGCCGCCGAACCGCGCAGGTCGTATCGACGAGAGCCTCGTAACCATCATGGAGGACCTCGGCAAGCTGCTCGACCAGCGTCTCGGCACAGACCTTGCAAAGACTGCTAAGGTAACAACCGACTGCACTCGCGAGGCTATGGGCAAGGGCAACTACGAAGCAAAGAATCTTACCGACGGCAACAAGGACACATATTGGGCTGCTCCCGACGGAAAGACTTCTGCCGTTATCGAGCTTAGCTGGGACACACCGCAGACCGTGCGCTACGTATCGCTCATGGAGTACATCAAGCTCGGACAGCGCGTGAAGAAGTTCAAGATCGAGACCAGCGAGGACGGCGTAACATACACCGAGCGCGGCAACGGTCAGACAATGACTACCGTAGGCTACAAGCGCATCATCCCGCTCAACGGCTCTACAACCAACTACTCTGCAAGCGGCTTCAAGGCTAAGTCTGTACGCATCACTATCGAGAACGCTAAGGCTTGCCCGCTGCTCCACACCGTAGAAGTGTTCTAAACAAACCCCTTACTCCATCAACTAAAAAACAAAGAAAACAATGAACGTAAAGAAATATATGTGCCTTGCCGGTCTGTTCTTCCCTATCGCAGCTATGGCACAGCAGGATAAGACTCTCTGCGACTTCGAGACTCCGGAGAGCTACGTGAGCGTACGTGCATACGACACATGCCCTACCTCACCCTTCAACCTCAACAAGCTCACGGGCAACGTGCAGGTTGTAGACAACGACCTTAACGCAGTGGACGACGCGCTGGGCTACGCTCCGAACGAGTCGGCTAAGATTCTCGGCGTGCAGCGCTCGCGCTACGGCAGCAACACCTTCGGCGCTCTCGTAGAGCTGAAGGAGCCGCTCGCTCTGAAGCGTGAGACTCAGTACGTGCACGTTAAGTTCTACTCTACGCAGGACGCTCCGGTGATGCTCATCGGACTCGGCAACCGCGAAGACCGCCCTTGGCAGCCCGCTACTACCGAGCAGTTCTGGAGCGTGCCTACAAGCAAGGTTGCAGCAGGCGCATGGCAGGACGTGGTGTTCCCAATCATGGGCGCTGACGGCATCAACATCAAGAGCCTTCTCGTCGTAGTAGACCGCCAGTCGCCGCACAACCAGATGAGCGACTTCGCCGTGTTCATCGACGACATCATCCTTAGCACCAAGGCAAACCCGTTCTTCTCTAAATCGGTTTACCCGATCAACTACGAGGAATCAACAGCTCACACACGTACAGACCGCTACATCAAGACCGTTAAGCTCGGTTCACAGTCTGTAGCTATCAACCAGAACACAGACAAGAAGCTCTACTTCAAGAAGACCGCGAACATATTCCTTGCAAAGCCAGGCGAAACCGTCACAGCGGCTATCGACTGGAAAGGCGAATGGATGCACGGATATGCTTACCTCGACAAGGACGACAACGGCAAGTTTGACGTTGATTATACCAACACCGACGTAACAAATGCACGCGACCTCATTTCTTACTCTTACTACAAGGACAAGAATAGTGCAGGCAGCAGAGCAAGCAGCAACTGCGGTGTTGGTCTTCCTTCGTTCAAGATTGACGACGACATGAAGCCGGGCATCTATCGTATGCGCTACAAGGTGGACTGGGACAACGTAGACCCAGGCGGCAGCACCACTACCGGCAACTACATCACCAACAACGGTGGTGGTATCGTTGACGTTCTCGTGAACATCCACAACGACAACGTAGACGTTTACCGCGCTACAGAGGAGAACGGCGGCGGCTTGAACGGCGAGATTCTTCTTGCTAACGGCAAGCCGGTGACTGGTCAGACCACTCCGTTCGGTCAGGCATTCAAGATTAAGGCTCAGCCAGCTGAGGGCTTCCTGCTCGACTACGTTAAGATTCGCCACGGCTACAACCTCGAGGGCGCAAGCACAAAGAACGAGAATCCGCAGTGGAAGGAGTACACCGTGCAGGCTTCGCAGTTCGTTAACGGCGAGTACACTATCCCGGCTGACTGCGTGGACGGCAATATCCGCCTCGTGCCTTACTTCAAGAGCGACCCTACAAGCGTTAACGATGCTACAGTTAAGGCGTTCGCAGTGAAGGCTGGCAAAGGCGAAATCACGCTCAACGCCGCAGTCGCTACACACGTAGAGATTGCTAACGTTCAGGGCAGCACTCTCTTCAACGGCACAGTAGAAGGAGCTCGCACAATCTGCGCTCACAAGGGCGTTTATGTTGTGAACGGCGAGAAGGTGCTCGTAAAGTAAACTAACATTACTCACATATTGTGGATAGCAGTCTTCGAGACTGCTATCCCCTTTTAAATCTAAAACCATCTATCTATTATGACAAACCATTTACGCACAGCCATCGCTACGTTCATCATGGCAACAGCGATGACGCCTGCTATGGTGCTTGCGCAAAGCACCTATCCCGTTAACTTCGACGAGGACGAGGCTTCGAGCCACCTCTTACGCCACACTAATGCTGTGCAGCTCACAAGCAGCTACGGCACACAGACGGTTCAGGTGAACCAGAAGAAAGAGAAACGCATGTATATAAAGCGTCTTGACGAATGTCTGCGCGCTAAAATCGGCGAAACAGTGACGGCTGGCTTCGATTGGAGCGGTACGTGGATGTGCGGATACGCATATATCGACTTCGGAAAAGACGGCAATTACGACGTTGACTACGACGACAACGGCGTGAACGCCATGAAAGACCTCATGACTTATTCTATGTATAAGAATAAGGACAGCAAGGGCGCTACCGTAAGCGGCGAACCGAGCATTAATCCGCCGTCGTTCACTATCCCGTCGGATGTTAAGCCAGGCATCTACCGCATGCGCTACAAGGTAGACTGGGACTGCGTTGACCCGGGCGGAAACACGCTTAGCGGAAACGACATCAAGAAGAACGGTGGCGTGATTGTAGACACACGCATCAACGTGCATGGCGAGACTGCACACGTTACGGTGAAGGGTGCTGACTATAAGAAGGGCACTCTGTCGCTCGCCGACTACAGCGCAGAACTGAACAATCAGGACGTAGAATTTGGAAAAGACCTCACTATCGCTGTCGTCATGAAGGACGGTTACGACTTCAGTTCGCTCAGCATCAAACACGGATACTGCCTGGACGGCGAAGCTGTTGTCGACGGACTCCGCCAGTGGCAGGAGAACACTATCATGGCGTACACCGCAAAGGACGACAAGATAACTATACCTGCAAGCTACATCGACGGCGACGTTGAAATAACCGTGAACTTCGCAGCCGAAGGCACCACTTCGGGCGACAACTACGCGCTCAACTTCGAGAAGGATCTCGCCCAGATGAATCCTACAGCCAACAGCCTCACAGAGTTCTCTATTACGAACAAGGCTGGCAAGAAGTCGGCTATCGCTATCCCTGAGGGCACTACCATTTATCGCGACGCTCTCACTAAGGAAGTGAACGCCAAGCCGGGCGATGTGCTCACACCGGGCATCACGTTCACGGGCAACACCGAACTTGGCGCGTACCTCTACATCGACTACAATCAGGATGCAGCGTTCACAACGCCGCTCGACGAAAGCGGGAAGCCGGTTGTTGGCAGCGAGATTGTGAGCTTCTCTTCATACAAAGGCAAGAACAGCAACGGCGAAGCTGCAGGCGCAACATCAGCAATGCCGTCGTTTACTATCCCCGACGACCTGCCTACCGGTGTTTATCGCGCTCGTCTGAAGATTGACAACAACGACATCGACCCGGCTGGCGACTATAGCATGACTGACGCTTTGCACATCAACCACTACAACGGCTACATCGTCGACTTCCTGCTGAACATCCACAACGATAAGGGCAGTCTCGACATCGACGCACGCGGCGGTCATATCGTAGGAAACGGCAACAGCGGCGTGAGCGAAACCGTAGAGTTCGGTTCACAGCTCAGCCTTATGCCGCTCGCTCCTGCAGCAGGCTACAACGTAAAGAGCATCGCTGTGCGTCACGGTCACAACCTGGACGGAGAGCAGTTCGTCAACGGCAACCGCCAGTGGGATGAGTACGAAGTTAGCGACGCCAAAGCCGGCGAAGGCTTCACGATAGACGCGGCTAATGTGAACGGCGACGTGCGCGTGTCGGCTAAGTTCGAGGCTGACGGCACAGAGGAGTACAAACTTCGCTTCGCCGACGAGTTCGACGGCAAAGACTACTCGCTGCCTGACGCCGGCGTATGGCACAACTGCACACGCGAAAGCCCCACATGGAAGCGATTCACCTCGCAGACTGCCGAGGGTCAGCAGAAGACGGCGTTCATCCGCGACGGAAAGCTCGTCACTCGATGCATCAAGAACACTATTGCTGAGGAGGGCGACGTGGAGATGATCAGCGGCGCTATCGAAAGCTCTGACAAGATGTACTTCACATACGGACGTGTAGAGGGTCGCTTGCGCACAACTCCTCACGTCGGCAACTTCCCAGCGTTCTGGCTTATGCCGCAAGACAACTCTGCAGGTTGGCCTAACGCTGGCGAGATTGATATCTGGGAGCAGATTGACACCGAGAACAAGACATATCATACGGTGCATACTCACTGCACACACGATTTGCATCTGGCTCTGCCCAACTCTGGAAGCACACATACCAACGCAGCCGACTATCACGTGATAACTCTCGACTGGACTCCGACGCTGCTTACTTGGTATGTTGACGGCACAAAGGCGTTCTCTTATGCAAAGACTAAGCAGTCGTTTCTGCTTGAGAAGGGTCAGTGGCCGTACGACAAGCCATTCTATCTGATACTTAACCAGAGCGTAGGCAACGGTTCTTGGGCTAAGAACTGCGATGTTAACTTCGAGTACGAGACACTCTTCGACTATGTTCGTCTCTACCAGAAGGATGGCGAGGGCGACATCACATCAGCCGTGAAGGACGTAAAGACAAGCGGCTCTGCGCTTGATGTATACGCACAGCAGGGCGGTCTGCTTCTGGTTGCGCCTGAGGCACAGAAGGTTGACGTGTACAGCATCAGCGGCACACGCATCTTCTCAGGACTTGTGCAGGGCAACCGCTTCGTGAGCCTCACCAAGGGCGTGTATGTAGTGGCTGGCAAGAAGATTGTATTGAAGTAACATAGGAGCCTACGGCATTCCTGCCGTAGGCATAATAGCAAAAAGCATACTAACAAAAGGAGGTTATGGCAAATTTGCCATAACCTCCTTTTTATATATCAAAATCTTTATATCAAAGTCTCACACCCTACTCCACGGAGAATGTCTTCGAGAGCGTTCCAAACTCGGCGTCTGTGATATGCGAGTGGAATGTGCTGCGCGAAACGGTTGTGCCGTATTCGTCGGTTACGGCGAGAACAGCTACGTACCAACCGCGTTCAGCGTCGGAGAACGACTTCTTGAACGTGAACTTACCGTTAAACTGCTTCACCACCTCTGTTACATCCTCAGCCTTGTCGGTAGTAGCCATGAAGTCTGCCCATGCCATTGTCGGGTTCTCAACCTGGTACTCATTCAGAGCGTCGTCCCAATCGTCCTCCTTCATGACGAGCATACGTGCGCTCTTGATAGACGAAGCCTTCGACTTGATGGTATAAGTGCCGTCGCCGTTGTCGAGCACCGAGATAGTGCCCGTAGCCGAAGACGGTGCGTCGTTGCTGATGCTGAAGGTCTGCGGATTGTTCACATCCGTTACGTTGTCGACGAAGGTAAGTTCGTACTTCTTATTGCCCTGCACGTCGAGTTCGCTGCCGTCCATATTGCTCTGCGGCACGAAGAGGCGCACGTAGTAGCAGCAGTTATCCAGCTCGTTGGCGCTGCCGATGTTGCCGGGCGTGAGGTAGAAGTTGACGCCGTCTGCCTTCTTCTCTGCGAAAGCAGCGCGCATCTCGTAGCGTTTGCTGTCGACGATAAAGTGGTTCTCGTTGTCAACCACCTCTGTGTATGCTCCGTTGTACTGCGCAGCGAGGAGCGTTTCGCCCTTCTTCGGCGTTGCCTCAAGGTTCAGAGCGAGCTTGCCACCAGCGAAGCTCACCTGAAGCAGACCGTCAGAGTAGTAGTCGTTCCAGTCGTACGACGATACAGACACCGGCTCATAGTCGTCGTTGCGGTTATTCTCGTCGACGTCCATGAACACTGCCTGGAAGAAATCTTTGTCGGCGTCGAAATCATGACCGAACGCATTGAACTCAACATACTTGTCGAGCAGCGTCGGCGAGAACGCCAACTGCAGATTCTTGCCGCCCTTCATAACGTCCTCGGGTGTCTTGCAACCCTCGAGCGTCGAGAGATAGATATACTTATAGTTGTTGACGGTGGTGACGACAGCCGACTTCATCTCGTAAACATCGTCGCCCACCTTCACGCAGTTGCCATCGAGCTGAATGCGCTTCGGGAATGATATGTTGTCTACATCTGTGCCCACCTCGTAGGCAGACACGATGCGTCCGTTCTTCACTACGAACACGCTGTCGGGTGTTGCAGCCGTAGCCAATGTCTGCATGGCGAAGCCCACGAACATGGCGAAAAGTAAAAATATCTTTTGTTTCATTGTACTCTATTAAGTATTAAGTCATGCCCTCAGCCGTGATGGTGTATCCGTTGGAACGCAGGGTGATGGGCGACTGCTTCGTGAGCTGCACCATGCCGGCAGTAGAGCCCTTCAGCTCAATCTTGTCCACATTCTTCACTGCGTGCGTTGCCACCGTTGCGCCGCTCTTCGAGAGCAGTTTCACGTTGCCGTCTGCCACTGTGAGCTTCGCCACCTGCGACATCTGCACCTCGTGCGCAGTTCCGTCGAGATAGAGCACATTCACCTTGCCGCCCTGCGCCATCATCGGGCAGGAAACAGCACAAAAGAGAAGGGCTGCTAAGAAACAACGTCTAATCATAAATCAGATTTTTAAAGTTTAATTGACTTATAATTGCTTATCTGTTACAAACAGTAGTCAATAATGTTATACAAACCAACTTCTAACCGATTTTTTGCAACAATTTCATACAAAAAAAGCCCAGAGCTGTGCGCCCTGGGCTTATATTTTCTAATGTTGTACGATGCCGAATTAGAGGTTCGGGTTCATCTTTGTCCACTCTGCTACTGGAGGAACGATGCCGAGCTCTACAATCTCGTCGCGCATCTTGCAGAGGTGCTCGTAAGACTTAGCGAGAGAAGCAAGCTCCTCTTCTGTGCCTGTAGGCTGTGTGAAGTGAACGCCAGCCTTGTCGATTTTTGTAGGCATAGCCATCATAACGTTCTTGAAGCCACACTTCTCGCAGTTTACGTAGCAACCTGCTGGCAATGTGAACTCCTCGCCACCCATAGCAGCCTCGATCATCTTAACTGCGTTGTATGCCGGGCTCTGGAATGAAGAACGACCGCGGAGCTTGATAATGTTAGAACCACCCTGAACAGTGTGGTGCTTGATCTCTTCCCAACGCTCTGCTGAGAGGCCCATCTCTGAGAGAGGCTTGCCGTCTACCTTAACCTGAGAAGCGAATACAGCCATCTGCTCGCCGTGGCCACCGTATGTGTGAGCGCCAGTCACCTTGTCCTGCTGTACGCCGAACTCGAGTGCGAGAGCCTGCTGCAGACGTGTAGAGTCGAGAGCAGCGAGTGATGTGAGCTGGTTTGGCTTCAAACCTGAGTGGATGAGAGCTGTGAGGGCTGTAACGTCAGCCGGGTTGAAGATAACAACAACGTGCTCTACCTCCGGGCAGTACTTCTTGATGTTGTCGCCGAACTCTGCAGCGATCTGGCAGTTGCCCTTCAAGAGATCCTCGCGGGTCATGCCGTCCTTACGCGGAGCACCACCTGAAGAGATGATGTACTTAGCGCCTGTGAATGCTTCCTTCGGGTCTACTGTGTAAGTTACGTTAGCGCCCTTGAAAGCACACTGCTGAATCTCGTCGAACACACCGTGTACACCCGGCTCGTAGATGTCGTAGAGACAGATGTTAGGAGTAAGACCGAGCATAAGAGCGCTCTGTACCATGTTTGAACCAATCATACCGCCGGCACCGACGATCAGAAGCTTTTCGTTAGATAAGAATGCCATAATAAATAGTGTTTATTATATTAATAATTGAATTTCGTTTACTAACTGCAAAGATACAACTTTTTTGAAATATACAAACGATTATCGAAAATTATAGTGTTGTTTAATCTTAAAATCTGTATATTTGCAGCACCTAATAATTATAATATGACAGATACAAAGTTTACTATAGCCGATCGACTCGTCGCATTGCGCGAGGAGATGCGGCGCGAAAGGCTCTCGGCGTTCATTTTCCCGAGTGCCGACCCGCACATGAGTGAGTATGTTCCCGAACGTTGGGAGGGACGCAAGTGGATATCGGGCTTCGACGGCTCGGCTGGCACGGCTGTGGTTACGCTCCATTCGGCTGCGCTCTGGACCGACTCGCGCTACTTCCTTGCTGCCGAACAGCAGCTCGAGGGCACCGAGTTCCAGCTGATGCGCGAGCGCATGGAGAGCACACCCAGCATTGCCGACTGGCTGGCGCGCGAAGTGCACGACGGCGAGCCTACCGAGGTGGGCATCGACGGCATGTGCATCTCGAAGGGCGAGGCTGAAGGGCTGAAGGCTGAGCTGAGACATGCCGGCGGACTGACGCTGCGCACCAATCTCGACATACTCAACCGCGTGTGGGCCGACCGTCCGCCGGTGCCGCTTAACAAGGTGGAGATTCACCCGCTGGAATATGCGGGCGAGTCGGTGGCTGAAAAGCTCAGCCGCATACGCACCGAGATGCGCCGCGCGGGAGCAAGCTGCATGCTCGTTACGCAGCTCGACGACATAGCGTGGACGCTCAACCTGCGCGGCTCCGACGTTCATTGCACGCCGGTGTTCGTGGCGTGGCTCATCATCTGCGAGGAGAGCGCTACATTATATATAAAGGAGGAGAAGCTCACGGCGGAGGTGAAAGACTATCTGCGCGCTGAAGGCGTAGCCATCGACGACTACTGCAATATCATTGCGGCGCTCAACGACTGCGACGCGCCGACGATGCTCATCGACCCTTCGACCGTCAACAGCACTTTGGCGCAGCCGCGCGGCAACTTCACCGTGCTCTCTGCGCCGTCGCCCATACCTGCCATGAAGGCTGTGAAGAATCATACGGAGTGCGAGGGCTTCCGCCGTGCTATGGAGCGCGACGGTGTGGCTATGGTGCAGTTTCTGAAGTGGCTGGAGGAGGCTGTGCCGAAGGGCTATCAGACGGAACTCACGGCGAGTGCGAAGCTGTACGAGCTGCGCGCCAAGCAACCGCTCTTCCGCGACATCTCGTTCGACACCATCGCCGCTTACGCCGACCATGCCGCCATCGTTCACTACGAACCGACGCCGCTCAGCGACGTTAAGCTCGAACCGAAAGGCTTGCTGCTGCTCGACAGTGGCGCACAGTACAGCGACGGCACGACGGATATCACCCGTACAATAGCTCTTGGCGACGTCAGCGACCGCGAGCGCCACGTCTACACGCTGGTGCTGAAGGGTCACTTGGCGCTGCAGAACCTTTGCTTTCCACGTTCGGCGTCGGGCACGCAGCTCGATGCGGTGGCACGCACGGCGATGTGGCGCGAGGGCATGAACTTCATGCACGGCACGGGGCACGGCGTAGGCTCTTATCTCAGCGTGCACGAGGGTCCTCACCAGATTCGCCAGGAGTATCGTGGGGCGCCGATGGTGGAGGGAATGACCGTTACCGACGAGCCGGGGCTGTATCTCGACGGACGTTTCGGCGTGCGCATCGAGAACATGCTGCTCACCGTGCCTTACGTGACGACCGAGTTCGGACGCTTCCTGCGCTTCGAGCCGCTCACACTCTGCCCTATCGACACCAAACCTATAATGACAAACATGCTCAGCGACGAGGAACGCCAGTGCCTCAACGCCTACCACGCAATGGTGTACGAGCGTTTGGCGCCGATGCTCGACGAAGAGCATCGCGAGTGGTTGAAGAAGAAAACGGAAGCGATTTAGTTGAGAGTTGAGAATTGAGAGTTGAGAATTGAGAATTGAGAGTTATGATTAGCTGTGCTACGATTCGATAGCTCTTGATTTAAACATAGGAAGCTACGGCATTAGAACCGTTTGCTATTCAATTTGCCAAATATTTTAGTTTTGCACACCCCCCACGCAGCCACTAACCTCCAGGGGGGTGCAGCTGTCTCAGCTGCACCAACAAAGCAAACGGC
>UMGV01063672.1_pt1 | contig 11338 bp, 13 predicted proteins | sample 1965361 | NCBI WGS metagenome assembly UMGV01 (sample SAMEA4836081, study PRJEB28245) | human gut metagenome | biome: gut microbiome; material: fecal sample | place: Denmark | collected 2008
ATTATTCTTATCAATTGCAACAATAATAGAAATCATACTGCCACCTTACCCTTAATTAAAGGATATGGATTATAATCTTCTAAAAGAAAATCTTCATATCTAAAATCATTTATTTCTTTTACGTCTCTAATAATTTTCATCTTTGGAAGTTTTCTTGGACTTCTAGATAATTGCAAATTAACTTGTTCTAAATGATTAGAATAAATATGACAATCACCAATAGTATGAATAAATTCTCCCAATTCTAAATTGCAAACTTTCGCTACCATCATAGTTAAAAGTGCATATGAAGCGATATTAAATGGTATGCCTAAAAAAGCATCACCACTTCTTTGATATAATTGACAAGACAATTTATTATTTTCAACATAGAATTGAAACATTGCATGACAAGGTGGCAAAGCCATCTTTTCAATATATGCAGCATGCCAACTATTAACAATTAATCTGCGAGAGTCAGGATTAGTTTTGATTTCATTAATCACCCATGTAAGTTGATCTTTAACGCTATCCTTTCCCTCAAAGTGACGCCACTCATAACCATAAACAGGTCCTAAATCACCCCATTTTTCAGCAAACTCATCATCATTTGCAACTTTTAAGACAAACTCTTCAATAGTTTCGTTATTATAACAATTAGACTTTTTAAATTTTTCATATGGCCATTCATTCCAAATGCGAACATTATTTTTAACTAAATATTGAATATTAGTATCACCACTAATAAACCATAACAATTCATGAATAATAGATTTTAAATGTACTTTTTTTGTTGTTAAAAGTGGAAATCCTTCATTTAAATCAAATCTCATTTGATACCCGAATGTAGAAATAGTTCCAGTGCCAGTGCGATCATTTTTAGCATGACCATTGTCTAAAATGTGTTTCAAAAATTCTAAATATTGTTTCATAAGTTCACCCTCTCAATTTTAATAATATTGTATCATAAATTTCACTAATAATCAATTTATAAAAAAAGATATACAATTTTTGTATATCTTTAACAGTTTATTTTCTATTCTTTTTTGTTTTTTTACTAACTTCAGAGCTCTTATGGCAACCACAATCGCATCCCTTTTTGCTAGTCTTTTTCTTAGCTTCATCTTCTTGGCGATAGTATTCACCTTCAAGATCAATATTTTCTTCACGAGCAAATTCATTTTCAAGATTATTGTAGTAACTTACTCCATACATATTGTTTCTTCTAAGTTCTGCCAAGTAATCAGTATTAAGAAATTCCTTTTTTTTATCATTTTTCATTTGTTTTGCCTCCTTCTGCAATTATATTATTTGCTGAAGAAAAGCAATATATTATTTATTTAAGTAGGTAATTCTTCCCTTTCATATTTTCAGGTTCAAATTCACATAAGCCTTTAAATCCTTGTTGTCTTAATGCTTCATAAATAATGATTGCAGCAACATTACTAACATTTAATGCACGAACCTTATCAGTCATAGGAAGTCTAATGCAATGATCCAAATTTTCTTGTAAGATTTCCTTAGGAATTCCTGTAGATTCTTTACCAACAACAAAATAATAATCTTTCTCATCATCACTTACATCTAAATCATGCACATTATGCAAACCATATCTAGTTAAAAAATACATTTCGCCATGATTTTTTTCTAAAAATTCTTCCCAATTTTCATATAATATATAATGAACATCTTTAACATAATTAGCACCACTTCTTTTTACTTCTTTTTCTTCTAAACTAAAACCTAAAGGTTTTATCAAATGTAAAATAGTATTTGTAGCCAAACAAGTTCTCATCATATTTCCAGTGTTTTGAGGTATTTCTGGTTGATATATTACCAAGTTAATTTTTCCCATTTTTTATCTTTCCTTTCAAATATTCTAAATGGTCAAAAAACCATTTTATATTACCATATTTTTTTTGATATTTATTAATTTCATCGATTGTAATATCATTATTATTGCATTTAACAACTATAATATTACGCAACATTTTTAAGTGTCCAATCCAAGAATATGTTTTGTCTTTTGCAAATTCTTTATAATCATCAATTTTTTCCATTTTTTTTAAATCTAGATTAGCTTTTTCATCATAAGAAAAAACATCATTAAAATCATTTTTCTTCTTATTCATTGGACAAACATCTTGACAAATGTCACAACCAAAATATGTTTTCATATTATCATAAAGACTAAAATCATATGAAACTTTTTGGCTCAAAAATGAAAGGCATTTGTTTTTATCAAATCCAAATTCAAGAGCATCATTTGGACAACTTTTAACACAAATATTGCAACCAATACACATCTTTAATTCACTTGTTTTTATGGCATTATCAATTACTTTATCAGTAACTATCTCGCCGATAAGTACAGAGCTACCAAATTTATTGCTAATAAATAAAGTGTTTTTCCCAATAACGCCTAACCCTGACAAACAAGCACAAAGTTTTTCATTAAGAAAACTTATATCTACAAGCGTCTCATATCTTTCTAGTTTCTCACATTTAGCCTCTTCATCTAAAAAGCTCTTTATAACTTGATGATAATCTTTTCCATAAGCAAATTTTGCTGGAGAATATTTTCCATCAACAGTTTCATTAGGATATGGGAAAATATATACAATAATGCTTTTTACCCAATTATATCTTTCATCATTCTTTTCAGTGTGTTTTAAATAATTTTCATAAGAAATTACGCTTTTTTCATAAACTAAATCATTCATCTTTTAATATCTCTTTAAAAACATTGCCTAGCGAATCATCAATAACTAAAGTAGCATATTTATCATACTCAGTTTGTCCCTTATTAATAATAATTAAATTTTTTCCTTTAAAATAAGTTACAAAACTAGCAGCTGGGTAAACAGTAAGACTAGTTCCTCCAACAATCAAAGTATCACAATTAGCAATTTGTTTTATGCTTTCTAGTATTACCATATCATCAAGGGCTTCTTCATATAAAACAACATCTGGTTTTATAATACCACCACATTCACACCTAGGAACACCAGTAGAATTTAATATATAATCCAAATCATAAAATTTATGGCATTTCATGCAATGATTTCTTCTAACACTTCCATGAAGTTCCAACACATTTTTACTACCAGCATCTTGATGAAGCCCATCAATATTCTGCGTAATCACAGCTTTCAACTTTCCTTCTTTTTCTAATTTTGCTAATGCAAAATGAGTAACATTAGGTAAGGCTGACTTATAAATCATCTTCTTTTTGTAAAATTCGTAGAACTCTTTAGGATGACCCATAAAAAAATGATGAGAAAGAATTTCTTCAGGAGATACTAAAGTTCCTTTTTCGCTATAAATACCTTTACTACCTCTAAAATCTGGTATATTACTTTCTGTTGACACACCAGCTCCACCAAAAAAAACAATATTTTTTGATGAAGAAATTATTTCCTTAAATTTTTGAATTTTGTCTTCCAACTTTTTCACCTATTTCATTTTCGATTTCAATATACTTAAATTTCAAGGAAAACCATGGTGTTATATTTTTAAAATCCTTGATACTAACATCAGAAATTACTAATAGTTTTCCTCTTCCTCTAGAATATTGAATTATGTTCTTCTTCTTTATTTCTTCTGATATCACTTCATCTAGTTTTATCATCTTATCGACTTCTAAAAATTCAAATATTTCTATTCGTAGCATTTCTAACCATGGAGCTGTTACTATTAACAAATCACAACCTTTTTGGTTAACAGGTTTAAAAGTGTTTTCAGCAGCTTTAAAAGATGCACTTGTTTTACTCATATTACTAATTAAGACATTTTCAAGTTCTTCGCTTTCAATATTATACATACGATTATATTTAAAATTCTTTTGATAAATATTAGCCTTTAAAATATAGCTTCTAGCACATAATATTAAATTTTTTTGTTCATAATATGTATTAACATAATCAGCAATTGATTGAACTATATTTATCACTGGTATTTTAAGTGTAGAAAAATATTCTTCACAGCATTCAATTATTACATCGCTAATAACAATCAACAACTTTATATTGTATTCAAGTAATTTTTCCACATTAACCATAACATGCTTCAAAACTACTTCTTTATCTTTACCTTCATAAGGATAGCTTTTCACATCATTAATATATATGAAATCCTCATTTTTAAAATTTTTTGTTAAGTTTTCTAAAATACATAATCCTTGAACACCTTCATCAAGTATTCCTATTGGCATTTTTTTCATACTATCACCTATAAGCATTTTACCACAAACCATCATTTTTTTCAACTACAACTATTTTATTTATCATAAAATAATTACTACAAAATAATTTAAGAATTTAAAAAATTGCACAAATGCCATTTATATGATATAATTGTTTTGGAGGCAAATCATGAGAGAATTAAATTTGAATGATGTTACAAAAGCAGTAAAAAGTTTAGCAATAGATGCTTGCTATAATTTAAATGATGATGTTTTAAATTGCATTAAATGCTATAAAGATAAAGAAACTAGTGAACTAGGAAAATCTGTATTGGAAAAAATAATAGAAAACGATGAATTAGCGAAAAGAGACTCATTGCCTATGTGCCAAGATACAGGCGTAGCGGTAGTTTTTGTAGAAATAGGAAACCAAGTCATCTTTAATGGAAATATTGAAGACGCAATCAATCAAGGTATTAGAGAAGCATACACTGAAGGATACTTAAGAAAATCAGTTGTTTCCCATCCATTTAACAGAATAAATACTATTGATAATACTCCTGCTATAATCCATTATAAAATTACCGAAGGTGAAAGTGTGAAAATAACTGTTGCACCAAAAGGTGGTGGAAGTGAAAATGTCAGTCTAGTAAAAATGCTTATTCCAGCCGATGGAATTGAAGGAGTAAAAAAACTAGTTCTAGATACAGTATTTAATGCTGGTGGTAAACCTTGTCCACCAATTATAATTGGTTTAGGAATTGGTGGCAATTTGGAGAAATCTGCTCTACTTGCTAAAGAAGCATTAATGCGCGATATATATGATGAAAATAAAGATCCAATTCTTAACAAATTAGAAAAAGAACTTTTATCTGAAGTTAATAAATTAGGAATTGGTCCAATGGGATTTGGTGGTAATACTACTGCACTAGCAGTAAAAATCAATTCTTACCCTTGTCATATTGCTAGTTTGCCAGTAGCCATTAACATACAATGTCACGCATCTAGACATAAATCAATTATTCTTTAACAGGAGGAAAATATGATATACAAGTTACATACTCCAATACAAGGAAAAGATATAGCGAAATTACATATAGGAGATATTGTTTTAATATCAGGAACAATATATACGGCTAGAGATGCAGCCCATAAAAGACTAGTAGAGTTAATAAAAAGCAGTCAAGAATTGCCACTAGAATTAAAAGATGCAATAATATATTATGTTGGTCCAACTCCAGCAAAACCAAATCAAGCCATAGGTTCAGCTGGTCCAACATCCAGTTATAGAATGGATCCTTACGTCAAAGATATTATGGAAAAGGGATCAATCATTTCAATTGGAAAAGGACCAAGAGCAAATTATGTGAAGGATCTAATAAAGGAACATAAAGGTCTTTATCTTTCAACCATAGGTGGAGCTGCTGCAGCTATTGGTAAAACTGTAATTAAAAGAGAACTAATAGCTTACCCAGATTTAGGTGCAGAAGCAATTCAAAAATTAGAAGTAAAAGATTTTTATGCTATTGTTACTTATGATTCATATGGTGAGGATTTATTTACAAAAGGCATTGAAGATTTCAGAAAAAAACAAAATTAATTTTCAAACACTAACTGTCATTTTTGACAGTTTTTTATTTATCAAAAATAAATTAAAAATGTAAGCAAAAATTGCTTACATTATTATAATTCTATTTTTTTTGTTTGTTCATGTTTTTTATCAAACCAGAAAATTTGTTTTTCCATTTCAATAGGATCACCAGTTGTATAAAATTCAATATTTCCAGTTAGATTAACAGAGGCTATCATAGATTTTTTATTTAAAATCTTCTTAAGTCTTTCACCAGAAGGCCTACCACAATCAATTAATTTAGCATCAGGTAAAACTCGGTAAATATCTTTTGATAATAAACCAAAATGAGTACATCCAAGAATAACCGTATCTATTTTTTTATTTTCCAAAAATGATATTTTTTCGCCAACAATTTTATTAGAAATATCAGTATTCATTTCAAGATTTTCAACAACAGGAACAAATTCACTACATTTCACATAATAGCGTTTGCCTCTTTTTATTATTCTTCTTTTAGCATATTTTTCTAAATATTCTTCATACTTCTTAGATTCAATTGTAACATTTGTGGCTAGAACAGCAATATTTTTATTTTTACTAACTTTATATGCATATTTTGCAGTCGGTTCAATAACACCAACAATAGGGATATCAGTTATTTTTGCTAAATGATCACTATTTGCAGTGGCTGTATTACAAGCAATAACTATCGCTTTTACATCTCTGCTAAGTAAATATTTTGTTATTTTTGTTACCAAATCTTCAATTTCTTCTTTAGGTTTAATACCATATGGACAATTTAGAGTGTCACCAACATAAATAAAATTTTCATTGGGAAGCATTTCTACCAATTTAGATAAAACAGTTACACCACCTATACCAGAATCAAAAACACCAATTGGTCTATTATCATTCATAAGAAATAAAACCTTCTTTCATTTTTTTAATAAAAATTGCTATTGCTAAAACATCAGCAGCTCCACCAAAACTAATATTATTTTTAACGCATTCCTCTGTAACTGCTTCTATTTGTGCTTCATCATATACATTTATTGTCCCAACAAGATTTTTAAAATAATTATATTTTTCCAAACTTCCACTTCTTTTCAAAAGAACAGTATCTTCAAGACCTCTAACGATGCTAATCAATGCCATAGTTAAAGCTTCTTTTGTAAAATCAGGATATTCATCCAAAACATCAACGGCTATAAAGGCATTTGGTAGGCCTTTCATCACTTCGCCTCTTGCACCCAAAAAACCATATTTTTTATATGCCAAATAACCAAATGTATCATGTGATGATAAAAAATCTTCTTCCAAATTTCTTCCCAAATACTTAATCGTATCTTGAAGTTTGTGAAAAGAAAAGTCATTTTCCTTTAATAACATACCTAAAGCAGCTGCAGCAAAGCCCATTCCAAACACTAAACCTTTATGTGTATTTATGCCATTAGTTGCTTGGAACATTCTCTTTTCACACAACTGACCAATTTCTCTAATATCATCAAAAATCTTTTCATCACTATTAGAAAAACCACTTATTGTCATCATAGCTATATATGGTGCTACAACATTCTTAGATTTCATCATTAATTCATAATTCATATCATTATGTGAACCATTATTTTTCATAGTAACCAACCCAAATTTAGGAGAAAGTTCACATTCTAATTCAATACTTTCTTTAATAAATCTAGTTGTCTCACTATGAATATAATCTACAACGTCATCAATAATTTTATTTTCTAGTTCTAAATAACTGTGCTTTTGGCTTCTAGAACATATGTGAGCATCTTCATCACATAAAAAACATTTTCTAGGAGCAATATTAAGCTCACTGCGACTTATGCTTTTAATGCTATTTTTATAAACATCAATGTCAACATATCTACCCAAAGGCGCATTATCTTCAAGGTTAATACACATCATCTTAACGCTTGTAATATCTTCACAATTTATTTCATAAATATCATAAAAACCATCAAAATCACTGAAAAAACGGCTATTTTTAACAAAAAAAGTCTCATTTAGCCTCTTTCTGAAAAGATTAACTAAAAATCTTGCTACATTTGTGCGTTTGTCTTCTCCAGGAATGTTTGCTTTTAAAACGACATAAACAGAATCGTTATTCATCATCTTTTTTAGGTTATTTTGTCTATTTTCTCTAGCTTTTAATATCTTTTCCATCTTTTCCACCATCAATATTATACAACTTTTCAATTAAATATACAAGAGTCTTAAATACAAATAAAAAGGTAACCAAATTTTTCTATTTACATATAAGCACTCAAAGAAAAATTAGAAATGTAATTTACTTTCTTTTTTAAAAAAATGTGCTATAATTATACATATCATTGATAATAATATTAATACAAGGAGAATATTTATTATGAATAAATTTTTATCAATTAGTAAAGAAGTAAAAGATGCACTTGATAGTAAAAAACCTATCGTTGCTTTAGAGTCTACCATTATTTCTCATGGTATGCCTTATCCAGAAAATGTTAAAACAGCCCTTGAATGTCAAAAAATAATTCGCGACAATGGTTGCGTTCCAGCAACTATTGCAATAATCAAAGGAAAACTTAAAGTTGGTTTAACTGATGAAGAAATTGATTATTTAGGCAAAGAAGGTATTAAAGTAAACAAAACTTCAACAAGAGACATTCCATATATTGTTAGTAAAGGTCTAGATGGAGCTACTACAGTTTCAGCTACTTCTTATATCGCTTCACTTGTTGGAATAAAAATATTTGCCACTGGTGGAATTGGTGGTGTCCACAGAAAAGCTCAAGAAACATTTGATATTTCTGCCGACTTAGATGAATTAAGTAAAACAAAAATGGCTGTAGTCTGCGCTGGTGCTAAATCAATATTAGATTTAGGTTTGACTTTAGAATACTTAGAAACTAAAGCTGTCGATGTTATTGGTTATAAAACAGAAGTTTTACCAGCCTTTTATACATCAAAGAGCAACTTTAAAGTTAATCATACACTAAACACTCCAAAAGAAATCGCTGACTTAATAACAGCCAAATGGGAAATTGGTATGCCAGGAGGAGTTTTAATAACAAATCCTATTCCAACTGAATATGAAATGGATCCTGTTGTAATTGATGAAGCTATAAACAAGGCATTAAAAGAAATGGATGAATTAAAGATTACTGGAAATAAGACTACTCCATATTTATTAGCAAAAATAAAAGAAATTACTGGTGGAGATAGCTTAGAATCTAATATTAAACTAGTGTATAATAACTGTAAACTTGCAAGTCAAATTGCAAAGGATTTATATTAATATAAATGATTAGATTTTTCTAATCATTTTTTTATTAACTTTTTTCATAAATTATGTTATAATAATTATTGGTGAAAATAATATGAATAAAGTATTAGGTTTAATCTTAGAATTAAATCCATTTCATAATGGCCATGTTTTTTTTATTCAAGAAGCAAAAAAGAAAGTTGAACCAGATTTAACTGTTGCTATTATCACTACTAATTTTTCAATGCGTGGTGATATTCAAGTAATAGATAAATTCAAAAAAACTAAAATGCTACTTAAAAATGAAGTAGATATCGTACTTGAACTTCCATATTTAGGTGCTGTTAGTAGTGCAGATTATTTTGCTTTTAATTCTGTAAAAACTTTAACAGATTTCAAAATAACTGATTTAGCATTTGGTGCTGAAACTAGTGATTTAAATGAATTAAATTACCTTAGATCCATAAGTAAAAGTGATGATTTTAACTTTTTAATAAAATCATATATGGATAAAGGTTTTTCATATGGAACTTCTTCTGTCAAAGCTATTCAAAGTATCACTAACGATGCAAAAAAGGCTGAAATGTTTTCGCTTCCTAATAACACATTAGCGATTCAATACCTTAATGCATTAGATAAATTAAATAGCAAAGTTCGTGTAACTCTAGTTGAAAGAGTATATAATAACTATTATGATGAAGAAGCCAGTTGTGATATTGCAAGTGCTACAAGTCTTAGAAAACTTCTTTCTAATGGAGCTTCTATTGAACAATATATTCCAAAAGATTTTAGTAACATTAATTATATAAATATAGAAAAATCTGAAATGTGTTTATATAAATTAATACAATATAAACTTTCATTATCTAAAAAAGATGAATTAACTAATATCCTAGGAATGAATGAGGGAATAGAAAATCGTTTATTGAATTTCATTAATGAAATTGATTATTCAGCTTTTATCAATAATATTGAGACTAAAAGATATACAAAATCATATTTAAAAAGACTTATGATTCATTTGCTACTTGACACTAAAAAAGACTTAGCGCCTCAATATTATAATTATTTAAGAGTACTAGGAATGAATAACAAGGGAAAAATATTTATATCTAAATTAAAAAAAGATATTAAGAAAAGCATAATTACAAGTTTTAAAAATCATGAAGATAATCTTATTGTTCAATATGAACTTTTGGCTACTAAACTTTATGGTATTATTACTGATAAAAATGACTTATATTTAAATGAATATAAAATTCCAATTATATTAGGAGAATAAAAATAATGACAACACAAGAAATCAGAGAAAAAATTGAAGGAATAATTGATCCTTCCACAAACCTTACCTTAAAAGAAACTAATGCTATAAAACACATTGGTATTGACCCTGAAAAGGGAGTAGTTGTTTTGATTGTTGCTATAGGAAAAACTGGGAGCTTAGAAGAAAAAGCTGTTAAACGTCAATTAGCAAAAATAATTAAATTAGACTTAGGATTTAACGGGGTTAAATTACAAATAGAGGAAAAGCGAAAATTAGAAAGTATCGTTAACAAAAATGTTAAATTTATTATCATTTCTAGTGGTAAAGGTGGTGTTGGTAAAAGTACAGTTGCTGCAAACTTAGCCTACGCTCTTACTCGCAAAGGTAAAAAAGTCGCCATAATAGATGCTGATATTTATGGTTCTAGTATGCCAAAAATTTTGGAAATGCAACATGCATATCCTAAAGCAAACGATGAAGGAAAAATTTTACCACTTGAAGCCTTTGGTATGGAAGTTATATCTACTGAATTTTTTGCTGAAGAAGGTAAACCAATTATTTGGCGTGGAGCTATGCTTAGTTCTATGATGAACAACTTCTTTTATGAAGTAAAATGGAATCCTAATACAGAATATGTAATTATTGATTGCCCACCTGGAACAGGTGATGTTGCTTTAGATTTAAGAACTATTATTCCTAATGCTGAAGCTTTACTAATAACTACTCCGCATCTAGCTGCTAGCCATGTTGCTGTTAAAGCTGGATATGCTGAAAAGCAATTAAACCACAATTTAATTGGAGTAATTGAAAACATGTCATATTACATTAACCCTGTTAATCATGAAAAAGAATTTATTTTTGGTCAAGGCGGCGGAATCGAAGTAGCAAAAAAACTTGACACTGAATTACTATGCCAAATTCCAATCAATCAACCAATTCATCATTTATCACTTTATGAAAGTGATGAAGAAATTGGAATGATTTATGATGATTTAGCTACATTAATAATGATTAGATAGTTGTGAGAAATCACAACTTTTTTTATTTGAAAAAATAATTATTTCTTCATCTTAA
>UMGV01009539.1_pt1 | contig 11308 bp, 7 predicted proteins | sample 1965361 | NCBI WGS metagenome assembly UMGV01 (sample SAMEA4836081, study PRJEB28245) | human gut metagenome | biome: gut microbiome; material: fecal sample | place: Denmark | collected 2008
GTCACCGGCGCGGACGGCCGGGTGGTGTGGAAGGCCGATCCCTGCGCCTTCCACGCGGCCACCCGTCCCGGGACAGACAGCAAGGTCTACGACCTGTCTGGATACCAGTGGCGGGACGATGACTGGCGGCAGCAGCGGCTGAAAAAGCCGCCGGTGAACGGCGAGCTGCTGATCTACGAGGTGCATCTGGGCTCGTGGAAGCGCCACGAGGACGGCTCTCCCCTGAGCTATGTGGAGCTGGCAAAGGAGCTGCCCTCCTATGTAAAGGCCATGGGCTACAACTTCGTAGAGCTGCTGCCGGTGACGGAATACCCCCTGGACGACAGCTGGGGCTACCAGTGCACCGGCTACTTCGCCCCCACCAGCCGCTACGGCACGCCCCACGACTTCATGGCTCTGGTGGATGCCCTGCACCGGGCGGGGCTGGGCGTGATACTGGACTGGGTGCCCGCCCACTTCTGTAAGGACAGCCACGGGCTTATCGAATTTGACGGCACCTGCCTCTACGAGTACGGCGACCCCCTGAAATGGGAGCACGCCGGCTGGGGCACCCGTGTATTCGACTTCGGCAAGCCGGAGGTCCGGGAATTCCTGCTGTCCTCCGCCGTCTACTGGTTGAAGGAATACCACATCGACGGGCTGCGGGTGGACGCGGTGGCGTCCATGCTGTATCTGGACTATGACCGGCAGGGCGGCGCGTGGCGTCCCAACAAGGACGGCGGCCGGGAGAACCTGGAGGCCATCGACTTCCTGCGTGAGCTGAACCGGGCAGCCTTTGCCGCCGACCCGGCGGCGCTGATGGTGGCGGAGGAGTCCACCGCGTGGCCGCTGGTCACCTATCCGCCGGAGCAGGGCGGTCTGGGCTTCAACCTGAAGTGGAACATGGGCTGGATGAACGACCTGTGCCACTATCTGAAGATGGACCCCTACTTCCGCCAGTTCCACCACCGGGACGTGACGTTCTCCATGGTCTACGCCTTCTCGGAAAACTACGTCCTGCCCCTGTCCCACGACGAGGTGGTCCACATGAAGGGCTCTCTCCGGGGCAAGATGCCCGGCGACGACTGGCGGCAGCTGGCCGGTGTAAGGAGTTTCTGGGCCTATATGCTGTGCCACCCCGGCAAAAAGCTGCTGTTCATGGGCAGCGAGCTGCCCCAGTGGCACGAGTGGGACTTCCGCGGCCAGCTGGACTGGTATCTGCTGGACGATCCCGCCTGCCGGGCCAGCCATGAGTGCCTGCGGCAGCTGAACCGGCTGTATAAGCGAAACCGGTGCCTGTGGGAAAACGACCGGGACTGGGACGGCTTTACATGGCTGGTGGCCGATGATAACCACAACAACGTGCTGGTGTTTCTGCGGCGGGACCGCAAGGGCCACGAGCTGATCTGCGCGGTGAATTTCGCGCCGGTGCCCTGGGACAACTACCGCTTCGGCGTGCCGGCGGCGGCGCGGTACGAGGTACTGTTCAACACGGACGACGCCTGCTGGGGCGGCAGCGGCTGCGCCCTTCCGGCAGGCAGCCGGATCGACGTGGACGATATCCCCTCCCACGGGCGGGAGACTTCCCTTTCCCTGACCATTCCGCCCTTGGGCGCGGTGCTGCTGCGCCGGGAGGGAAAACGCCCCCGGAAAAAACAGAACGCAGGAGGTACGCAAGGATGAAAAAAGAGTGTGTGGCGATGCTGCTGGCCGGCGGCCAGGGCAGCCGCCTGTACGTACTCACCGGCAGCATGGCCAAGCCCGCCGTGCCTTTCGGCGGCAAATTCCGCATCATCGACTTTCCCCTGTCCAACTGTACCAACTCCGGCATCGACACCGTGGGCGTACTGACCCAGTACCGGCCGCTGGAGCTGAACACCTACATCGGCAGCGGCCAGCCCTGGGAGCTGGACCGTGTCAACGGCGGCGTACATATCCTGCCGCCCTACCAGAGCGCCGGCGGCGCCGTCTGGTACAAGGGCACCGCCAACGCCATCTACCAGAACATCGGCTTCGTGGATCTGTACGACCCGGAGTACGTACTGGTGCTCTCCGGCGACCACATCTATAAGATGGACTACTCCCTGATGCTGCGCCGCCACAAGGCCACCGGCGCTGACTGCACCATCTCCGTCATGGAGGTCCCCTGGGAGGAGGCCAGCCGCTTCGGCATCATGGCCGTGGACGGTGATGATAATATCACCGAGTTCGCCGAGAAGCCCAAGGAACCGAAAAGCAACCTGGCCTCTATGGGCATCTATATCTTCACCTGGAAAAAGCTGCGCCAGTACCTCATCGATGATGAGACTGACCCCCGCAGCGACAACGACTTCGGAAAAAACATCATCCCCGCTATGCTGCGAAACGGTGAGAAGATGTCCGCCTACCGCTTCGAGGGCTACTGGAAGGACGTGGGCACGCTGGACTCCCTGTGGGACGCCAACATGGACATGCTCTCCCCCGGCTCGGGGCTGAATCTGCTGGACAAGAAGTGGCGCATCTACGGACGCACGCCCACCTGCCCGCCCACCTACATCGGTAAAACGGGCGATGTGGGCAACAGCGCCGTGGCCAAGGGCTGCACCGTGCTGGGCGAGGTAAAGAACGCCGTCCTCAGCACCGGTACCACCGTGGCCGAGGGCGCGTCCGTCTCCTATTCCGTGGTCATGCCCGGCGCTGTCATCGAGGCAGGCGCAAAGGTATCCTACGCCATCGTGGGCGAGGGCTGCCGCGTAGGCAGAAACGCCGTGGTGGGCGGCGCCCCGGGCAGCGTCCCCTTTGAGGACTGGGGCATCGCCGTGCTGGGGCCCCGGACCTCCGTGGCGGACGGCGCGGTCATCGAACCGAAAATGATGCTGGGCGAAAACGGCAAGGAGGTGCGGCCATGAACGGAATGCACGGGATCATCTTCTCCTACGGCAAGGAAAACGGTCTGCGGGAGCTCATCGAAAATCGCGTCCACGGCTCCATCCCCTTCGGCGGTGACTACCGCATCATCGACTTCATCCTCTCCAGCATGGTGAACGCCGGCGTCACGGACGTGGGCGTCATCATGCACGGCAAGTGCCAGTCGCTGCTGGACCACCTGGGCAGCGGCAAGAGCTGGGACCTGAGCCGCAACTTCGGCGGTCTGACGCTGCTGCCGGCCTTCGCCTATAATGAGCAGCACCGCGGCGACGGCCAGTTCCGCGGCCGCGTGGATGCCCTGGGCAGCGTGATGAACTACCTGAAGGGCATCCGCCAGGACTACGTGGTGCTGTCCGACAGCGACACGGTCATCAACGCGCCCCTGGAGGACGTGCTCCGCCGCCATATCGACACCGGCGCGGACATCACCGCCGTCTGCACCGCCGTCCCCGGCGACGGGCAGGACACCTACTTCCGGCTGGACGCCCGGGGCCGCATCACCGACACGGCCTACGGCCTGCACACGCCGGAGGGCTATCGCTGCCTGAACATCTTTGTCCTGCGGACCGAGCTGCTCATCCAGCTGGTGACGGAGTGCCTGAGCCACAACCGTTACAGCCTGCGGCGGGATGTCCTTCAGGGCATGAGCAGCCGCCTCCATCTGCAAAGCTATGTCTACGACGGCTACGCCGCCCACATCAGCACCCTGCAGAACTACTACGACCGCAGCATGGAGCTGCTGGATACCGCCACCCGCAGCGCCCTGTTCTGCCCGGACCGTCCGGTATACGGCAAGGAAAACGACTCCCCCTCCAGCTACATCGACCCGGAGGGCGGCTGCGTCAACTCCCTGGCCGCCGACGGCTGCGACATCCAGGGCAGCGTAAAAAACTGCGTGCTGTTCCGCAACGTGCGTATTGAAAAGGGTGCCAGCGTGGAAAACTGTATTCTGTTCAAGGACACGGTGGTGAAAAGGGACGCGGTGCTGCGGGGCGTTATCACGGACAAGTATGTGACCATCAGCGAAAATGTGACGCTGATGGGGCACGAGAGATATCCCATCGTCATCGCCAAGGGCGCGACGGTGTAAGAGAAAGGAGCCTGCCATGAAGCTGCTGTATGTGACCAGCGAGGCCTATCCCTTCTGCAAGACCGGCGGCCTGGCCGATGTGGCCGGCAGCCTGCCCCCCGCCCTGGCGGCGGAGGGTGTCGAGACCGCCGTCATTCTGCCCCTGTACGACAAGATCGGCCCCCAGTGGCGGGAGAAAATGCCCTTCCGCCGATATATCTACGTGGACCTGGGCTGGCGGCATGAGTACTGCGGCCTGTTCTCCCTCCATGACCGGGGTGTGACCTGGTACTTCGTGGACAACGAAAAATACTTCCGCCGCGGCCGCCTGTACGGCGAGTTTGACGACGGCGAGCGCTTCGCCTTTTTCAGCAAGGCCGTCGTCGACCTGCTGCCCAGCCTGGACTGGATGCCAGACATCCTCCACTGCAACGACTGGCAGACGGCGCTGGTGCCCATCTATCTCAAGGACGCGGCCACCCGCTGGTGGGAGATACGCCATATCCGCACGGTGTTCACCATTCACAACATTGAGTATCAGGGCCGCTACGGCAGCGACAGCGTAGACCAGCTCTTCGGTCTGGATCGTGGCTGGTACGATGACGGCACCCTCCGCATGGACGGCGACGTGAACCTGATGAAGGGTGCCATGCTCATGGCGGACACCGTCACCACCGTCAGCCCCACCTACGCCGCCCAACTCCATGACCCGGCCTATGCCGAGGGGCTGGAGAGCGTGGTGGACGCCATCGGTTGGAAAATGCATGGCGTGGTCAACGGCATCGACACCGTCACCTACGACCCGGCGTCCGACCCGGCGCTTCCGGCGCATTACACGGCGGCAGACCCGGCCGGCAAGGCCGTGTGCAAGGCATCCCTGCAGGCTGCCCTCGGACTTGCCCAGGAGCCGGACACGCCGCTGATCGCCATGGTGACGCGGCTGGTGGGCCACAAGGGGCTTGATCTCGTGCAGCAGGCCATGGACGGCATCATGGCCACCGGCTGCCAGTTCGTGGTGCTGGGCACCGGTGACCGGGGGTATGAGGATTTCTTCCGCTGGAAAGCCGGGCAGTACCCCGGCCGCCTGTCGGCGCAGATTTTGTACGCCGAGGACCTGTCCCGCCGCGTATACGCCGCCGCGGACCTGTTCCTGATGCCCTCCCGCAGCGAGCCCTGCGGCCTGAGCCAGATGATCGCCATGCGCTACGGTGCGGTGCCCATCGTGCGGAGCACCGGCGGTCTGGCGGACACCGTGCGCTCCTGCCAGGTGGGGCAGGAGGACGGCACCGGCTACCTGTTCGGCGACTATGACGCCGGGGCCATGCTCTCCGTCATCGGTCAGGCCACCGGCCTGTACCGGGGCGACCGGGCAGGCTTCGACACCGTTCGATACCGGGGCATGACCGCGGACTTCAGCTGGGGCCGCAGTGCGGCGGCCTACCGGCACATTTATGAGAACCTTTGACCCAAGGAGGAGTTACCCGATATGACCTACAACAAAGAGACCCTGAAAGAGGCCATCGTGCAGAAGCTGCGCCTCAACTACGGCTGCACCGAGCAGCAGGCCACCGACGGCGAGATGATGAAGGCCTGCGCCATGGTCCTGCGGGACATCATGGCCGAGCACGGCGTACAGACCCGCGAGGAGACGGCTCACGAGGGAAAGCGTAAGGTCCACTACCTGTCGCTGGAGTTCCTGATGGGCCGCAGCCTGATGAAAAACGCCTTCAATCTGGAGCTGCTGGAGCCCCTGACCGCCGCCATCGGCGAGCTGGGCTTCAAGGCGGCGGACATCTTCGACATGGAGCCGGACGCCGGTCTGGGCAACGGCGGTCTGGGCCGCCTGGCCGCCTGCTATCTGGACAGCATGACCACCCTGGAGATCCCGGCGACGGGCTACTCCATCTGCTATGAGCTGGGTATTTTCAAGCAGAAGATCGTGGAGGGCCAGCAGGTGGAGCTGCCCGACGACTGGATGCAGCTGGGCGACGCATGGCTGCTGCCCAAGCTGCAGGAGGCGGAGGAGGTCCGCTTCGGCGGCAAGGTCCGCACCCGCTGGGACAACAACCACCTGATGGTGGTCCATGAGGACTACACCCGTGTGCTGGCCATCCCCTGCGACATGGAGATCGCCGGCTACGACACCGACCATGTGAACACCCTCCGTCTGTGGCAGGCCCGCAGCCCCAAGCCCATCGACATGAAGCTCTTCAGCGAGGGCCAGTACCTCCACGCCGCCGAGGAGCGCGCCATGGCTGACGCCATCAGTCAGGTGCTCTACCCCGAGGACAACCACTACGAGGGCAAGTCCCTGCGGCTGAAGCAGCAGTATTTCTTCGTGTCCGCCACCATTCAGTCCATCACCCGCAAGCACATCCAGCAGTACGGTACCCTCAAGAACTTCCATGAGAAGAATGTCATCCAGATCAACGACACCCACCCCACGCTGGTGATCCCGGAGCTGATGCGTATCCTCATCGACGATGCCGGCATGGGCTGGGACGAGGCCTGGCACATCACCACCCACTGCGTGGCCTACACCAACCACACCGTGCTTTCCGAGGCCCTTGAGGTCTGGCCGCAGCAGCTGTTCGAAACGCTGCTGCCCCGCGTTTGGCAGATATTGCAGGAGATCTCCCGCCGCTGGCAGCAGCAGGTGGAGGAATTCTATCACGACCCGGTCAAGACCGCCAAGCTGGCCATTATCTGGGACGGCGGCGTCCGCATGGCCAACCTGTGCATCGCCGGCAGCATGGCCGTCAACGGCGTCAGCGCCCTGCACTCCGAGATCCTGCGGAAGGACCTGTTCAAGGACGCCTGCCAGATGCAGCCGGACAAGTTCAAGAACGTCACCAACGGCATCGACCACCGCCGCTGGGTGCCCCAGATCAACCCCGGTCTGGACGGACTGCTCCGTGACCTGATCGGCGAGGGCTATCTCACCCATCCGCAGGAGCTGAAAAAGCTGGGGGCCTACGCCGGTGACAAGGCGGTCCTTCAGCGTCTGGAGGACATCAAGCATCAGAACAAGCTTGCCTTTGCCGCCTTCGCCAGGAAGCACCAGGGTGTGGTGCTGAACACCGACGCCATCTTCGATGTGCAGGTAAAGCGCCTGCACGAGTACAAGCGCCAGCTGCTGAACGCCCTGCAGATCATCTACCTGTACCAGCGCCTGCAGGATGACCCCAGCCTGGACCTCCCGCCCCAGACGTTCCTGTTCGGCGCCAAGGCCGCCCCCGGCTACGCCGTGGCCAAGCGCATCATCCACCTCATCAATTCTCTGGCCGACCAGATCAACAGCGACCCGCTGTGCAAAGATCGGCTCCAGGTGGTGTTCCTGGAGAACTACCGCGTCTCCTTGGCCGAGGTCCTCATGCCCGCCAGCGAGGTCAGTCAGCAGATCTCCACCGCCGGCAAGGAGGCCAGCGGCACCGGCAACATGAAGTTTATGATGAACGGTGCGCTGACCGTCGGCACCCTGGACGGTGCCAACGTGGAAATGCATGACCTGCTGGGCGACGACAATATGTTCCTCTTCGGCCTCCATGCCGATGAGGTGGATCACCTGCGCCACACCTACGACCCCAACCTGCTCTACCAGCGCGACCCGGTGCTGCGCCGCGTGCTGGACCAGCTGAAGGTTGGCTTCCGGGACGGCGTTACCTACGAGGACCTGTTCCAGCGCCTTGTCACCGGTGTGGACGGTCAGGCGGACCAGTACATGGTCCTGGCCGACTTCGCCGCCTACTGCGAAGCCGAATCCCGTATGCGCCACACCTACCGCGACCGGGAGACGTGGAACCGCATGAGCCTCACCAACATCGCCCGCAGCGGCGTCTTCGCCGCCGACCGGGCCATCTCCCAGTACGCCGACACCATCTGGCACGTGCCCTACAAGCAGTAACGCACAAGGGAGCGCCCCGCGGGGCGCTCCCTTTCTTCGCCGCGCCTTCAAAGCCGCGCGGGAAACCTGCCCATATGCCGCCCCGGTAAAATCTCTATTGTAATCCCGGAGAAAGTAGTATATAATACTCCATATTATCGTGTGTTATTATGCCATTTCCGCAGAAAGGAAGTCCGCTATGATAAAAGTCCCCACCGAAAACGGCGAGATCACCATCAGCGACGCCGTGTTCACCACCATCACCGGCGCGGCCGCCACCAACTGCTTCGGCGTCAAGGGCATGGCCCAGCGCAGCATGACTGACGGGCTGGTGCATCTCCTGCGGCCCGAGGCCATGAGCAAGGGCGTCAAGGTCACATACAATGACGACGGCACCGTGTCCATCGAGCTGCACATCGTCGTGGAAAACGGCGTCAACATTGCCACAGTCTGCCGATCCATTATGGGCGAGGTCAAGTATGTGGTCAACCTCAACACCGGCGTCACCGTCAAAGCGGTGAATGTCTGCGTGGATTCCGTCACCGTGTGACGCGCCCGGAAGGAGAACAGACATGACAGATAAGATCAGCGGCGGCGCCTTCAAGCAGATGGTCGCCTTCGGCGCCGCCTGCATCACCGCGCAGAAACAGGCCATCAATGACCTGAACGTATTTCCGGTGCCCGACGGCGACACCGGCACCAATATGTCCCTGACCATCCAGACGGCGGTGAACGAGCTCCGCAAGGCCGAGCCCGCCACCGTGGACGAGGCCGCCAAGCTGACGGCCTCCGGCCTGCTCCGGGGTGCCCGGGGCAATTCCGGCGTCATTTTGTCCCTGCTGTTCCGCGGCATGAGCAAGGTCCTCAAGGGCCATGACACCGCCGACGGCGTCCTGCTGGCCGAGGCCATGCAGGAGGGCGTTTCCACTGCCTACGGCGCGGTGATGAAGCCCGCCGAGGGCACGGTCCTCACCGTCTCCCGCCTGGCCGCCCAGCGTGCGCTGGAGGCCGCCGGCGAGAAGAACGACGCCGAATTCGTACTGGACGAGGCCATCAAGACCGGCTACACCACCCTGGCGGAGACCATCGAGATGAACCCCGTGCTGAAAAAGGCCGGCGTGGTGGACGCCGGCGGCAAGGGCTACCTCATCATTCTGGAGGGCATGCTCCGCGCCCTGCGGGGCGAGCCCGTGCCTGAGGTGGCCGATACCGCCGAGGAGAAGGCGGACTTCGCCGCCATCGGCGACGAGGACATTACCTTCGCCTTCGACACCGTGTTCATCGTCCGCAAGACCTCCGACAAGCCCCTGGACGGCCTGCGTGCCTATCTGAACAGCATCGGCGACAGCCTGGTCATTGGCGAGGATGACGAGGCCTTCAAGGTCCACGTCCACACCGACACCCCCGGCGACGCCCTGAACGAGGCCCAGAAATACGGCACGCTGGAGCTGGCCAAGATCGAGAATATGCGTACCCAGGCCGCCGACCTGGCCGCCGGCAAGAAGGCCCAGTCCACCGACGATCTGGACGCCGTCGAGGCTGAGCTGGAGCGCGGTGAGACCGCTGTGGCCGCGCCGGAAAAGCGCTACGGCTTCCTGGCCGTCTGCGCCGGCGAGGGGCTCGAGGCCGTGTTCCGCGACCTGACCGTGGACCGCATCGTCTCCGGCGGGCAGACCATGAACCCCTCCACCGAGGCCATCCTGCAGGAGGTCAACCGCACCCCCAGCGAGATCGTGTTCATCCTGCCCAACAATAAGAACATCATCATGGCCGCCCAGCAGTGCGTGGGCCTGACGGAAAAGCAGGTCATCGTGGTGCCCACCGCCACCGTGCCCCAGGGCATCTCCGCCATGATGGCCGTGGACCCGGACAACGACGACCCCCAGGCCATCCTGGCCGCCATGACCGAGGCCGCCGCCAACGTCACCACCGCCCAGATCACCTACGCCGCCCGCAACTCTGACTTCGACGGCTTCGCCATCAACGAGGGCGACTATCTGGCCCTGTGCGACGGCAAGCTCCTGGGCACCGACCGCAGCCTGGACGTACTGCTGGATAAGCTGGCTCACGTAGCCGCTGATAAGAACGCCGAGTTCGTCACCGTCTACTCCGGCCAGGGTGTCACCGAGGATGACGCCGCCCGCGCCGCCGAGGTGTTCGAGACGATCTGCCCCGACGCCGAGGTCGCCGCCCTTCCCGGCGGCCAGCCGGTGTACTACTACATCATCGCCATCGAATAACATACAGGGAAGCACCCGCCCTGGTGCTTCCTTTTTTCTCCCCCTGCACCCCGTCAGCCTTCCCTCCGAGGGCGCACCCCCGTAAGCCTTCCCCTTGAGGGGTCCGCAGTGTTGAATGACAGGCCGGTGGCCTGTCAGATCCGCGGACCGACCGACCCGCGGGGAGACAGGTGCCCCCGAAGGGGGCGGATAAGGTGTAGCCGCGCAGTGGCGTAAAACCCCTCCGCCCCTCCACGATATCCCACAACTCTCCGTATAATTCGCAAAAAAGAACACCCTGTGTATTCACGCAGGGTGTTCTTTTCGATGTATACGCTCAGGCCAGCGTCTCCATCTCCTTGTTGACGCTCTCCTCGCAGCTGCGCATAGCCAGGATGGTTTTTTCCATCAGCTCCTCGATGGTCCAGCCCAGGCGCTCCGCACCGGTGTTGATCACGTCCCGGGAGCAGCCGGCGGCGAACTTCTTGTCCTTATACTTCTTCTTCAGGCTGCTGACCTCCATGTCCATCACGCTCTTGCTGGGACGCATACGGGCGGCCGCGCCGACCAGGCCCGTCAGCTCGTCGGCGGCAAATAGCACCTTCTCCATCTCGTGGGTGGGCTCCACATCGCAGCACAGGCCGTAGCCATGGGAACAGACGGCGTGGATGAACTCGTCGGAGCACCCCGCCTTCTTCAGCAGTTCCGGTGCCTTCCGGCAGTGCTGCTCCGGCCACATCTCAAAGTCGATGTCGTGCAGCAGACCCACCGTGGCCCAGAAATCCGCGTCCTCGCCATAGCCCAGCTCATTGGCGTACCAGCGCATAACGCCCTCCACCGTCAAACCGTGGAGAATGTGGAACGGCTCCTCGTTGTACGTTTTCAGCGCCGCCAGCGCCGCCTCGCGGGAGATACATTCTTTCATGGGTAAAGCCTCCTTTGTATACCAGAGACGGGCGCCACCCGCCCCCTTGATGCTCTTCCGGAATTTGGCGCGCCCGGTGCGGCGCGCCCCTTTTCCTATTTGCCTACCATTTTAGCAGGTTATTCTCCGTTGTCAAGGCTTTTTCCAACAAGTTTGCCAGCCGTTTTCCCCGTTCCGCCGCGCGATCCGCCTCCGCCGCCAGCAGCTGCCGCAGACAGCCGTCCTCCATGCGCGCCGCCAGATCGGCGCAGCCCCGCTGCACCACCGCCTCGCCCACATACACCCGCCGCAGGGCCGCCAGCCACGTCTCCCGTACCCCCGCCGCC
>UMGV01083446.1_pt1 | contig 11308 bp, 8 predicted proteins | sample 1965361 | NCBI WGS metagenome assembly UMGV01 (sample SAMEA4836081, study PRJEB28245) | human gut metagenome | biome: gut microbiome; material: fecal sample | place: Denmark | collected 2008
TCAAAGTAAGTTCTGAAATGACGCTGCAACTCATTAGCCTTCCTGCCATACTGCCATCCTCCTGCAATGTTTACACCAACAGCCGTAAGGTATTCGTTAAAGCTATACGGAAAGACATTCACACTAAGATACCTGCCTCCCAAAACGGTCTCTATGTCACGGCTCAGCATCTTGGCATTGCTTCCCGTAACATAAACACGATACTTCAAGTTGGCAAGACGACGTGCAAAGTTTGCCCAACCATCCACATTCTGTATCTCATCAAAGAAGAATATCGGCTGACCGCTATACATGCTGTGATAGGCTTGAATTATGAGATCGAAGTCTGTAGCAGCCATCCCTTGCAGACGCTCGTCATCGAAGTTTACATAAACAATGTCCTCCAAAAGCTTTCCTTCTGCCAATAATTGCTGCACACGTTGATACAACAAGTAGGACTTTCCTGCCTGTCTTACACCCACAAACACATAGTTGCCATACTCTTCCAAGTCAAGAGGACGCTCCACCAACGGTATGCTTCCTATATATTCTTGATTCTCAGAGATTATCGTTCTAAATATTTCCTTATCCATACTCTGCTTTTTCCGACAAAGATATAATTTTTATTCGGTGGCGCAAAATAAAATTCGCCATTTTTATTCGGTGACAGCGAATAAACAAGACTGATTGTTTATAATTTTACTTCTCGTTCGATTCTCGATAGGGTCTCGATCACTCTTCGATCGTTCTTCATTCATCCTCCGTTAAACAATCGAAGAACAATCGCTGGCGTTATGGCACAAAAAACCATCATAAAGCCAATAAAAAGCATTCCCATCAGCTATTTCGAAGAACATATAAATTTACCCAATCCGTAGCTGCGTATCTCCATCCCTGGGCCGACACAACTTCTATTTTGGAATCTACATGTCATCTTTTTAAGGCGAAACTTCTTTACGACCTTTCCTTTTCGATCAATAGCACCAAATAAATTGACTTCTTTATCATCTGGCATGCAACCACCTTCCTCATAAATATCGTACACGCCATCAGGATTAAGCCACCATTCCACTTCTGCTACACCATTATAATATTGATGTATATACCCAGAAAAATGGAACGAATGTGCTTTCGCTATGTCAAGAACTTCTTGTGGCTGCCCTTTAAGACTATCCCAATCTATATCTTCGTCAGTAACAGTAAGTAGAATCTCAGAATCTGATATGAACTCATATGCGCATTTTGTCTCTTTGTCCATCAAATAACGAGGTTTAAAATCTGTCCCCATCACATGTTTCACCAAGGCTATACCTTCTCCAAGATCATGTACAAATACTTGATCTAGATAATGTGGAACACATAATTTTCTATATAGCTTTTCTTCTTCAGACATATGCGTATCATAGGCATTCTCGTCTGGAGTTTCATATACACAATCGGAGAGGACAAGCCGCATACCTATACAAGCTGTGGGCATAGGAGTGATGTAGCCTCGATCAGACACGCGACACAATGTGGCTTCGTTATACCAACTGCCACCACGACATATACGTAATCCCTCATGGTTTATTTCTATCGGATCCGTTATGTTTTTCAGTCCTATCGGATTCGTCTGGGGGGTATGCGAATATTCATAAAACTTGTCTTGACACCACTCTGAGACATTGCCACTCATATCGTAAATGCCTAATTCGTTTGGTTTCAGTTTTGCTACAGGATGTGTCTCATTATTGCTGTTTTCACTATACCAAGCCACTTCGCACAGATTGTTACTTCCTGCATACTTATAACCTTTGCTTTTATTTCCGCCTCGTGCGGCAAACTCCCACTCTGCTTCTGTTGGAAGTCTGAATTTCTTACCAGCAAGTACAGTTCGTAGTTTCCAGTTTAAAGCCCCTATAAATTCTTGGAAATAAGTACGATACGCATGCTCTACTGGCAGATCTTCTCCCTTGAATCCTGATGGCTCAAAAAAAAAGAGGAAAGTCGCCCATCACAGCTTTAAATAATTCTTGAGTAACCAGAGTTTCACCAATATAGTAGTCTCTGATGATTATTACCTTATGTGCCGGTTTCTCAACATCTTTTGGGGCTTCTTGTTCTTCCGTTGCCCCCATCATAAAGCTACCATGCTCAACAAGTATCATATTGAAAGATACTCCATTGACCATAAAGTTCAATTTGTCTTTGTTGATTTTGTTTTCTGAATTTAGCATCATAATTTTATCTCCTTTATTGAAAGAAAAAGAGACGATTCTTCGCAACTTACCAGTCTCTTTATTGAGAAATGTCCATCCAAACTCATACTTCATTTATTTTCCATGTATTAACAACCATTCAATCAGTTGGTTCACCTCTTTGCTCAACATTCTTTAGTGTAATATCATCCGCCGATCGGTCTTCGATTGTTTAACGGAGGATGAACGAAGAACGACCGAGACTCTATCGAGAATCGAACGAGAAGTTATCGAAAAGTAAAATTATAAACAATCAGTCTTGCTTGTTCGCTGTCACCGAATAAAAATGGCGAATTTTATTTTGCACCACCGAATAAAAATCATATCTTTCCTGCGGATAAATAACGAAAAATCATCGAAGGATTATCTAAGATGTATCGAAGAATTATCGAATACTTAACGACCGTTGCATTTCAATCCCAAAAAGCAAATTTGTCATACGAGGTGTCTTGCACAAACACTTTATCTCCAAATACCATATCGTCGGGCTTCTTTATTTGAATGATGGGGCAACAGGCGAAAGCACAATCCCCTACACTCGCATTTGACAGAAATTTGATATATAAGAGTCTCTCGTTATGATAAAAAGCTTCTGCTCCTATTCTCTTCAAAGAGTTTGGAAATACCGCTCTTACCATGTTGGAAGGATAGAAGGCACGAACACCTATTGTCTCCAGTCCTTCAGGGAAGTTAATGGTTGCAAGTCTTTCGCAGAATCGGAAAGCATAATCTCTTATCTCTCGGACTCCACTATGCAGTATGACCTTTCGCAGATTACCGCAGAACATAAAGCCGTCTATCTTCCTAACCGATGAAGGAATGTCAATCTCATGTAGAGAATAACAACATTCGAAGCCATTCAAATAGTTTAGGTTTCGTGGCAGAATTATATTCTGCAACGCTTCACAGTGTCGAAACGCATTTCTTCCTATCTGTGTTATTTCATCATGCAACTCCACTCTTTTCAATGATATGCATCCGTCAAATGTGTCGCTCTCTATCTCCATTACGGAACGTGGAATGACAATATGTTCCAATGCTTCACAACCCATAAAAGCAGCATCGCCTATTGAGACGATATCATTATGCAACTCTATATCCCGAAGCCGTTTTTGCAAACAGAAAGCAAACGGTTCAATGACTTTGACGCTTTGTGGAATTATGAAATGCTCTTTCTCTTGCCAACAGTATATCAGACGACTCATGTCTTTGGAATAGAGAACGCCGTCTTTGAGTGTTATATAATCAGACTGATTATCAATCTCTGAAATTTGCACTTTGAAACATTTCGTCGGAGCCGCACAAACAAACGGACGTTGTTCATACGATGCAAACGGACTTTCAAATTGTGTTTCTATTTGAATAGACTTTGGAATATGAAGGACTCCGATATTGTCGTAGTTCTTCCACAACAGCTCATTCTGCTGCATAATGACTTCCTTTTCCATTGCGTTTTAGTCTATATCATCCGTTACCATCACATCATAGAAACTGTCGTCGCCAGCCCAATAAATCATGGGAGCCAATCCCTCCGAAAACTTGTTGTAGTTGGTTTGTGGCGAGACACTCTCCAGCTCTACAAGTTTTCTATCCAGTTCCTCTTTGGTTCTTGCAAACACTATATTCCAAAAGAACCGGTCTTCTGACGCATAGTCTTCTGAGTCGAAACAAGGATATAGCTTAACGTCTTTACCAACGTAGATGCCATCTTTATCCCATCTCTTAATGGCATACAAAATAGCCTCAGTTACATTCACAAACTTTACTCCAAGAACAATAAACGAATCTGTATTCTTAATTGTCTTCATATCAGTTAACTTTATTGTATTTTACATAAATGGTTACTTCTAATCATTTTATAATAGAGATGTTGCAAATCATCAAAACCTATCAAGCAAAAATAAAAAAAAACGAGACTTGGTTTTCGTTTTTCCTAATCTCGCTTTTTTCTTACTTACTATCTTATCATCGTCAGTCCCTTGTAATCTTAAAACCCAATTTCAAAATAAGTTTAATTGTTTCAACAGACGTATTGCGGTCGTATTCCTTCTCTTCCTCAGACAGCTCTTCATAAGGCACAAGGCAGGATGTTTCCTCTCTGCATCATTTTATCGTACAGCGATAATTAAGAAATCACTTTTATCATAAACGACATCAAATATTTTATCATTCTTTAAATAATCCTCCAACAATTTCCAACTAAACTCATGTTTTGATGCAATTAAATAATAGCGACACTCTCCATCGTCAAAGAATTTGAATCGACTCATATCAATAGTTTCATATGAACCAACAAAAAGAGAGGCTTCAAGTACATTTTCTACGTCTAATAGATTATAACAAACATGAGCTATGCCATCAGCATTGACCTTAACGACATTAAAATAATAGCCTTCGTTTGAAATGTTTCTTATTCCAAAAGTAAAAGTATCGCTATCTTTCTTTTTTTCTATGAATAACTTCTTAGAAGTTGTCATGCTATTATGAGGACCATTGTATGTGTCTTTAAAGAAAGTGCATAGTTTTTGTGAAGCATTAAGAATAGTATCATTAGGTGAAGAAGACAGACGAGTAGCCCCAATAGGATTGTAATTGACCTTTGATTTAGAGAACATTGCTTCAAAGAATTTTTTTATCCAATTTTTATCTTCACTCATTACTTTCTTCAGCAAATCCTTTACTTTTATATCTTCCTGCCGTATTGTTTTATATCTATAAATAAGAGAAGAGTTCTCATCAGAGATTTCGATTGACGAATTTGCAGGAATCCTTAATAAATCTGATTGGTATAAAGTCATACCTTTATAAACTTTATGCCATTCAGCATCATTTACATTTTTGCCGATAACATGAGCAGATGCCTTAAACACACGCAGCCTATTTTGTGCTATCATCAAACCGCTAAATAATAAGGCCAACAACAATAATTTTATCCTCATAAAACTCTTATTTTGAAAAATGACTAAATTTTATATATAACCAGTATAGTCCGGAAACGATGTCCAGCATAAGCAATGAGGAACCGATCATAGACAACGCTAGTGAGAAATTAACGTAAGTATTAGTTTTTAGATACAAATATGTACCAGTAAAAAGGAACAGAATCATCAACAAGAGCTGACAAACTCTAATAAGTAACCTGCCTATATATTTAACATTTTGCCTCACATAATATACATAACTGCAAAACACTAAAGAGAATAGCACAGCGATAAGATAATTGATAATGGGGCAAACCTGATTGACATACCTTTCTTTAATAATTGTATTTACCGTGTATGCCTGTATGTATACTCCAGGCATTTCTGCTTTTACAGGCGTACAATGGATGTCTGCGTAAGAGGCGGTTGTGCCTAACAATACAATCTTATTCTTGATTAAACTGGCATCTTTTCCTTTCAGAACGTTTTCCCATGGAATTTCTATAAAGTCAACTCCATGATAATTTATCAATTCTGTGACATCTTTACGTTTTTTCAACTTTTCAAAACTCCTATTGGAATAGAGCCTTGCTATCTCGACCGCAAAATTTCGAATGGTACCATTTCGCATCTTAAACTCTGGCTTAAATACTCTTATCGTACTCTTTATAGATAATCCCTCCAAATTAACGGCACCGAATCTTTTATTTGCAATTTTATCGTAAAAGTAGCAAGAGTCTTTCAAGGAATAATTATCTGAATTTTTATTTTCTGTTAGCCCATAGGGCAGCACTATTCTTTGTGACGCATTTATCGCGGCAATAAGTTGTTCATCCCCCTCCTGCTTAGAAAGGAACATAATATCCATGCCCAAAACCTTAGGCTGCATAGAATCTACAATACTAACAAGCTCTGCCATCCTCTTCCTGTCTATTCCATCTGTTGAAATAATTGTAATATCCTGCGACAAAGAACGCACATTCGAGTTATCACCTATTTTTGAATAAAAGTCAGACAGTTGAACAGCATCATTCTTATCGGCTGTCGCAAAAAGAAATGGTGCTTCAAGAACATTCTTTAGAAATAAAGAAAAGAGCAATGCGCCAACGACTGACGCCAATACGGGTACAATAGTTTTAAAGTCCATATCAATCAACTAAAATAAAGCCAGCCCAATAATAAGGACTTGAATAATTCACTGGATTAAAAACATCGTTTGACTTATAACTTCGCAAATACTGCTGCGCTTTCTTCAATGCTGCGCTTTTGTTATACCCTTTTGTATAATATTTGAAGAACTCTATCATAAACAATTTGGTAGCATTTTCATCAACATCCCAAAGAGTGGCCAATATACTTTGTACACCGGCCATTTTGAAACCTCGCAAAAGTCCATATGTAGCTTCAGAATCCAACACTCTACCATTGGCCGTAGAACAGGCCGACAATATTGCAAGTTTTGTGTTCCTCAAATCCATCATTGATACTTCTTTTGCCGTAAGCACACCATCTGTTATGATTGTCGGATTATTTGATTGAGCCAAGAATAGTCCTGAAGCATACATGTATTTTTCTTCTTCTAACAAAGACACATCACGATATTTGCCAAACAGATATTCCTCTTGATTTTCGCTTAATTCAAAAGGATTGTAACAAAATCCATGAGTTCCCAAAAACAGTATCTGTGAGGAATTACCGTCTAATTTATTAAATTCCTGTTCATTTGCATCCTTGCCAAGTTTTAGTTTCGCATTAGGCACACATTCTGCAATTGCAGTTAGGATACTACTGCTACTCTCAAGAGGAGCCAAAACTTTTCTATCTAACAAGGCGCTTGCATCGCTATTTAGCAATACTTCCTTTTTCACACTTCCTTTTCCTGCTCCATTTGAATTATCCGAATATGTTGTGGCTCCGAATGCTACACAATTATCTGACTTTGAATAATTACTACTCTTGTTTATCTCATTTACAGTAGAAATACGATGTACTTTATAACAATCAGAAAATGCTGTTCCATCTTGTATCGCCAAGTTCTCTATTGCTACCTTATTTATAATGTTGTCTGGTATAAAATAGATATGGTCTTCATTTGATGCCATTGCGCTTTTTATTATCTTCCCCCAAATCATGTTGCCTATATTTGTGTCAGAATACAATTCGTTAATATAACCTGGATCGCTATTATGAATAATGGTATAATCTAAAATGTCAGTATTCTTAGTAGAGATTAGATCACTCAACCGTCCGATGTATACAACTTTGGGTAAGTTCCAATATTTTCGAATCACATTTGCATATAAGCGGACATCATTAAATGTCCACTCCATTTTGCCTGCAATCCATGATCCATCTTCAAGTTGGCGTGTTATCACCTCATTTTTATTGATACTATTTTCTGTTCCTACAACAAAAAAGTCCACAAATATGTCATTATCGTGCAATAGTGTTTTTAGTCTGTCAAGAGTCATTGTTGATTTTTCAAGAATCTTATTGTCGTCAAGTGTCTGCCACTCATTGTAATCATAATCTGCCAACCTCTTTATTAATGCCTCTCTATTGTCCGAAAGAACATAATTTGATTTTTCCAGCAACTTTTCATTCTGTCTCTGTTCTGGGCTATACAGTTTCCTTAATAGTCTGCTTTGATTCATCAAAAAGCCTTTTTGCATAATAGATGCCTCAATAATTAATTTGGAGAACAACGGGTATTCATCCACTCTATCACTAACAAAAGCAATGATGTTCTCATAAATCTGATTGTTATTTAGCCATTCCTCTTGTCGCGTGTCTATAGAATACGTGCGCAAAATGGACTTCAGTATTTGTGAATTTATGCTGATGGCTTTAGTATATACGTCGTATGCCTCCTTGTATTTTTTTGAGCAGAGATAGATTCTCGCCAACTCGCAGTACATTTCTATTTCTGCCTCCCAATATAGCGGACCATTGCTTGTATACCTATCTTGAAGATAAAGTTTCAAGAGTTCATTGCGTTCCTCTTGTTCGTATTTCCAATCCGTTCGAACATTGTCAATCACTCGTTTTTGGTATTTAACCGCATTGTTATAATCGCCAAGTTCCAAATATGCCAATGCTGTATAGTAATATGTAGTCCAAATAGCAGAAATGCCATTCGCATGCTTCCAAAATTCACGTTCACAATCCAATTCGTAATCATATTGGCTGCATTTTCCCTTTGCTAAGTCATCGTCTGTCAAAAAAATATTTGTACCATGATTTTCCAAGAATTTATGTACTGTACTACAGATCTTTATTATACCCTTATAGTCTTTTTTCTCATAGAGAACGTAATCAAAGAATGCTTTCAAGTCTTTAGAACTGGCATCTATAAATTGCGTCGTTAGAGTTCCTTTGTCATATAGTTCTATCAAGTTGGAAAGTTCATCTGAAACGGCTTCGAATTCATCATCAACAGTATCGCTAAGCATAGACATGGCTTCATCTCTAATTCTCTTTACTTCATCAATCTCTGACTGTCCCAACTTTTCCAATCTATCATCACCCAAGAGCTGATTACAATAGTCTACAATGCTTTTATACTGTCTTGTGTCTGCCAATAATTGGATATAATCATCATAGCCTAACCATGGATATTTATAGCCCCATTCTTTCCAATATTCATTTTGAATATCTAAAGCTCTCTTAAGGTATATTGCAGCTGCCATTTTGTCTCCTTTCCCCTCATACAACTTAGCCATATCTTTGTAGCAGCTGGAAAGAAACTGATTTGAAACAGAAGTGTTTAAGTTCAAGAAACCATTCGCACATTTATCATATACGGAAAGAACATCTGAATTATTCTTCCTGTAATACGTTCCCATTGTATTAATAAATTCGCGGCACAGAAGTTGAGCTTTGACATACTCCAGGAAAGGAGGTATCACTTTTAAGTATGATTTATTCTCGACATCAAAGTTCTTTCTCTCCTGCATTGTTGCATTGTCAATTTCGTTGGAATTCAAATTCTTCTCATAGCCATATTTCGCCAATAGGTACTCCATGTAATTATGTAAGTTCTTAATCAAGCAATGGTTATCATTTATCAAGTAGACTACATGTTTCTCAAATAACTGATTCTCTTTATTATCTGACGAATAAGAAAATATTCTACAGAATGCACATGCCACACGATAATAAAGAGCGTTTTTCAGAGAACATCGTTCCAAAGCTTGCTTAAGAATCGACTTGGCTTTCTTGTTTTCATTCAAACGATTATGGCAAAAAGCTTTTAGATACAGTAATTCTACGCTCAGAGAGTCGTTGTTACTACATAAGATTAAGCCCTGGTCGCATTTCTTTATTGCGTCTTGATAATTTTTTGCTTCAAAAGATGCGTTTGCATCCCTTAAAACATTAATGGCATTTATTTCTTGTGCATTCGACTTTACTGTGATGAAAAGTAAAGCACAAAGAATTAGGATTGTTTTTTTTATAAATATTTTCATAATTTATTTTTTTTGATATGATAAACTTAAAAAATAAGGTTCTCCTATGTGTCAATTTCTAAGATCTTGCTACGACATTTTTAATAATTCCGCTCCACACTCCGAGCAGAACCTCTGCCCATCCTTCACTTCCGCTCCACACTTCGGGCACTTCTTTGCGTTCTTTGCCTTGTCGATGCTACCGTCTTTCTTTGCTTGCTTGTAGGCGGCTTTGCCCTCTTTCACCATATCCTTGATATTTGATTCCTTGATGATGTCGCGGATAATGTGTTTGGTGTCATCTGATTCCGAGACCTTTAACGTACCGTCTGGCTGCATCATTCGGGTAATGAGTTTCAGGTATATGATAGCAGAGACATATACTATGGTATAACCAAGGGCAGCGTTCATAGCTACAGAAACGACTTGGGCACCAGGGATAATGGAAACGATTGACGAACCAATGAGTACGGCGACAAAAGCACCAGCACTTGTTATCAAGTTTGTGACGATGGCAGAGCCGATGAACTTTGCCGTGTTCTCCGACATAGATATGTCGAGCGTCTTGTTAATCTTGACGTATGTTGCCCATACGAAACCTGCTTGGGTCAATGCTGCAGCCACTCCTGCAAATCCAGGGGCCACGCCAGCCACACCACTTGCTATGGCGGCTGCTATAGCATAACCGCTGATAGTCTCACTAATACAGGCAATCTTGGTTCCGTCGAGAGTGCCTTGCATCGCCTTGTCAAGTTCCTGACAGGCTTTTGCTAAAAATGGAGCTATATTCATTATATGAGTATTTTTCTTTGTTTATAGTTTATGTCCGCAATGCTGACAGAACTTCCATGAAGCGTCTATCGCCTTATGGCAATGAGGGCATACGGGATTGTTCTTGATCATGTTCTGATAATCTTCGCTCTCTACCCATTTCAACATCTCTCTGACACGAACAGATGTAAAAGGATGGTCTTGATCCATCACTGCGTAGGTCTGCAATGTCTTGTTCCATAGTCCATTCTTGCAGAAAGCGTCATAAAGGTCGGCTTGCTCGGCAAGTTCTTCAAGATTGAGTTCAGAGGTGATTGACTTTGGACCGCCAGCCAAACGTGCCAACATTGATGCAGTAGCCTTTGGCCCAACGATATAGGCTGCTGCACGGTCGCAACTCAATTCACTCTTGCGTTGCCAATACATCAAGGCATAGTGGATAGGCACGGCAAGTTTTGCCAACGCCTCGAACATACCAGAAGCATTGGCAATAATCTGGGCCAATGTATGATAGAGCATGTGTCGACAAGCGATATGTCCACACTCATGAGCCACTACACCAATGAGTTCATCCTCCGACATCATGTCTACCAAAGCAGATGTGATGGTGATAGCAGTCTGTGTGTCGCCAAAAGCATAGGCATTGGGCGATGGATTCATTTCCAAGTAAAACTCTGGTTCTTTGATTTCCAATCGCTCACATATTGGAGGAAGAATGTTGTAGAGTCGTGGTAACTGTGTGGGCGACAACCTCACCTTTGAAGCCATGTTCAGTCCCGTCTGTAACTGCTCTGCTCCTACATCCATTACTTTCTTGACAATAGTCGAAAGCATTGGGATGGCTTTCAATGCCTTCAATGCAGCCGCATCTTCCGGGTGTATGAATTCTGTATATTGCATTATTGGTTTCTGTTATTCCTCAAATCCGCAACCTATAGGGTTTAGTGGGATT
>UMGV01040832.1_pt1 | contig 11258 bp, 10 predicted proteins | sample 1965361 | NCBI WGS metagenome assembly UMGV01 (sample SAMEA4836081, study PRJEB28245) | human gut metagenome | biome: gut microbiome; material: fecal sample | place: Denmark | collected 2008
ACCCGTGTGGAGCGAAATATTAATTCAGTGAACACTATTTAAACAGAATACAATTGATTGTAATATCTCCTGAATATTCGAGTCAGATATTGAATACCCTAAGAAAATTACAGGGTGCTCAACAAAAATCGTGATAAGTTTAGCTGCTAAATATGGATTTCGTTGGTTAAAACCTGCATAGTCTTCTTCTGTAAGTATTAGGCTCTGAGGTTCTTTATAGCTTCCATGAATTTTATAAATTTCTCCAACATTATAAGTCGGTGAGAATATCAATTGCTCTTGGCCTACATATGTGGTGAATTTAGGGAATATTCTCTCTGCCGTATCATCCCAATTTGTAGTTATAATACCATCAATACTGAGATGTTCTAGAATGTGTAATTCTTCTTCATATCCAGCAGGAAAATCGCGTAGAGATTGATCTTTCAAATAATTAGATATTCGTATCTTTAAGACGGAGCTTGGGTCAACAACATCGCTCTGATATGTTTGTTTAAAATCATCGTTATCACTCAACTCCCAAAAGTCCTTTGTTAAATCCTTTGCAATCTCCGTTGCAACCTTAATTAGCGATTTAGTGTTGAACAATGAATAATACTGCTCTATTTTATGTGGAGCAAACATTTGCAGAATATTTACCCAACAAGGAGTTCCTAAATAATGTCGGGAGAAACCTGAACCTAGGAAAAGAAATGGTGCTCCTTTCCGCTTTTGTAAGATATCAATAAATTCGTCCTTATTCATATTACATCACCGATACGATTCTTGTTTATAACTACTTGAATTCGGTTGTGTATTCAAAATTCTTACTTAAAGCGATTTTAGATATCCCCATGAGGTCTTTCTTTCCCTATTCAACACTTCATCCACATGCTCATAGTCTATCGGCTTCTTGAGCATAGCGTAAATGTCCTCAGCCTTATCATTCGTACTCATGATACGGTCTTCAAGACCAACAAGCTGGAGGAGGGAACGGAGACGGGTGACACGTACTGCCATACCAGGAAGTATAACGAATTGACGATGATAGAGTAATGAGATGACGAGCCCATGGAAGGAGTCAGTAAGGATATATTTAGCTGAAGCTATTCCACGCATCCAACCCTCTATACCTTCCGGGTATCTGCATTTCACACCCTTTTCCTGGCGCAAAGAGCCGAGACTACGAACGGTGAGACTGCTTAGCTTTCCGACCTCTCTTGCCTTCTCATAGAAGTCTTGTGTTTTGTTGATCTTGAACAGCACAATCTCTTCGCGCTGTGCTGCATCGCCAACCAACTCGTCATAATGTGGGAACAATAGCACAGGATCAAGTACCTGGATGCTGTCAATACCATATTGAGCAAGCATCTCCTTACCCGACGACTCACGAATGGCAATCTTATTAAACTGCCGAAGGAGTTCAACAGTTCTCTCTTTGCTGATCCACTGTGTGTCATCAATCGTATCTTTGCCGAAGCTTGCTGCATACGTCATTTTCTTAGAATTGTCCTTAACAAAATCTAGAAAAAACGACGGTGCCATATCCATCGATATGTCAGCATTCCATGTTTGGTCGCTTCCTATCATATAGAGGTCTGCCTCTGGTGGGTTCTGACGAAGCTCCTCTGAGGAAGTATAGTGACGGGTAATATGTTTGAAGTATTCCTTGCGGAACTTCCAATGCTTATAGGCCTTGGGCAACAAGAGAACTCGCCGCAGCATAGTCAGAGGCTCGGGGATAACAAGGTTGACCAACCACACCTCATGCCCCAGACTCTCCAATGCCTTTATTGTTGCATAGGTCTGCAACGTGGCACCATAGCTCAGTGCATGGAAATAAGTAAGTAATGCTATCTTCATTGTAAGCTATTATTTTGCGATTTTCTTCAAGATTTCAATTCGTATTTTTCTAAAGATCTTATAGACTATCCACGGGCTATAACTCTTGATATCATTTGCATAGATATGCTTTAGGTTCGCATACGATAATTTATCAAAGAGCCAGGAAAGGTGTCTACGCTCGAATAATTTTCCTCTGACATTATGCCCATTATCGATCCGTGGATTATGCTCTATTGCACTCTTTCCGTCCACTTCTTCCGAATGCAACAATGTTGCCATCTCATTTAGTAAAAGGTCAGCATGCTCATTATGAGCAATTATCAAAGACAAACCATCTTTGTGCTGTTCCGGGAATTGCTTATCTCCCCATAAGTCTCCGATAGTAAAGTCAGAGGCTCTATTCTCACCATTAAAGTTACAGTCGTAGCAAGAATACCGCTCGGTCATCTCCCGGCTGAACCCATCAGTCAACAGATTTTTAAAGCCTGTATAATCATGCACATTGCCATTACCGTCCTCAGTCTGGAGATTATAGATAAAGCCTGTGCTCTTCCAGCCTCCGTCTTTGCTGCGGAACGACAGGATCTTCTTCACTTCATACGGCTCGTTCTCGATGAACTTTGTTGCTAATAGCCTTGATGGCACACCACCGCACACCAAGTCGACTGTTATCAACTTACCCGTATACTTCTTCCTTTTGAGAAAGGATAATAGTCCTGCAACTTGACATCCTGTGCCACTGAAGAGTACCAAGTGACCTTCTTTTAGTAATCCGAAGGTCGCCTTATAACTCCCAGCAGCGTTCGACTGCATATATTTAGAGCCTTGAAGCTTGTGCAGCTCACTTAAGTCGTTGATAACGATATGTTTGATGTCGCAAATTCCTTCATTGGATGCGCCGACGACATAACCGCCCTGTTTTATTACATACACAGCCATGGCTGCGAAGGCACCGCCGGAAGAACTTCCCTTCCTAAGCTTGTCGTCTTTACACCATGCGGCATAGAACTTTGAATGTTCTTCTTTTCGGTATTGATAGTCTGAAACGACTGGGCATACTTGCTCACATTGATGGCAGAGAATACATTTATCCGTGTCACAAGTGTATGTAAGATGCCCGTCTTTGTTAACCGTATCGCTTAGTGCCTTTGTAGGGCAGACATCAACACATGCCAAGCAACCGGTACAGGTCTTATCGGTAGCTAATGTTGGATGATTCATAGTTTGTCAAAATAGGTGATATACTTCTGTGTGATAGCTTTGAGCGACATGTTCTCTTCTACGAATTGTCGCTGCTTCTCACACACATGCGGATAAATGCTCTTGTGATTCTTGACGACCCATTCCATCTTGTCAGCTAATGATTGGGCATCTTGAGTCTTGAACACAAATCCGGTTTCACCGTCTTTGACAAACTCTTTAAACTGTGGTATATCTGATACGATCGTCGGCAGGTTATATCTGAATGCGACGGTCATGGCTCCACTCTGGGCAATGTCCTGATAGGGCATCACAAAGTAATGACTGTCGGCAAAAAGATCCGCGACTTCGTTATTGGGGACTCTTTCTATTTTTAACTCGAATAGTTCCGGATGTTTAATTAATGGTGCATATTCCGTATTCCAAGTAGGACAATGGCCAGCAATCCGCACGTTGAAATCTCTTACCCCCTTATCATAGAGAATGTTCACTGCCTGCAGCAAGAGGTCTATGCGCTTATAATGAACGATATTACCGAACACCAGAAAACGCACGAAAGGCAGCTCCGACTTATCGACCTTAATACTCGGCTCATCATAATCTTTCAAAGCAAGATGAGCAGTAAGCACATTCTTTCCTTGGTAGTTCTTCAACAGTTGCTCCCGCTGATTCTCAGAAAAGGTCTGTATATTATTAAATGTACGAAGCCATTTGTCTGTATACCACTTTGCAAGTCTTGCATGTCTCGCACCTTTAGGGGTTGTGACGTTATGGCATGCAATGACACATTTATCCAAGGGAAGTATTGCCCTATATAATAATGTGCCATAGGGAGCAAAAGATTCTGATAAATAATAGATATCAGGATTAAAAGATTTAGCAAGTCTTATAACATCAATAGCCTCAAAGATGTGTTTCGGAGACCGGCCTCTTGTCTTAAAATGATAATATACGACTTGAAGATTATCGTATCCCTTGACACTCTCCCTAATGAACTCCTCATCATCCGATGTTCCGATCTTAGCAAGCAGGGTGATCCAATGGATCTCATAGACATTGGATAGTGCCTTGACTATCGGAAGGTCAACATCGAAGAAGTAGTTGGGAGTAATCCAGCAAATTTTCTTCCTACTCATGGTTATCATTGTGATAATTGAGCAATCTGTTCGGATTGGGCATCAAGGGATTATGCGAAATAGCGAACTACTTGTCAAATGTTACGTATTCCTTCCAACTCTTCCTATGCGATTGAGCTACCTTCCATTTTCCTTTGTAGGAGCCAATACCAATAAGCAGTACCGGTACCTCATTAAGGCCTATACCCATCTCCTTAAGGATATGGATATTCTTATGGGCTTTGTGACCCATGGTCAATGGTATTGTAGCTATATCGTAGTAGTTGAGGGCATACATCAGATTCATAGCATATAAGCTGCCGTCAACGTATGGAAGGTTCGTCTCCGCGGAACTATATCCCGTCAGATCCTCACATACGAGAATAGCGCCCTGCATATCTTCGTAGAATCCCTTGCAGCCTCCTTGCAGACTGCATATTTTGTCTTTCTTTTCTTTATCTAAGAATATGTGTATCTTGTGGCTCTGTCGGTTGCATGCCGTCGGAGTACGCTCTGTAAGCTTTAGAGCCTTTTCTATGTTCTCTTTGGCTATCGGTGTTGAGTCGAAATCGCGTATGGCATAACGGTACTGAGAGAATTCATCAAAAGGAGCGTGCTCCTTTTCAATGAGATCTTTGTGGTTGAACTCTAGAATGCCACCGTAAGGCAGAAGCTCTGCATTGAATTTGCCAATAAAGTCTTCATAGGCCTTTATGACATCAGTCATATCAGCCTTGCCGGCTTCATTGAACTCGATGTAGCGTTCGATAATAGCACAACATTCCTCTACAAAGATTTTGTCACCGCCATACTTGATGTACCTTGGCAGGTCGTTGAGAATAGAGAATGCTTTCTGCTTGCCGAATCCATACCGCACACTGCCGATAGACATCCCTTTCTCAAGAGCATGTGCCTTGATCGCTATATGAGTTTTTAATTTGTTTGCATCTTTCAGCATGCCATAAGATGCCATGTATCTTGTCTGGATACATGTCTCAAGCAGTTTGCTGAATAAGATTCTGAGGAATACAGCTGTATAGCTTTGTTTGAGCCATACAAATACCCCCCCCAGTTTCGCTTTAATGTTCATATTATTTACTTGAGCTTTGTTTTTGACTACCTGGTCAAACATCTCGCAATATTTCTTCACGATGACCTCTCTTGAATAGTTCTCCGCAGTATAGCGCTTCATGCTATTGCAAAGACTATCATAGTCATCACTGCTCTGATTGATGCAGTTTTCCATCACCCGTGCAAGATCGTTGACATCCTCGCTCTTAAAAGAATATCCGTTGATGCCTTCCTTCAACTCACATGTCAGACCAGGCAGGTTTGAGACGATGTCAGGAAGATTATATCGGAAAGCGATCTTCATAGGACCGCTCTGTGAGACATAACGATAAGGCTGCACGAGAAAGTGACTACCATTGAAGAGGTCAGGTATCTCGTCGTTGTCAATTCTACGAATATCCGACTCAATGATCTCCGGATACTTGACATGTTCTTTCACTCTCTCCCAATCGTAACCAGCGCCTTTGATAACGACCTTGAAGTTTCGGTATCCTTTCTCGTAAAGGATGTTGGCAGCATCAATCAACAGGTCTACATGCTTGGCATACACCATAAGTCCGAAAGAGAGGAATCGAACTACATCCTTCTTCGGCCGTTGATTATGTGGCTCGCCAAAATATTTTAATGCAAGAGGGATAATACAAATATTGATATCCGTATTGGTCTCGTGCAACTTGGATGCCTCAGAAGAAGAGAACATGTTGACATACTTCACACCCTTGTAGCTCTGCGCACGTACGAACTTAACAACATGGTAAGGATGCATGTCACGTCTGATACGACCTTGATGAGCCGTGAAGATCGTCTTATCCTTTGGCAGTCCCCACAGGAACGGTAGTTGAAATGGAGTATCCCTCGACACATTATAATATATTATGTCTGGCTTAGCCTTGTCAATACTCTTCCTAAGACAGTGCATCTGCCAAAGGATGTAAGGATTGAATCCACGCAACCCATTCACCTTGTTGTGAACGAACTCTACAGTAAGTCCATCCACACCTTTGACGACCTCTGCATAGTCCTCATCCTTATATCTGTTTCCTCTTGCAGAAAACAGTATAATCCAGTGTATATTATATTCCTTCGCTATCAGCGGTACCAATGGTATATCGCAGTCAGCAAAGTAGTCCGCTGTCACCCAGCATATCTTTTTCTTTGGCATCACTTATTCAAATATAAATTGATTCTCTTATCTATGAACCTAAGAATCCTACGACAACAATTTTCCTCCTTCTGCTTCTTAGTAGGGGGGGCTGGAATTTCATTCCAATTTATCTCATAAGATCTTATTTTGTATAAATTGTCCCTACTTAATACCATCCTAAATACTTTGATATTTGGATCAGCTTTCAATGCTTTCTTTATCTTATATTGGTCTTCAAGACTACACTTCAAGCCTAAATATACCTCCTTGATACAACCTGCGGGTATCTTTTGAACTACAAACTTCTGAGACTCATTAACATCATAGAATAAGAGTCTCTTCTCATGCTCGTATTCCCAGGCCTTGTTCTTCGTAAAAAAGGCTTCCTTAAAATTGAGATCCTTATTCGGGTTTAATGATTCAACATAATCCATTTCCATGAACTGATATATCAGGTTTGGATTAGTATGCTCGAGTATATTAGAAGGGAATACGTACTTTATACAGAATCCTTTATGGTAATCTGCATAATGCGACCACATTAGAGTGTTGTTGTATTCTTCCTCTGGTTTAACTGCATCTCTTCCTTCTTTTTCCGGAAGATGAAGATTCCTTACGAAGCATCTTATGCGAATATTGGCATAAGCTTTATACATGACCTCGTGATATAATTTTTCACAAGGATTTTTTTCTTCGTCAATCTTTAACAGTAAATTTGGAAAGAGTGCAGTATCTACTGGATCATTAAATGTTGTAGGATCTGACAAGGTTACAGTATTGTTACTTAAGTCAGCTAAAGAATATTCACTTACACCTCTGAAACTATAGAAATCGAACTTATCATATCTTGTTCTACAGAAAATTTTCATGTTATTAAAGACCGATTTACGCATATACGGCAAAGCGTCATTTCCCGAATCTAAATAACAGTAGCATTTAGCAAGTAAATCATAGGCTAAAGATCTATACTCAAAATAATATTGAAAATCCTTATTGGATTCTAATTCATTAGTTATCTGTTGAAGATAATCAATAGCTTTCTGAAAATCTCTGATCTTGAAATATGCATCAGCCAAGGTTATGTAGATTTGAGGATAGTAATCATCGACTTTACTAAGAGCCATAGCTTTTCCCCAATTTGCTTTTTCACCCTCAAGCTCTTTAATGACAACGTTAGCCTCTGTTGCATTTTTAATATCTTGATGCAGAAACAAATAGGCTTTGAAGGATTCGTAATCTGTTAAGTTGAACATAATCTATTTTTACTGGTTATAAATATCCACTTCCAACTGGAACAGTTTATCCCTAAAATTTGAGATGGAAGTCATTATATCATTACGCTTTGTTGAACTATAAGTCACCTTATCTTTCTCAACTTTGATATCAGGAGAGGCAGTTCTGGGTGTATAGGTAGCCAAATTTTCCAACATTTGTATATTATTCAGTAATTGAGCACAAGGATAGGTCTGACTTATCTGGGGATAGATTTTCGTTATTCCAGAATGCGTCCTTCTCATCATCAAGTAAAGTTCTTTAAATGAGGACACAACCCCTTTATAGCTGAAGCCGTCGCTATGAATGGTGCTCTCTATATCCCTGATATATTCATCTACTTCTCCAATCTTAGAAGTTAAGAGCTGATTTTGACTGTTTTTGTATTGGGTTGCCCGTTGAATAATCTTTGCAACATATATTGTAACACATACCGTGACGATCAATGAGATTGCGCTAAAGAATGGTACGCTGAAATTCCATGTAATCTTATCCCAACATCCAAATAATAACCCTCCGATAAATGCGACTGGCAGCCACAAAATACAGTTTCTACTTCTCTTCATGCGCCTCACTAATATATCGCTTGATGTCATCTATATAATATGGTATCTCATCCGACTTGAACTCCATGATTGAGAGCAACGTATCGGCACTGTAACCTTTTCTGACTAATCCACCGAATGCTTCTTCCAAGAATGACGGTCCTAAGCCATCGGTTCCATCCAAGTCTATAACTAAATGTTTGTTCTCCTTTATAGCTTGTTCTACCTTAGGTATAAGAATATCATCGCGGAATTCCTGCCCGGAGAAGTTACCCTCAGAAGGATATCTCACACCTGGGGTTTTAGAAAAGTCCTTTAATATGCTTATATTGATTTTATCCATTGTTATTTCTTAAATTTTTTATATTGGGATTCATCTCCCATTTTACAAAAGTACCAACAAATTCGTTACCAAGTAAATGATAATCACCATTTTTAACGTCTGCATATACATTATTAGTGATAATTACCAAAGAGTCAATTTCATTTCTTGCCCAATTCTTATAAATAGAGGGAAGGCCTTTACCTCTATTTGTCTGCTTGGTAACCGTTTTATGCAGTTCACCCTTAAGGATCTTTTCCATGATTTTATCATTTGCTTTGCCAAATGGAAGCATGGAAAATTCTGATTTTAACTTTTGAAAGGCAGCATATAGTCTATCTCCTGGCTGTTTGTGATTCAAACTGTTGAATATCCCTACACCATAGTCCACAAAACCATAGACGACCTTATGCTCTTTCTCATCCTTAGTCATGGACATCCACCAATAGTGTTTACCTTCTACATCCTTACTGGCATGTTTGTAAGTATTTGCCATTAGCTCGGTGAAAGTATTCTGAATGCCCGGGCACCTTCTCGGTTCTCCCCACACAAACCGACTTGATGCCTCTATTATTTCACTAGAAAAAACTGAATCTGCCTTCTTGTTACCATGTGTATAAATTGTTCCTTCCATATTATTAATGGAAGGACCGCTTCTTCTGTACAAATGGCGGAAGAATCCTGACTTTTTCAGCTTATTACATGCTATCTCATTTTTAGGAAAATCACCATTAAATCTTATATGCTGCTCTTTAAAACGAATCATATTGGAGAGGAGAATTACTATGGCATCGTCCGACAGATTCTCAATATCTGCCATCTCAATAAAAACCTTTTGCTTCTTTTTATAGCACTCCTGGACATCATGTACAAAGGAAATGAATTCCTCCGGGTTCCCTACCATTGAAAAGTCCTTCGGTGCAGGAACGTGTTTGTAGTCCTTAAATCCATTCTTTAAATCATTCTTATCTACTTCATTTGAGTAAGGAGAGTAACGATTCAAATTGTATTCACCTATCTTAGCTTTAGGTAGGCCTTGGGTTCGTCTTCGAAAGTCTCGCTTGTACTTCCTAAATTCATGTCTCCTTTTCGCCTCCTTTAAGTCATGTTTCTGTTTCCAACGTTTATATTTATCATAGGTCATATATTGTTACTATTAGGTATTATGTAATCATCTAATCAATTTTGGGAGCTGGTACGAGCGGATAGCGCATCATAATCATATTTCCCGAATTTATTAGGCTTGTCTTTCACAATATCCCACTCAAAGTTGTAGAGTTCAGTATCAGCCCAATCGTTAGGATATTCAATGATAAGATATCCCCCAAGGGCATAATCTACATCCCCATAGTACGTATCTGAGCCATTAGCAGAGAAGAATGGCAAACCAGGCTCATAAGTTTCATCTCCGAATTGGGCGGATAACAAGACTGCTAACGCACTAAACGCTGAAAGCATATTGAAAAAGTTAGCCTCCTCCCGGTATTTAATACGACTATGCTTAGTCATATTATAGGCTCTATACCATTGCAGTGACTTGTTTTGCGCCCATGAATCAAAAGGCTGAAATGTCTCTTTACACCCTTCCCATACCGGGAATTTTATCTTAAAGCTACTCAGGTGATGGGAGGTATTAATCAACTTGTAGTCGCGAATGTTCCACTTCTCTTCCTTCCTTATGGTAAACTTATTCTCATTGAAAATAGCCTTGAAATTAGCTTCAATCTCAACACATATTCTCATCAAAAGTTGCTGGATACGATAAGAGAATGTATCGAGGTTTATATCACAAGGTTCAATATATTCAAAAAGAGAAAGCACTTCTTTCTGTAAGGATAAGAAGGGGCGCGTATAGTTCATAGGCATCTGAGCATATTCATGATCGCTCATATACACATGACTATTATAGCCACTATTTGGTCCTTTTCTGCATGGTCGCCATATTCTATGATAAGGCATAGCTACGTCTCCTTCAACAGGTCTGCCCCCCAGCATCGGTACTTCTCCTAATTCCATCAAGCAATTATTAAAGCATACTTATCTTCTGAATAGCCAAGGAGCTATAGATTTTATATAATCCTTCAACCACCACTTGAAATTCTTCTTTTTCCAGGAATTATCCATGAAATGCATGCTATAAGAATCCGCGCTTCTTGTAGCTGGATCACCAGCAAATACGGAGGAAGGAAGAATTAGAATTCCTCCATCTAATTCTTGCTTCATATCCTTATACCTGAACCCATAATTCACAAGAAGTTTTGCCATGATTCCAGGATTTATCTCATCCTCATGAAGTGTACCATCCGGGTTTATGTAATGTCGTTCTCCGAAGTAATCAAGACATTCTTTGATAAACGGATTACCTTTCTCTGCTCCATAGAGGGCTGCCAATAATCCTAGTCCTGAAACACCCTTATCCGGCTCTAAAGGATATCCAGAGTCATCAATCTGTTTTACTCCCACTGCATTGAATCCTTCTGGATGATATTCTACAGATGTAAAGAAAGCATTCTTGAGAAACTCATCAAATGGCTTGTATACCATTACATCAGTATCCATATAAATACCACCTTCATTATAGATGGCATAGTGTCTGATGTAATCTGAAGCTAAGGACCACTTTTTCTTCTCGATGGCCTCTTTTGTCCATGCGACTGAGTTAAGATCGAAATTACTTTCGTTCCACTCTTTAATCTCATAGTCGGGCATTACCTTTCGCCAACTTGCAATGCATCGCTTTACTGAAGGGGATTTCTTACCCCCCC
>UMGV01067774.1_pt1 | contig 11258 bp, 9 predicted proteins | sample 1965361 | NCBI WGS metagenome assembly UMGV01 (sample SAMEA4836081, study PRJEB28245) | human gut metagenome | biome: gut microbiome; material: fecal sample | place: Denmark | collected 2008
CATCGACGAGTGGGCAAATTGGCTTCGCACTCAAGTTGCCGAGTGGAATAAGTAACGTGTAAAAAACAGCCTCATCGACAAATCGGTGAAGCTGTTTTTTCGAGTAAGTTGTGCATTGCGTGATCATACACTTTTGCAAAAATGTAAAAATATCTTGCAGAAATATTTGCTATATGATACTATATTTACAACAGAATACTGTTATCACTCTTTCATTCCAAGCGAATACGCCCTAACTTTAATTACAATGGAGGTATTTACTATGGAAAACATAAAAAAGCGCCCATGGTGGGCATTTGCGGCTCTGTTCTGCCTGTGTGGGGTGAGTTATTTGGCGCGAGAGTTCGGTGGGGGGGTAATGCTTCCGCCTACATCTTTTTTTGGAATTTGGCATCTTTTCGTGCTGCCGGTCCTCGGGACGGTGGTGCTTGTCGCCGCGAACAGACTGGGTGGTAAATACGATTTCGTTCTGCTCCTTGCTTTTGAGCTTCTGACCCTTGCGTGGATGTTTGTTCCCGAGATTATACGAGCCGGCGGATTTTTCACCCCGTTTGAGCTGCCCATATGGTTTGTCGTTACTGTTGTTTCCATCCCGGCGATCGCAGCGTTTATTCTGAGCGGAATAACGTATTTTATTACAAAAATGGCGGCAAGAAAGAAAAACGCGTAGAAAAAATCCGCGTCGGTCAGGCGCGGCGAACGATACAGCCCATAAATATGAGATCAGCTTCACCGATTTTTCGGTGAAGCTGATTTTTTGCTGTTTACATCATGTCGGCTCGTAAGCCTTGCCGATGGGATTTCCGTCCGCGTCAAAGTCGATGCACTCCATAAGCTGCGGATCAACGTGGCTCTGGCGCTTTATCGTCATTCCGATGCCCTGATTGTTGAACACCCAGATATAGTTGTTCCAAACGGTGGGGTCCTTCTTTCTGAAAACCGTCGTCTCGTTTATGCGGCAGAACTTGGCTCTGCCCTCGGCAGTGTCAAGCAGATCGCCCTCGCCGGTGAAAAACAGCTCGTCGCTGTATTCATAGCCGTCCTGCTCCTCGATCTCTTTTTTCAGATCGATCTTTTCTTCGTTTGTCATGGCATAGCCTCCGATGGATTTTTGCTAATTGTATCACGATATGCATTTGCTTGCAAGTGGAAAAGGCCGGGAGCGGCATGCACACTGCCGATATTTAATAACTATTTATCCTGTTTGTGTTGACCCGGATAAAAAAAGTTGGTAAAATAAATATATTTAAATTAATAATAAACAAATCGGCTGCTGAGCGGCTGTATATCGGACAGAGGTGTTTTTGTGTATAAAACTATTATTGTAGAGGATGACCTTATGGTCTGCTCCATCCTCGAAAAGCAGCTCGGTAAATTTACCCAGCTCAAGCTCGAGGGAGACTTTCGCCGCTGCGGAGATGCGCTTGAGTATCTGCGGCAGAAGCCGGACGGCGCGGATCTTGTAGTGCTCGACTACTTCATGCCCGGCATGAACGGCATCGAGTTTCTTGCGGAGCTGCGGAAATTTAATATTGACATTCAGGTGATCATGATAACCTCGGCCGACGAGTATCAGGTCATCCGCTCTGCCATGTGCTACGGAATATGCGACTACATACTAAAGCCCTTTAACTCCGTGCGCCTTGAAAAGGCGATAGCGCGCTTTGACACGGTCATGAAGCTTGTAAAAACCACCCATGTCTGGACGCAGGATAAGGTGGATATTCTGCTTTGCCCCCACAGGAACTACAACACCGATCAGCAGACTGTCGCCGGCGTGCCGAATCCGGGGAAGATAAACAAAACAACGCTCGAAACCGTGCGCGGCTTCATGCGCGCAAGGGTCGGCATAAAAATGCCGCTTACCGAGATAAGCGACGGACTCGGCCTGTCAACGGTCACCTCGCGCAGATATCTTAAATACATGCACTCTCTCGGCGAGGTTGACATAACACTTGACTGCAAAACCGGCGGACGCCCATCGGAGATATTTGAATATAAGGAGACGGCAAATGGCTGAGCTTAGATTTGCATATGCCGCTCGCGGATACGACTATGCCGGCGCGATCGAGCGCGTAGCAGGCGACGAGGAGCTTCTGCACAGTCTGCTTGACATGTTTGCCGCAGACTCAAGCTTTTTAAAGCTCATGTCGGCGCTGGATGCGCACGATGCACTTGAGGGTTTTCACGCCGCGCATTCGCTAAAGGGCAGCTCCGGCATGCTCGGCATGACCGGCCTGTATGAGGCGATGAAGCTCATAACCGAGCCGCTGCGCAGCGGCGATGCGGAAAAAGCGCTGCAATACCGCGCCGAGGTCGAGCGCGAGTATGCAGCAGCTGTGGGCATGATAGAATGCCTGTAATGCTTATCGGAGCGGCGGCGTTTTTGCTTATGCTGCTGGGCGATGTAAACGACGCTGCGTGGCACAAAGGCGCATTGCGCCTGTGCTTTCCCACGGGGCTTGTGCTGCTTGCGGCAGCAACGGCGCTGAGGCTTGATTATTCAGGCGTTGATGCCGCGTGGTGCGCCGTTTCGGGAGCGTTCCTGCTCGTGCTTTTGTATGTGCTTTTCGGCTCGTTTTCGGTAAAGGACGCATATGTGCGTCAGGATAGCGGACGCCGTGTGTATGACAAGGGCTTTTACGCTTTGTGCCGGCATCCCGGAGTGCTGTTTTTTGCGGGACTTTATGTTTCGCTGCACTATGCTTTCGCCCTTCCGTGGCCGGATGCCGCGCTGTACAGTGCGCTCAACCTTCTGCTTGCGTCGGCAGAGGATAAGTGGTTTTTCCCACGCTCCATCGGCGGATACGATGAGTATAAAAAACGCGTTCCGTTTCTCATACCCACATCCGCCGGAATAAAAGAGATCTTTAAAAAATAGTTTTTTGGATGAAGATATGACATTTCAACAGAAACTGCGGAAGTTCAGCAAGCAGCAGCTATGGAACGAATACTGCGGCTACCTGGAGCTTAATATAAAAGAATATATGTACATCCAGCGCAGGCTCATGCAGGAGCAGATTAACTCGTGGTGCGCATCCGACCTCGGCCGGCACATATACAAAAATTCCGCGCCCGAGAGCATAGAAGAGTTTCTTCACAGCATGCCGCTGACAGGCTATGCCGATTATGCCGAGGTGCTGTTTCGCCGCGATCCGGACACGCTGCCCGAAGCGCCGGTAATATGGATAGAAACCACCTGGGAGGGCGGACTGCGCCCGATAAAAATTGCGCCGTATACGCGCAGCATGCTTGATTCTTATAAGCACAATATCATGGCCATGGCGATGCTCGTATCCGGCCACGGAAAGGCCGACTTCAACATCCGACCAGGGCATAGATTCCTCTACGGCGGCGCGCCGCTTCCGTATGAAACGGGGCTTATACCGAGTCTTATGAACGAGGAAATGCGCTTTGAGTGGCTGCCCGACAGCGACGAGTATTCCGACCTCAGCTTCAGTCAGAGAATGAAAAAGGGCTTTAAAATGGCCTTTAACGGCGGCATTGACTATTTCTTTGCCATGGGCAGCGTTGCAAATTACATAACCGAAAATTTTGATAAACAGATATCCTCGGGCGGCGGTGGGGGAGCTCAGATATCCCCGGTCATTGCCGCACGATACATAAAAGCTAAATACAATTGCCGCAAAGAAAAAAGAAAAATCCGGCCTGCCGATCTTTTTAAGATCACGGGCTTTGCCTGCACGGGGACGGACGGCAAATGCTATAAGGATAAGCTTGCAGCCGCGTGGGGCGTAACGCCTGTTGAGGTCGCGGCAGGCACGGAATCGACCTGCGTCGGCTGCGATACATGGGAGCAGCGCGGCATGGTGCTGTTTCCCGATTCCTGCTTTTATGAGTTTATCCCCGAAAGCGAGATGCTCCGAAATCTTTCAGACCCTTCCTATACGCCGCTGACCTGCCTTATGGACGAGGTCAGCCCCGGCGCAAAGTACGAGATAGTCATAAGTGTTCTGCACGGCGGCGCGTTCATGCGCTATCGCATCGGCGACGTGTACAGATGCACGGAGATCGACAAAGCGACGGGTGTGCCGCGCTTTACATATGTTGACCGCATACCCACGGTCATAGACATAGCCGGCTTTACGCGCATAACCGAAAAATCCATATCCGAGGTAATACGCATGTCCAAGCTCGGCATAGGAGACTGGATAGCGGCAAAGGAATACGACGGGGATAACACACCGTTTCTGCACATTTATCTTGAGGTAACGCCGGAGGCGAGGGCAAACGACGTTGTCACAAAGCAGGTGCTCACCGAGCATCTTTCGGTCTATTTCAGGTATTTTGACAGCGACTATAAGGATCTGAAAAAGCTCCTTAATATCGAGCCGCTTCAGATAAGCATACTGCCATATAAAACGATCGAAAGCTTTGAGCAAAAGCAGGGGACAAGGATAAGCCGAATTAACCCCGATCCACTGTGGCTCAAGGCCATGCTCGGCGGAATAAAGCCAAAGCAGCATACGGAGGCAGATATATGAATGTATCGTACATATACATAAATATTGCGGCGTTTTTGTGCTTTGCGCTGATGTTCGTGGCATTCTGCGCGGCAGAACGCAGCCGCGAAATGCGCGCATGGCTCGTGCTGCTGGGCGACCTTGTGCTGTGGACGGGCGGAACGGTGTTCATGCGCCTTCACGTTTTCCCGAGCTACGAGTTCTGGTATTATGTTTCGCTGCTCGCGCTGTTTTCGATCGCCTTTCTGGTGTATAACTACGTTTATCAGTTCGCAAATGTAAAAAACGGGCTTGAGCGCCTTGTGTGGTTTGCCGGCACGGTCATAATCCTCATAGTTTCGGCAACCGGATTCTTCCTTGCGCCGCCAACGGTGTCAGTTGACGGAAACGGTATGGCCGTGTTCACCTACGCGATGGACTGGAAGATCGGCATTCCGACGGTGTTCTTCATGCTCATCGTCGGCTCTATCATAAAGCTATTCCGCAGAATACTTGACACTAAGGGCAAAAAAGCGCCGGGCGTAAGCGAGCTTATCATAGGCTGCTTTCTCATGGCGATCGGCAATATCGTGCAGATACTCCCGGGCAATACCTTCCCGTGGGACACTCTGTTCGGTCTTGCCTTTGCCGTGCTGTTTATCCGCTCGCTGTATAAGCGCAGAATGTTTAACACAAAGCCGGTCATTTCAAGCAGCATACTCATGCTCGTGTCGGCTGCGATGTGCGTCGGCGTTGCCGCGCTGTTTTTCGAGAAAACGGTTGAGCTGTTCAGAAAAATTGGCGGCCACCTCGGAAACCCCGAGATCGAAGCGTTCCTGTTCCTCGCTATCATATTGTTTATCGCCATATCCGCATTCCGCAAGCTGCTCACGTCGATCTTCTCGGATGAAGAGCGGCAGGGCAGCCGCATAAAGCAGTACAGCGACAGTGTTTCCAAAACACTGGATATTGACAGCATTCTGCGCCAGACTGTCAAGGTCATAAAAAATGAGATACATGTAAATCAGCTTTACATATGTCTTCTGCAAAACGGAAAGTATGTTCCTATGTGCAGCGCAATGCCGCTTAAGCCTGCGGCGTTTACCATTGCCGCAGATCATCCGTGCGTAAAATACTTTGAAGGCGAAGACACGGGCAAAAACCACATCGTAATAAAGGAATTTGAAACCGATCCCCTGTATAAATCAATGTGGGGCTCCGAGCGCGAGCTTTTTGCAAACTACGGCATATCCTGCATCTGCGCCCTCAAGGACGGCGGCAGCGTTGTCGGACTTCTGCTGCTTGCGGATAAGGAAAAGGGCGTGGGCTACACCTATTCGGATTTTTCGTTTTTGAGCACGGTTTCTGCAATAGCGTCTATCGCCATCAAAAACGCGGCATTGTATAAGCAGGTGGCCGAGCGCGAGCATCTTTTCTCAAGCATGACGGCGTTTATCCCGAACGTCATTTTAATAAAGCCCAAGGGCGAGAGCAAATATTGCTTTGTCAGCGCAAACACCGAAAAGGTGCTCGGACTCCCTGCAAGCTATTTTACGGGGCGCTCCGCTATACGCACGCTCAGAGAAAACGTTGATGAAGAAACCGCGGATAAGGTCATAAAGACCCTTTCCGAATCCGACGGCAGCGGCGGATGCACGGTCGATATACCGTTCAAGACCGGCGACGGCAGGGATATTACGCTCAGGTGCGCGTTTTCTCCGATAGTAACGGGCGGCGTGAAGTCGCACTATGTCTGCGTTGCAACGGACATAACAAGTGATATCGACGCTCAGCTTCTTCTGCGCAATTCCGTTGAGCTTGCGCAGGACTCCAGCCGTGCAAAGGGCGAGTTTTTGTCGCACATGTCGCATGAGATACGCACGCCCATGAACTCCATAGCCGGGCTTACATACCTTGCACGCGAGATGGTCGGCGAGGGACGTGATGATGAGCTGCGCGACTATCTCAACCAGATCGACCAGTCGTCCCAGTATCTTCTCAGCCTGCTGAACAATATCATGGACATGAGCAAGATCGAAAGCAGCAAGTACGAGATAAATGCAAAGCCGTTCAATATCTCGTCGGTACTCGACGAGGTCTATTCCGTGTTCGGTGCAACGATGAGCACAAAGGGCATAAGGCTTACTATAAATTCCGACGCCGTGACAAGTCCCGATGTTATCGGCGACGAGATATCGCTCAGGAAAATTCTAAACAACCTTTTGTCTAACGCAAATAAATTCACAAGATCCGGCGGCAGAGTAACGATTTTTGCCTCGCAGAAGCAGATGAATGAAAAATCGTCTATCCTGCATCTTGAGGTTGCCGACACAGGAGTCGGCATAAGCGAGGAGTTTATTGGCCATCTGTTCGAGCCGTACACGCAGGAAATGAGCGAAAACGGCGGCCGGGCGGCCGGAAGCGGCCTCGGAATGGCAATATGCAAGAGCATGATCGACCTCCAGGGAGGAAGTATATCCGTGCGCAGCAGACTCGGCGAGGGCACGACGTTTTATGTCGATATCCCGTATTCGCTCGGCAAAGCCGCGGTCAAGAAAACCGAGGCGGTTAACTGCTCTGCGATAAGCGGACGCAGGATAATGGTCGTAGATGACGTTGCCATCAACACAACCATCACCTGCCGCCTGCTCGAGCGGCACGGAGCCGTCGTCGATTGCGCCGAAAACGGCAGGGAAGCGACAGAGCTTTTTGCCTCAAAGCCCGATTATTATTACGACTGCATCCTTATGGACATCCAGATGCCGGAGATGAACGGCATCGAGGCTGTCTCGCGCATCCGTGCCTCCGGCAAGCGATACGGGCCGACGGTGCCGGTGCTCGCGATGACGGCCGATGCGTTTATAAACGAGCAGGGCGGAGCTTTGAGCGATTTCTCGGGCTATATCATAAAGCCCGTAAAGCCGGATGAGCTTTACGCAAAGCTTGCCGGCATATTTGAAAACCAGCGAGGTATACATGCTTAAAAAACTATTCAAAAAAGGGCAGACTGCGGCCGAAGCGGTCTGGAACAGCAAGTATTATCTGCCGTTTCTGCTGTTGACGGAATTTATCGCAGTGTTCTGCGATGCGGCGCTTGAGTGCATGTATTTTTATGTGTTCCTATGCGTTTTGTTCATGATATTTTCGGATGATCTTCTGTCCATCATTCCGACCGTCATGTTCACACTTCTGACTTCAGTGTCGTACTACAAGGATTTTTCCGTGCTTACGCAGTACATGTGGTATGCAATAGTGCCGTTTGCCCTCGCGCTTTTGTTTAACCTTATTTATTACCGCCGAAAAATCGTTTTCGGCAAGCTCACATATCCCTATATTGCCGTTTCGGCGGCGCTTATCATCGGAGGTGTCGGAGTAATATCCGCAGATGATTACTTTGAGCCTATTGGGCTTTACTACACTCTCGGTCTCGGCCTCGGTCAGTTTGTGCTCTATCTGATCTTCCGATCGCGGCTCGAGAATGAGTGCAGCTATGACCGCGTCGAGCGCGTTGCCCGAATCCTGTACACCGGAGGACTTTTGTTCGTTGTCGTGGTCCTTGGATTTTATATTCAGAACCTGGATAAATTTATAGAGAAAGGCGGAGTGCTGTTTTTCAAGCAGCGCAACTTTGTCACAAGCGTTTTCCTCATGGTCATACCCATGATATGCATCCTTGTCCGCCGCAGCAACCTGTATCTTATCGGCACGGTGCTTATGTACATTGCAATGATAATGACCGGCTCGCGCAGCGGACTTCTGTTCGGCTCGTTTCTGCTCCTTGTGTGCCTTGCATACATTTATATTAAAAACAAAAAGCACCGCCGGTTTTATAATTGGCTTTTCGGCGTATCTATAGTAGTAATTGCCGCGCTTGCGATCACATTTTTGCCGCAGCTGTATGCCGCACGCATTGAAAATGCGGCGGTCGGAGATAAAACGCGTATTGAGTTTATAAAGCTCGGCGTGGAAAACTTCCTGGCTCACCCGATATTCGGCATAGGCATTGCCAACATGAAGGATGTCGGTATATTTAAGGCATACGTTCCCGGAAGTCTTATGTTCTATCATAATGCCGTTATCCAGGTCATAAGCTCGATGGGACTCGTAGGCGTTGCGGCCTATGGATGGATGCTGTTTTCACGGCTCAAAATGCTGTGGATAGGGCGAAAACGCAAGCGCATTGCCGTTTTTGCGCTGTCTTACATAGGCATAGGCTTAATGAGTATGACAAACCCCGGCATATTCTGCCCGTTTCCAGAAGCAGGACTTATAACGCTTATGTTTGCAATTATAGAAAAAGAGGAAGAAAAAATATAAAATGGAGGAAGAAAAATGAAAAGAGCACTCAGCATCGTGCTGGTACTCGTGCTGCTCGTCTCAATAGCGCCAATGTCGGTGTTTGCGGCGGATAACGGCTACGATACCATCACAGGCACCGTCATGTTCAATGCCGGACATGACGACATGGAGACGGATCACCCGTGTCCGTTTACCTACAGTGACGGTTACTTTACCGAAACTGCGTATAAGTACAGGCAGGACCTTGCCGCCGCGACAATGGCGATGTGCCTTGCCGCTGGAAACGTCGCCGATCCCGAGCGATACAGGGAAGGCCCGGCAAATCTCGAGAATTTCTTCGATCAGATCGGTTTTGAGGACTTCGAGGCGAATGCCGACTTCACGAATCGCCCCGGCCGCAACACCTTCGGCGTTGGTATCGCAAACAAAGAGATCCGCGTAAACGGCGAGAAGTACACCGTCATTGCTGTCGGCCTGCGCGGCTGCGGTTACTACGCCGAGTGGGCAGGGGATCTGAACGTCGGCCTCGATGGCGAGCACACCGGCTTTGCCATCTGCCGCGAAAAGGCGCTTGCGTTTCTTCAGACCTACCTTGCAAAGCACAGCGAGATAAGCGGCAAGATCAAGCTCTGGTGCACCGGCTACAGCCGCGGAGCGGCAGGCGCAAATCTGCTCGGCGGTGCACTTGACGACATGTATCTCTCCGGCGCTTCCGTCGGCAAAAACGTCACCCTCTCTCCGAAGGATATGTATATCTACACCTTCGAGGCACCCATGGGAGCCGATGCTTCCAAGGTCGGCGGCAGAATCTATGAGAACATCCACAACGTCATTAACTACAACGACCTCGTCGTTCGCGTAGCGCCCGAGTGCATGGGCTTTGCGCGCTACGGCGTTGACCACGTCATGCCGTCGGCAAAGCTCGACTCAAACTATTCGCAGCTCAAGGATAGCATGCTCAAGGTGTTCTCAACCTTTGAAAACGCCGGCAAATACCGCATCGACGACTTCAAATATGTCACCGTTACTCCCGGCGCGACTGCCGACAAGATCATCTCCGGCATCCGCGGCGATGTTATGACTCAGGGCGAGTTCCTCGATAAATTCGTCGAGAAGCTCTTCACCGAGGTGTTCACCACCCGTGCCGAGGTCTATGCCGCGCAGGACGATATTCAGGAGCTTGTTCTGCCGTTGATCGGCACCTATCCCGACCAGTGGGAGACCGTCAAGCAGAGCCTTGCCGTCAATGCAAAGGAGAACATGGCGCGCCTGATCTCGTCGCTGATGAAGGGCGAGGACAGCGCCGTGACTGTCGTTGCGGATATCCTGCTTGACACCATGCGCGAGGCCGGCATCACCGAGTATAACGCCCAGCAGGTCAAAGAGATGGTGCGGCCGCTGGTCAAGATGCTCATGAAGCTCGTCTCGGCCTGCCCGGACGAGACCGCCACGCTTCTTTATAACATCGTCGGCATCATGAGCGCGCACTACGGCGAGCTGGGCATGTCCTGGATGCTGAGCATCCCTGCCGACTACATGACCTCGAAGCAGTCTGGCGAGCTGTACGAGCCGCTGCCGTTTACCGACGTTGCCGACAATGCGTGGTACCGCCCCGAGCTTGTCTACGCCTACGAAAACGGCCTTGTCAACGGCACGACGGCAAACACCTTCTCGCCGAACGCCATCGTAACGCGTGCGCAGGTCGTGACGGTGCTCTACCGCATGGCAGGCTCGCCCTCGGTCAAGGGCATGAAATGCCCCTTTGCCGACAACACCGCCGCATGGAGCCGCGACGCGATCACATGGGCGTATAACGCAGGAGTAGCCAACGGCTTCACCGACTCTCGCTTTGCAGGCTCTGCGACCGTAACTCGCGAGCAGCTCGCGGCGTTCCTGTTCCGCTATGCCGACAAGGTCGTATCCGGCGGCACGCTCAAAGCGCCCCTGTCATATGCCGACAGCTTCAGCGACGCATCGTCGGTAAGCGCATATGCCGTACCGGCCATGCGCTGGGCGAATGTAAACGGCATCATAAACGGCCGCACCGGCGGCATCCTCGACCCGACCGGCAGCGCAACACGCGCAGAATTTACCTGCATGATCTCCCGTTTTTCAATGGCGAATTTTTAGAGGCGCACTGCCGCCCCTACCGATACGGATATTTCCGGCATACCGACCGGAAACTGCATAAAAAACCATAGCTGCCTCGCACTGCATAAGTGCGAGGCAGCTTTTTTGTGTGCCGCACCCCTAATTGGCTCCCCCTGTCAAGGGGAGCAGTCGGCTTTGCTGCCGAGGGGTTGAATTCAAACCTATTAACTATCAGCTATTAGCTTTCCGCTGCGGCCAAAGGTCGCCTGTAGGGAACGGACTTTTTTAGTGGCGATTCGCCGCACCTACGGATATATGTATCTCTGGCTGCCCGGTTCGGAACATTGGCGGAAACCGTAGCGTCTCGCCATACATTAGATTGTGCTATATTAGTGCAAAACTTTG
>UMGV01052761.1_pt1 | contig 11256 bp, 7 predicted proteins | sample 1965361 | NCBI WGS metagenome assembly UMGV01 (sample SAMEA4836081, study PRJEB28245) | human gut metagenome | biome: gut microbiome; material: fecal sample | place: Denmark | collected 2008
ATGATTATATTGCCACGGACTTATGCAACTGTGCCATTATTTCCGACATTAGGGTAATATGGCTTTTAAACAAAAGCAGTAATTTTGCACCATCTAACAATACAACAACATTAATACATATATAAATTAAGGTAAAAGGTATGTATATAGAGAAAATTCAGTCGCCAGCCGATTTGAAAGGCATGGACATTAAAACTTTGAATATCGTTGCCGACGAAATTCGCCAGGCTGTATTAAATCGTGTGAGCAAACATGGAGGCCATGTAGGTCCTAACCTCGGATTTGTTGAGGCTACCGTGGCTTTGCATTATGTTTTTAATGCACCAAAGGATAAGTTTGTTTTCGATGTTAGCCACCAATGCTATCCTCACAAGGTGCTTACCGGACGTGCTTCGGGATTCCTTGGCGATGTAGACGATATGAATGTCATTTCTGGCTATTCTTCTCCTGCCGAATGCCCAGAATACGATAACTTCGAGGTTGGTCATACTTCTACTTCTATCAGCCTTGCTACTGGTTTGCAGAAAGCACGCGATATCAAGGGAAACAACGAGAATATCATAGCCATTATTGGTGATGGTTCACTTTCTGGTGGCGAAGCTTTCGAAGGTTTGGATGAGGCTTCAGAACTCGGTACTGGTATCATCATCGTGGTAAACGACAACGAAATGTCGATAGCCGAAAACCATGGTGGCATATATAAGAACCTTCGTGCCCTTCGCGAGAGCAATGGCTCATGCGAGCACAACTGGTTTAAGGCATGGGGCTTTGAGTATAAGTATTTGGAAGAAGGAAACAATATCGAAAAACTTATCGAAGTGTTCGAGAGCGTGAAGGATACCGATAAGCCAACCGTGGTTCACATCCATACCGAAAAGGGACACGGCTTTGCGCCAGCCGTAGCCAACAAAGAAGTTTGGCATTGGGGCATGCCTTTCAATCTTGAAGACGGTTCTCGCCCAAGAAAGAATGCTGATGGAACCACTCCTGTTGTGGCTCCAAGCGAGGATTATGCCACTTTGTTCTCAGACTGGATGCTCTGCGAGATGAAGCATGATAAAACCCTTATTGCCGTAACAGCAGGTACTCCTGCCGCAGGCGGATTTACTGCCGATAAGCGTGAGCAGGTTGGCAAGCAACATATAGATATGGGTATTGCCGAAGAACAAGCTGTGGCTATGATCTCGGGAATGGCAAAGGGCGGATTGCATCCAGTATGGACCGTATATAGCACATTCATCCAGCGCACCTACGACCAGATAGCGCAAGACCTCTGCATCAACTCTAATCCTGCCGTGATAAATGTTGTAGGAGGTGGAGTTAATTCAATGAACGACATCACCCATATCTGTCTCTTCGATATTCCTATGCTTTGCAGCATTCCGGGTCTTATCTATCTTGCTCCTACCACCTGCGAGGAGTATTTCGCCATGCTTCGTTGGAGCATTATGCAAGATAAGAAACCTATCGCCATCCGTGTGCCAAGTAATGGCGTGGTGCATACCTCTGAAGTCGTGGAAGCAGAATACAGCTTTGCGTCGAAATATAAGGTTATGCACAAGGGAACAAAGGTGGCAATCATAGCAGCCGGCTCGTTCTATCAGAAGGGCGAGAATGTGGTTCGTCTGTTGGCTGATAAGGGTATAGATGCTACGCTCGTCAATCCTCGCTATCTTCATGAGGTGGATGCCGAGACGCTGGATAGCTTGAAGGCTGACCATCAGCTTGTCGTTACCCTTGAGGACGGATCAAAGGATGGCGGCTTTGGCGAGCGCATAGCTTCTTACTATGGACCATCGGATATGAGGGTTATGGTGTGCGGCATCAAGAAGGGACTCTACGACCGCTTCGATGTGCATGAACTGCTTTCAGACAATCGTTTGCTTGACGATCAGATTGTGGAAGACGTCTTGAAGAATATCTAATGATGATAGTATAGGGAAGCATCAACTTCCTTTGAGTTTCAGAGTGTAAAACTCATACAAATAGAAAATCCAAGCTTGAACTATTGTTCTTGCTTGGATTTCTTCTGTTTTTATAAACTAATGTTTGTCTTTATCTTGCTCCGCGCATGACGTCTTTTCTCATTTCGTGTCTCATGCGGATAGCCTCAGGTGAGTTGTTGCCAAACTCTCTTTTGACTTTCTTGTACTTCTTGTAATGTTTCTTGTAGTGTTTGTCGTGTTTGTGTGGCTTGCATGGTCGTCCAAAGTCGCCTTTGTGGTGATGCTTGTCTGATTTCCAGTTGTGCTTTGGATACTTAGCATATATATTATGTATGTAAGCGTTGTTGCGCCAACTGATAGGACGATAGAAGTAGTACGACTTCTTATATTTCTTCCATTGCTTATCCGAGAGAATGTGCTTTAGTTGCTTATTGCGATATTTCCAACCATGAGAGTCGATATCGCGATAGCTTCTGATGCCATCAAGGTAAGTGAGGTTGATGTTTAATATGTTGTTGCGTTGAACATTACTCAAACCCAGTTCCATCACCATTTTATCTGTGATAAAACGAGCTTCTGTCTGAATATCTACCAGTCTCTGAGCATTTACAGATGCTATCATCATGAATGCTGCTACGATTGCTAATAATGTACGTTTCATAATTCCAATTGTTTTTAGAGTTATTACTTATTTCTTTTTTTCTGATGCAAAGAAAGTGCAAACGAGCACAATAAAAGCTTGCTTTCAAATTGTCGAGTGCGGCCTTTCTTCTAACGTAGTGCAAAGATAGCCCTTTCCTTTTATTATTCCAAGGGGGAAATCTATAAAGCGTAGTATGGTTTTCCCTATTCTGAGGAGGAAAAAATGTATAGGTTAAAGCCAATAGCCTTTTGGCTGAATATTTAGCAGTAAAAGCATATTAAAACGTCTGTAACATCTTTGACATAAGATACTATTACTTTTGCACCCGAATTCAGACGAGCATTTGTCTGTTGTATTAAGTATAATATAATTCTAATAAAAGAAAGAAAATGAAAGTAATGAGAGTATGTGGCAATAGTGTTGCCATGATGTTAATGGTAGCTTATTTGCTACTTGGTAGTTTACAGATGCAGGCACAAAACCGTGCTGAATGGGAAAAATTGAAGGGCGACGTTACCCTCTATATGACCAACGATATGGGCAGAAATGGCTATTACGACCAGAAGCCTATTGCCGAACTTATGGGCGAGATGGCAGGAGTGGTAGACCCTGAGTGTGTGCTTGCTGTTGGTGATATCCATCATTTTAATGGTGTAGCTTCTTTGCAAGACCCTCTTTGGATGACAAACTACGAATTGATATATTCTCATCCCGACTTGATGCTTGATTGGTTTCCTGTTTGTGGCAACCATGAATATCGTGGCAACACACAAGCATTTATGGACTATGGCAAAGTGAGCCGTCGCTGGATGATGCCAGCTAAATATTATACTAAGGTGTTCAATCATGGTAATACTACCATTCGCATTGTCTTCCTCGATACCACACCTCTCATCGATTCTTATCGTGAGAATTCTGCTGTATATCCAGATGCTTGCAAGCAAGATATGCAAGCTCAGCTCTTTTGGCTCGACGAAACTTTGAAGAATGCTAAGGAAGATTGGGTGGTAGTTGTTGGTCATCATCCTATTTATGCCGAAACAGGTAAGAAGGAAAACGAGCGTATAGATATGCAGAAGCGCTTGTTACCTATCTTACATAAATATAATAATGTGGCGATTTATGCTTGTGGCCACATCCACAACTTCCAGCACATACAGAAGAAGGGCGACAATATCGACTATGTAGTTAATTCATCTTCTTCTTTGGCTCGTCCTGTAAAACCTATAGATGGTACCGTATTTTGTAGTTCTGCTGATGGTTTCTCGGTTTTTACAGCAGACAAAACTCAACTAAGAATGTCGATGATAGATAAAGATGGCAACATCATACACACTATTTCAAAGGTAAAAAAGTAAAAAGGTAAAAGAGTGAAAAAGCTTTTTTAGTGAAGAACGAAGAATTCAATAGAAATATAGATGAAAAGATTATTTATGAGTGCGGCTCTTCTGGCAGCATCGGCTACAGCCATTCAAGCCCACACGCTTGATGGTATAGTCAAGGATAACAAAACGGGCGAACCGCTCATCGGTACAGTTGTGAGAGTTAAGGAGTTGCCAAATGTTGGTACTACTACTGGTCTCGATGGTTCGTTCACATTGCATGAATTGCCAGACAAGGGTAAGTACACCCTCGTCGTTTCCTTTATGGCTTACAAGACCAAGGAGATTGTAGTGGATGTAGCCAACGACGACAAGGTTGACATTCCGATGGATGAAGATTTGAAGCAACTTGGCGAAGTTGTGGTTACTGGTCGTCGTGAATATCGTAGCGACCGTAGTGCCGTTGAGACCGTGAAGAATGCAGGTAACGTGCTCAACGTGATGAGCCAGCAGAGCATTCAGCTTTCGCCTGATGTCAACGTGGCAAGTGTGTTGCAGCGTGTTTCGGGTGTTACTATGGAGCGTGATGCCTCGGGCGAAGCTTCTTACGCAATACTCCGAGGTATGGACAAACGATATAATTACACACTTGTAAATGGCGTAAAGATTCCAAGTCCTGACGATAAAAACCGCTATATTCCTTTGAATATCTTCCCTTCTGATTTGATGGATCGTTTGGTAGTATCTAAGTCGTTGACTGCTGATATGGAAGGCGATGCTGCAGGTGGAGTGGTGGATATGGTGATGAAGGATGCTCCTTCGTGTTTCCAACTCCAGGCTAATGCCGCCATTGGAACAACAGATTACTTTTGGAAAGATGGTAGAGATTATCTAACCAGCAATCGTTCTGACTATACAAAGAAAGCACCTTACGAGGCTTTTGGCTCAGAATATAAAGCCAGCATGAGCTACTTCAAGAATGGTCCTGTGCAGTTGAAGAGCCATTCTATGCCTGCTCCTAACTTCATCGGAGGTCTGTCTGTAGGCAATCGCTTTTGGAATGACCGTCTTGGCGTGATGCTTGCAGGAAGCATTCAGAATACTTTCCGTGGTACTGAGCGTACATACAATTCTGTAAAGATGGCATCGGGCGAACAGGCTATGTATATTTCTAAATTGAATCATCGCTACTATAGCATTCACGACCTCACCACGGGTGCTCATGCTAAGATAGATTTAACCTTGCCTGGACATAAGATTGAATGGTACAACATGTATGTGCGCACCAATTCCAAGGGTGTGAGATACAATAATAGCATCGGTACCGAATATATCGGAGCTAATAGCTATACTCAGGATGATGAGATTCGTTCTCTCTCAACTACTCAGAGCATCTTTGCTACCAACTTAAAGGGTACTCATCATCTCACCAAGAACTTCACTCTCGATTGGTCGGGAATCTTCTCGCAAGCCAAGGAGGAAGATCCTGACAGAACTTACGTAACCTTATCAAATTCTGTTTCTACAGAAGCCGATGCTGATGGCAATATCCTTTCGGGTAATCTTTGGGATACTAACAAGAACATCACCAAGACTTTCCCTAAGGATGCTGAGCGCAGATTCCAGCACAATATGGATACTGACTGGGCTGGCTATATCAACCTTACTTATGATACTCATTTTGCCAACGACGTTGAGGCTCTTTGGAAAGCAGGTGCGCAATATCGCCGTAAGGAGCGTAGCAACAGATATTATTCTTATATCTTCAGTCCTGCCGACAACGCACAGGATTTAGACGGCAACGGATTAGAGCAGTTTGATAATGTTGACTGGGTTTGCAAGACTCCTTATTCTCAGGCTTCGCAGCTCAACTACGATTCTAAGGAGCATATTGGTGGTGCTTACGCCATGGTAACTTTGAAAACCAAGCTTGGTGAGTTGATTGCCGGTTTTCGTGCCGAGCATACCAACCAAATATACACCATGCTTCAGCATTTCCGTAATATGGGACAGATTGGCGAACAGAGCTATTGGGACTATCTGCCATCAGCATCTTTAAAGTGGACACCAACCAAGAATATGAACATTCGTCTTTCTTACTATCGTTCTATCAACCGACCAGGATTCTATGAGATTGTGCCTTACCAGATTATGGGCGAGGAATATCAGGAAAAAGGTAATCCAAACCTTAAGCGTGCACGCATCGACAATATCGACTTGCGTTGGGAGTGGTTCCCAAGCAAGACGGAGCAGATTCTTGCAGGCGTATTCTATAAGTATCTTAAGGATCCAATAGAGCAGGTGTTTGTAACTTCTGATGGAAAGATTGGTGCCGGAACAGATGCCTACTATATGCCGGACAACTTAGGTAATGCCAAAAACATGGGATTCGAGATTGATGTTATCAAATACATCCGCCACTTCGGAATCAAGGCTAACTATACCTACACATACTCTAAAATCACTACATCGAAGCGTGAATATAAAGAGGGTAGTGCTGAATATAAGTCGGGTGTCACTCAGAGTCGTCCTCTCGTAAATCAGGCTCCTCATACTGCCAACATCTCCTTGCTCTACAAGGATACAGAGAATGGATGGAATGCGCAGCTCGCCTCTTCATTCACAGGTGCCAAGCTTGCTTTAGTTTCTCCTTTCAAAGATGCCGACCAATGGGATAAAGCTATGTTCGGTCTAGACCTAAGTGCCGAAAAGCAATTCAAAAATGGCTTCTCTATATTCTTCAAGGCAAACAACCTTCTTGATGCTAAACGCGAGAGATATTTGAAGACTGTAAACGAGAGCAATCTGGAGTATGAGGGCCAGAAGAGCGATAAGACCATCGTGGGAACTTATCAGTATGGCAGAACCTTCCTTCTGGGAGTAAGATACAAACTTTAAAAGGTAAAAAGGCTTTAAAAGGTAAAAAGTAAAAACTAAAGAAATGAAAAAGATAAATTCTTTCGCTTGTTTGCTGCTGATAGCGGCAACAGCCGTGTTCTCAACATCATGCGAGAACGATAATATTAATCCCTACGATTATACAAATAATAATGGTGGAAGCAACGAGAATCAAGGCTCTACCGATGTTATTAAAACTGCCGTTGCCGAATATCCTGTAGGTTCTTTGGTTTGGAGCAAAGATACTACTCTTTGCGAGAGTATAGAGATTCCTGAGGGCACTTCGCTCTATATAGAGCCAGGCGTAACCATTACATGCAAGTCGGAGGTAAAGGTACCTGTAGAAATAGTAGTATTGGGTAATCTTTATTGTTTAGGAACTGCCGAAAAACCAGTCATCATCACTTCCGATACCAAGAAACCTGCCGATTGGGGTGGTATCATCTGCGGATATAATTCTGGCGAGGTTGTGCTTAATCATGTTGATGTTGCTTATGCAGGTGCTACTCCTACCGAGAGTTCAGCTTCTTTCCAGAACAAGCTCTTCAAGACTACTATTGATGGTGGTGTGCCTGCCTTCCATTTCTGTAATGTGAATGGTAAGTTTGTGATGGCTAACTGTTTTTTTCACGACAACTACAACGATCAGACTTACTTCACAGGCGGTAATGGTGTAATCATCAATAATATCTTTGCAGATAGCGGAAACTCAGCCGATGGTGGCGAGGCTATCAACGTGAAGGCTGGTTGCAAGCTCGATGTTGCCAACAACGTTATCTATAACGCCTGCACCAACGCTTTCAAACTTTCTAATGCTGGCAACAGCGAGACCATTCCGCTTACCGAGATGACTGTTTACAATAATACTGTTGTTGATTGCGGATGGCGTCGTAAAAAGAATAAGAAGGGTGGCTCGGTCTGGGTAGAAAAAGCTGCAAAACCTATCTTCGTCAACAACCTTGTTTATGATTGTCGCTATGGTTTGAAGCAACCTGCCAAGGATGGCGTAGATATGGAACATAGCCGCTTGGCTCCAAACTATTATTATGCTTCTACCGAGACAGGAGTAAAGCAAATGGCTAAGGGGGCAGATCTTTCTATTTGGTTTGATAACGATATTAAGAGTAGCGTGGCTGGTCAGTTCAATCCTCTTTTCAAAAGTTTCAAGCAAAGCGAGAATATGAATGTAAACTGCGAAGGAGATGATGTTGCTAATGGTGCCCCTTTGGCCTTCGATACTACTTGGAATTTCAACTTCCAGAATGGTAGTCCTGCTCTCTCGGGTGGTGTTACTGATTTCGCACCTCTCTTTCCAAATGGTATTCCATTCTTCGGTCTTAAGAAGGTTAACTTCCTCGATACAAAGAACGATTTGAACTATTACTTTGCCGCTCCACTTCCAAGCGTTAGATTTGGTGCTTCTTTATAATCAGAATTTCATGATAATCAGAATTTTGTTGTAATCTGAATATAGTTGTAATCTATTTCATTGTAATCAGATATATGTGTCTTTTTCAAACACGTACGTATGCGCAACTTTTACGCATGCGTGCGTGTTGTAAATTTTTTAAGCAAGAAGGTCAGAAAGTAAGGAAAAGTATAAAACTGACCATTAAAACCGATATTCTTATTGCATAGCTTAATACCATATTTTATATCTGGATATTTGCCATCTTGAGCTGTAAGCTTAGTGAGCGACTTTGTGGCATTATCTGTTGCTTTTACTTCTACAGGAATAAGCGACTGAGTATCGCGAATGAAGAAATCCATTTCTATGGTCGACTTGTCGTTGCGATAGAAGTAGAGATTATACCCTTGTTTAACGAGCATATCGCCAACAACATTCTCGTATATGGCGCCTTTGTATGTGCCGTAGTTCTTGTTTACTCTCATATCTTCTTGCGATTCCTCATCAAGCGATGCTACCAGCAACCCTGTATCCTTATAGTATAGTTTGTATGATTTAGGGTCATAGTTGCCCTTTAGTGGCAACGAAACTTGTGCCAGGCAGTAGCAAACGTTGATGATGCCAGCATCGCGAAGCCATTCCACGGTTCCCACATATTCTCTATTTCGTGCTCCACGCGCAATCTTGCTAATCTGAAACTTCTTGTTGTCTTGCCCCAAGAATACAGATATGTGGTCATAAACATTCTTGATTTTGCCTTTGTCGAGACCTTGTGCATATTTCGTAATGTCTTCCTCGTAGTCAAGAAGTAATTGGCGTTGCATTTTTAGCGTGCCACTAAAGTTATCGTTGTTTACAAACATATTTACCACAGCAGGCATTCCGCCTATTGTCATATACTCGCGAAACAGTCCTCCTAACACATCCATTTCTATATTGCTAAGAGGTGTGACTGTAACCATCTTTTCGTATAGCCGTTCTATGAAATCCTCATCATACCCTTTAGCCCACAAAAACTCCTCAAAGTCCATAGAGTGCATGGTGTAGTCTTCTTTATATCCCACACTATTCGATTCTATCTCTCGATAGTTGATGCCCATAAGCGAACCTGAGCAAATTACATCGTATCTGCCATCTATTTTGAATGCTTTAAGGCTTGTAGCGCATGCAGGACAATCTTGCATTTCGTCGAAGAAGAATAGTGTGTTGTTTGCCTCAATCTTTATAGAAGGGTCGATGAGAGTTAGGTTTCTGATGATGCTATCTACATCATAACCATCCTCAAAAATAGCCTTGTACTTTTGTTGCAATACGAAGTTGATAGCAACCACATTTTTGTAGTTGTCGTAGGCGAATTGCATGATAGAAGCTGTCTTTCCGACTTGTCGTGCTCCTTTCATGATAAGTGGCATTCTGTTCTCGTCTTCTTTCCAATTCTTTAGATATTTATCTATCTTTCTTCGTAATAGCTTCATAATCAATAATTTTGTGGGTTGGTTTATGGTGCAAAGATAGTGCTTTATCACAAAATTCCCAAGGTTTTTAGTCTTAAAATCACAAAATTCCTGATGTTTTTAGCTGTGTTATCACAAAATTCCGAGTATTTTATACCGTTTTATCACAAAATTCCTAATGATTTAGCTCGTAGAATCACATTTTTCCTAATTTGATGGTGATTGGTATCGTATCTTTCCTTTTTATTCATGTAGACTGATATTATATGGAAAAGCGAATAATCGTATAGTACAATTCGATTAGTCGCATAGTGCAATTCGAGTAGTCGCATAGGCATATGAGGGTAGTGAAACACAAAAATGGCTATATTTGCGTGTTTTTCAAGAAACGGGGGAATCTTTGAAACAAGAGGCTATAGTGTTGTTTTGATGCTTGTAGAATCTGAAATATGATGTTTTAGCCCCATTTTTGCAGAGATTTAGCCTTAGAAAGAGAGGCTGATTGATATTGCTTTCCATGGTTTTAGCTCATGGCTTAGCTGGTTAATGGTTGATTATCAGCCTTTTAGAGAGAAAATGATTAAAAGATAATCTCAGAATCTCAGAATCTCAGTTTTAAAAAAAGGTGGTTATAATTTCTTTTTTTTCTTTTCTATATTATATAATATATTAATTATTAATTAGTTATATAATATTTAAAAGGGGGTTATAGAGATTTTCGGTAAGTGAGATATGTTTTTTTTAAACTGAGATTCTGAGATTTGAGATTCTGAGAGAAGATTATTCCTTGTCGTTGGCATTCAACTTGTATATGGTGCGATAGCCGTAGATGCCGATAATGACGAAGCATAATAGCGGCAAAACAAACGAGGCGTTTACGGCAGGATGACCAAACACCTGATACTGGTCTATGATAAGACCTTGGAGCGGAGGCATCAAAGCACCACCTACAATTGCCATTACCAAGAAGGCGGCACCCAAAGCCGTATCCTTGGCATCTACATTCTCAAGAGCTATACCATAGATGGTAGGGAACATTAGCGACATAAAGATGCTGATGCCTACCAGGCTGTAGAGACCCACGATGCCCACGATGAAGATAGCGCCTAATGAGCATATTGCTGCTCCGATAGCAAAGAGCATTAGCAAACGACGAGTGTTGATATACTTCATCAAGAAGGTTGAGATGAAACGACCTGAAAGGAACAGAGTCATCGCCAAGATGTTGTATTTTTGTGCCGTAGCCTTGTCTATACCGAGATGGTCGGCATACTGGATGATGAATGTCCAAGTCATTATCTGCGCTGCCACATAGAACAACTGAGTAGCCACGCCCTCGCGATAGATGCGGTTGTGCCACAAATTGGATAGCGAGGCTCTAACGTTGGTAAGTTCTGCGTTGTCGGTTTGCGTCTTCGGCATTCGTGTTATGGCTATGATAACGAGTATTGCCAATACCACCAAGCCTATGGCTACATACGGGTCGCGTATTACAGCCAAGTCGTGTAGTCGGATATCGGCTTTCTCTGCTTCGCTAAGTGTAGAGAACCTTAATTCCGCAACACTTTGATTTAACTTTATTTAT
>UMGV01028521.1_pt1 | contig 11244 bp, 9 predicted proteins | sample 1965361 | NCBI WGS metagenome assembly UMGV01 (sample SAMEA4836081, study PRJEB28245) | human gut metagenome | biome: gut microbiome; material: fecal sample | place: Denmark | collected 2008
CCATCTCACCACAACAACATCTCAACATCATATCCCCATGCGAATATTCCACCTCATAACCCACTTCTCGCTTGGCGGCGCCGAACGTGTAGCCGCCAACATCGCCGAGTCGCAGACTCCCGGCATGGAGTATCATGTCGTAGAGATAATGCGCGGACGCACCGCATACACACCGAAGTTCATCGGCGAACTCGAAAAGGCAGGCGTGCGCTGCCACCGCTCGTGGATGCCCGACGTGAGCTTCCACTTCCTCTTCGAGCGCATCGCCGCTTTGCTCTTCCCACTGCGCATGCTCTACATCATTCTGCGCTGGCGCCCCGACGTGATACACACGCACACCGAGACGCCCGACTTGGCGCTCTACGTGTTCAGTCGTGTGTTTCCGCGTATGCTGCGCCGCGTGAAGATAGTGCGCACCATCCACAACACGCGCCTCTGGACGGGTCTGCCCCGCACCGCCCAGTGGGTTGAGGCGTTCTTCAAGAGCCACAACGCCAACATCGCCATCTCCGACTCGGTGCGCGACAGCTACGCCGACCGCTTCGGCGAGGTGCCGCCTATAATTAATAATGGTGTGGCAGAAGTTGAGCAGAAGGATTACTCCAACACTCAAGCACTAACCAATCTCAACACCTCAACACCTCAACATCTCATCATCTCAACACATCAACACCTCAACATCTTGTTCGCCGGTCGTCTTGAGCCTCAGAAGGGCGTTGTCGTACTCTGCAAGGTGCTGAAGATGCTTGCGGGCGACGCGCGCTTCTTCTTTACTATTGCCGGCGACGGGTCGCAGCGCACGCTCGTAGAGCAGACCCTCGCCGAGATTGCCGCCGAAGGAAAGTCGGTCAACGCCGAGCTCGTGCCCCCGATATTCGGACTCGCCGGCTACATGCAGTCGTTCGACTATCTGTTCATGCCGTCGGAGTTCGAGGGTCTCAGCATGTTGTCGATGGAAGCGAGCCTCAACCGCCTGCCCGTGATAGCCAATGCATGTCCAGGACTCGCCGACACGCTCCCCGCCGACTGGTCTTTGCTTGCGCATGGCAACAATATCGACGACTACTGCCGCATCTTCAACCTGCTCCCCACCGCCAACCGCGACGCACTCACACAGCAAGCCTACGCTTTCGCCAAAGAACGCTTCTCGGTGCGCACGATGCAGGAGCGCTACGAGGCGTGGTATAAGGCGGAAAGAAGTATCTGCTGAAGCATGACTTACAGCAATAAGCAACAAAAAAACGACATATCTCAGGGAGAAAGCCCTAAGATATGTCGTTTTTCTGTATGTGTTCAGCGGCTACTTATACGAGACGTAAATCAACACGAGTATTGCTAACTTGACGATAACGCTGAGCGTGAGTAGTTTCTGGCGCAACGTAAGGCACAGACACAATGTATATACGCCTAAAACGAAGTCTATAGCCATGGCTACCAGCGTATAAACAGACACGTGGAAGTGGTTCACGGCAACAGTTAAAAACGACAATGCCAGAAAGAAGTCAACACCGTTCATGAACTTTGTAACGCTCGAAGGCTTTGCGCCCTCACTATCCTCCGACTTGCCTTTCGCTAACGCACGCTTCGCCTGGAAGTCAACAATGAACAAAAGCGCCAGTAAAAGAGCAAACAGAACGAGCACATAATAAGTGGTATTACAACTCTCCATTGCGCAATTTGAAACAGTCAGCAGCATATTGATAGAAATGGTTTAAATGGTAAATATTTTTTATAAACATTGTTATCGCTGCGCCCAGAAGCAAGCGCCGGCTGCAGCCATGCGAACTTCGTAGAGACCAGCAGCATCGGGTGTAACGGTGATAGAACGACCGTCCTGCAGATGCGCCTGGATAGTGCCGTCCTCGTTGATGCGGAAGAGCTCTTCAATCTTGCCCTTCTCCTCCTTGCTCCAAGAGTTGGTCTTCTTGTCGTACTTGAACTTTATGACCTCACCATCAGGCGACTTGATCTTGTAGCCGTTGCGCAGAGTGGTCACGGCGTAGAGCTTGCCGTCCTTGCCCGTAATCTCCTGCGTTGTGCCTACGCGCTGTGCAACCGGATTGCTGCCAGTCCAGAACTCGATGGTGTTGAGCACGAGTACGTCAGCCACACCACACACTGCGTATGCCGGCGAAATGAGGATAAAGATAAGCTCGTTGAGGAACTTGTTGCCGGTTGCTCCCTTGTTCCAACCTGCAAGCTTGTTGAACAGACTGAATGAACCAACACACGAACTTGTCAATAACGTAGCTGCGAGAAGCACAGCTGACACTTTAAGATGGCGGATTTTCATAATACAATGTTTTTAATATTATTAAAAGCGTGATAGCAATTTTATTACTAACATTTTCCGCAAAAATAGATAAAAAATTTGACAAATCAACAAAAACGACAATAGATAATTGCTTATAACACTTATTATTTATATTTTTGCAACATAGCCGAACCTATTATTAACATTTAAACATTTAACACATGAAACAAATGCTTATGCGTAACATTTTTGCACTGATTGCATTTACAATAATGCCAATGCTTGCTACCGCCCAAACATATTTCAAAGACGGTACGACATGGAAAACGAGATTGTGTGGAACTCAATCGGCAGACAATACAGTATACAACAACACGTATGCCAAGTTAAATGGTACGGAAACAGTTGACGGGCGCCAAGCCTTGAAACTATTCTATTATGAAGAAGCCAAACCTGAGCCCCAATTATATGCCTACATACGTACCGATGGCGATAAAGTGTACTTCAAGCCTGCTAACGCAGCAGAAGATACATGGTATCTGATGTACGATTTCGGACTAAAAGCAGGTGAAAGCTGCGATGTATACAGCGCATGGAACATCGATAACTATCCCAATTTGAAAGAATCGCACATCACATGTCTGGACGTACAGAAAGACGAAAACAGTGGATTCGACAAAATGCTCGTGCAAGAAAGTTTGGAAGGTATCGACTGTGGAACTTTTGTCTGGTACAAAGGGCTGTCGTCAGACTTAGGTCTGCTATGGAACAATGGTTGTGGAGTTGACGGAATTGGAAGAATATTGATGGAAGTATCTTACAATGGTGAAGTGATTTATTCTAACAATACGACAAGTGTTGAGAACGTGGCTACTGGCGGATTGAAAACATCTGTAAGCGGAAAGAACGTTACTGTAACCAATATAGGTAAGCCGGAAAGAATGGAACTGTTTTCAGCAGATGGCAAACTTGTCAAGGAGTTGGTCGTAGAAAGAGGAGCCGCCAACATAATATTACCTACCAATGGTATATACATATTTAAAATAGGTGGACAGACAACGAAAATAGTTGCAGGGAATTAAACAACTGCTATTGAACAGCAAAAGGGCGTGCTGGAAGTTTTGCTACTTCCAGCACGCCCTTTTAAGTTTTATTGCTGTTATGCGTTTCTTTCTGAGGTGCTATTACTTCAGACTCATGCGCAGCGTCTTGCCTTCCACGAGCTGCTTGTGCGAGATGCGGTAGCCGTTGAGCTTCTTGCCGCCGAGCGTCATGCTCTTGATGTAGAGCTGCGACGGAGATGTGCGGTCGGTCTCGATGGTGATGTCGCCCTGCGGGTAGAACTTCGGATCGAGATGCAGCGTCACCTTGTCGAACACCGGAGTGGTGAGCGTGTATGAAGGATCGCCAGGGTTATCGGGATAGAGACCCATCATCGAGAAGATAGCCCAAGCCGACATCGTGCCAGTGTCTTCGTTGCCGGGGATGCCGTCCGGACGCGCTGTGTAGTACTTGGTGAGCAGGTCGTTGACGGTCTTCTGCGTGCGCCACTCGTCGCCCTTGAAGTAGGAGAAGAGGTACGGGTAGGCGATGTCAGGCTCGTTGGCGGGGTCGTAGAGTCCCTTGTCGAACACCATCTGCAGCTTGTCGCAGAACTTGCGCTGTCCGCCCATGAGCTTAGCCATGCCCAGCACGTCGTGCGGAGCGTAGAACGTGTAGTTCCATGCAGAACCCTCGTGGAAGCCCGGCGCATTGGTGAAGTCGTAGCCGTCCTCAGGGTTGAACGGCGAGAGGAACTTGCCGTCCATAGTTATCGGGCGCAGCGTGCCGCTCTCCTTAGAGTAGTAGTGCTTGTAGCCGAGCGCACGCTGGCGGAACAGCTTGGCGTCAGCCTTGTGTCCGAGTTCGCCAGCAAGTATAGAGAGCGCGTTGTCGGCGAGGTAATACTCCAATGCGTGCGACACGGAGTTGTCGCCCGACATATCGGCAGCATAGTAGCCCATCGGCACATAGCCACGCTCTATGTATGGGTCGATATCGGGGCGCATGCGGTTGTTCTTGCCCTCGGTAGTAGCCGATGTGCGGAATGCCTTGTAAGCCTCGTTGATGTCAAAGCCGCGCAGACCGCGCATATAAGCGTCGGCGATGTACGGGATGGCAGGGTCGCCCTCCATAGTCCATGTCTCGCGAGAGAACAACTCCCACTTCGGCATCCAACCCCACTCGCGGTACATGTCAATCATCGAATTGATCATGTCCACTTGCTTGTCGGGATAGAGCAATGTCTCGAGCTGCGAGAGGTTGCGATATGTGTCCCACAGCGAAAATACTGTGTAGCGGTTGCCTGCGGTCTTGCCGTTCTCGTTGCTTTCCATCTTCGGATACTCGCCGTTGACGTCCTGCAGCACGGTCGGGTGAATCTGTGTGTGGTAAAGAGCGGTGTAGAACACACGGCGCTGGTCCTCGGTGCCGCCCTCTACGGTGACGCGGTCGAGCGTGCGAGCCCACTCGTCGTGACCCTCTTTCACAACCTTCTCAAACTCGAAGCCGTTCTGCTCGGCGTTGAGGTTCTCGCGAGCGTTGTCGATAGACACGAACGACACGCCTACCTGCACTTCCACCTGATCGCCCTCGACACAATCGTACGACATATAATAGCCTATATCGTTGCCAGCCATGTCGCGACCGTAGCCCGGATAGAGCTTGTACTTGCCCTGGTCGGAGTCCCACTGAGCCTGAGCGTTGCCGAAAGCTGGCTGCTTCTTCCACATGCCGTAAGCCGCGGGCTTCTTGCTCACGCGAACTACGAAGTACATCGGGAACACCGCCTGCGGGTTGTAGCAGAACGTGCCTAAAAGGCGTGTGCCCTCGAACTCGGTGTCGCTGACGCGGCGCAGCGAAGCGCCAATCTCGTTGGTGAGTCCGTTGCCGAGGTTGAAAAGGAGGTTGCCCTTGCCCTTCGGGAAGGTGTAGCGCTCAATAGACGAGCGCATCGTAGACGCCACCTCGCACTTGATGCCGTACTTTGTAAGCACGGTGCTGTAATAGCCCGGACGCGCCGTCTCGTTCTTGTATTCGGAACCGTAGCTGCGGTAGTCGACGCAAAGCTCGCCCGATGTAGGCATGGTGAGCAGAGTGCCCATCTCGGGACAGCCCACACCGCTGAGCGTCACGTGCGCAAAACCGGTGAAGTATTTGTTGTTGTACTCATAGCACGCCGACCACCAGCGCTTGTCCTTGTCCTGCACGTTGAGGTCAGATCCCATTACGTTGAACGGTACCACCGACATCAGTCCGTGCGGACGGATAGCGCCCGGGTTGCAGATGCTGAAGTTAGTCGTTCCGATGAACGGATCCACGTACTCTACGTTGTCTTTCGCTGAGGCATTGAGCGCTCCGCACGCCAGCAATGCCGCCACAGCCATATACTTCAAGTTCTTCATTCGATGTATGTTTTGTTTTTAGTTTTGATTAGTCTTAGAATAAAATTATTGCTTACAAACAATACTATTTGCAAAATAAAGCATTTTAAATGAAATAACCCTATAAAAAGAACAAAAAAATAGCATTTTACACTATGCTACGACAATCATATACAGTTAAATTACATTAAACCGGCTTTACATTTTAGTTATATAAACATCTTATATGTAATAAATATGAAGTTTAAATGCTAACTTTGCACCGAAATGCTACTTTGAAAACAATAAAAAACATTTAGAATATGAAGAAAAGAAACGTATTGACAATCGCGATGTTCGCAGGCTTGCTCGCTTTCTCAAGCTGCGCATCAAAGAAGGATCTTGTAAACTGCCAGAACGAAAACAGAGAACTCACCGGCAACTATCAGACAGCTAAGGAAGACCTCGCAGCATCGAAGGCTCGCGTGGCAGCTCTCGAGGAACAGCTCAACGCTTCAAAGGAACTTCTCAAGCAGCAGAAGCAGGACTATGCTGCGCTGCAGGCTTCGCTCGACAAGAGTTTGACCAACGCTGGCGACAACAACGTGAATATCTCTAAGCTTGTTGACCAGATCAACGAGTCGAACCAGTACATCCGCCACTTGGTTGAGGTGAAGTCGAAGTCAGACTCGCTCAACATGGTGCTCACCAACAACCTCACACGCTCGCTCTCTAAGGAGGAGATGAAGGAGGTAGACGTGCAGGTGCTCAAGGGCGTCGTGTACATCTCGCTTGCCGACAACATGCTCTACAAGAGCGGTTCGTACGAAATCAACGACCGCGCTGCGGAGACTCTGAGCAAGATTGCGAAGATCATCACCGACTACAAGGACTATGAGGTGCTCATCGAGGGTAACACCGACAATGTGCCGGTGAATGCAAGTGCGGCTACGATGAAGAACATCCGCAACAACTGGGACCTCTCTTGCTTGCGTGCATCGAGCGTAGTGCAGGCTCTGCAGAACAAGTACGGCGTAGACCCGAAGCGCCTCACAGCTGGCGGACGCGGCGAGTACAACCCCGTTACAACCAACTCTACCGAGGTAGGCAAGCAGCGCAACCGCCGCACTCAGATTATCATCACTCCGAAGCTCGACCAGTTTATGGACCTTATCGACAAGGCTCCGGAGAAAGAGTAAAGAGAATCTTTAGTTGAGAAGAGGATATGTAAAAACTCTATCAACGCGAAAAAATGTACCATATCTGCCAGCAGGCGTGTAACGCGTTGTTGAGTAGAGAGTTAAAGGCTGATAGATAGCTGATAGATAGACCCCATCTACCAGCCATCTACCAGCCATCTACCAGCCAATTAATAATTAATAATTACTAATTACTAATTAAAAAAATCCCTTGCAGATTGCTCTGCAAGGGATTTTTTATATCTATCAAATAGACTTATTACTTCATCATTTCGTTGAACTCGTCGAGAGTGATTTCCTTCTCGTTGAGAGTAACGGTGTTCTTGAGTGCAGCAGCAAGCTTCACGTCGATAGCACGCTCTACGAAGTTGTCTACAGCCTCGCGCTTCTTGAGAAGCTCGTTAGCGTAGTTCTCGATGTACTCCTCAGGAATGCTTGTCATGCCGTACTGAGCGAACTGCATGCGAGCCATCTCCTTAGCAGCCTCGCGGATGTCAGCGTCCTCTACCTTCACCTCTGCGGCCTTAACGAGCTGTTCCTTGATGAGGTGCCACTCGAGCTGCTTGATGCTCTCAGCGTAGTTCTTCTCTACGAACTCCTCGCCCTTGTCCTGGTTGTTCATGAGCATAACGCGCTTGAGGAGTGCGTCAGGCCATGTGAGCTCGCCCACCTTCTTCTCGCAGTACTCGCGAACGTCGAGGAGGAACTTGAAGTTAGAGTTGGTCTCGAGCTGCGGCTTGAGAGACTCAGCAATCTTGTTGCGGAACTCTTCCTCGCTCTTAACCTCGTCCTTGCCGAATACCTGGTCGAAGAGGTCCTGGTTGATCTCAGCCTTGTTGTAGCGGCTGATCTCTGTGATCTGATAGCTGAAGTCAGACTCGAGCTCCTTAGCTACCTCGCGGTCGATCTTGAGGAGAGCAGAGATCTCTGCTTCGCCTTCCGGATAAGCCTTGCGCGGGTTGAATGTGATGATGTCGCCGAGCTTAGCACCCTTGAAGAGGTTCTTCTGCTCGTCAACCTTGATGTATGAAGGCATGAGCACAGCAGCCTCAACGGTGATGCCGCCTTCCTTTGTGTTGCCCTCAGCGTCGAGCTCGCGCAGGTCGCCCTTGAGCATATCGTTCTTCTCGCCGTCGTACTCCTCAACCTTTGAGTAGCTACCTGCACGACTTGCGTACATGTCTACCTGCTCGTTGATGAGCTTCTCGTCAGCCTTGATTGTGTAGTAGTCGATCTTGTTGCGACCGTCGAGGTTGATTGTGAACTCCGGAGCAACAGCGATGTCGAATACAAATGTGTAAGGAGCCGGTTTCTCGATGTCAGCCGGAGTCTCCTGCTTGTCAGAAGGCAGAGGCTCGCCGAGCATCTGGATATTGTTGTCCTTGATGTATTTGTAGAGCTGCTCGCCTACGAACTTGTTAACAGCGTCGTAGCGTACAGATGCACCGAACTGGCGCTTGATGAGACCCATAGGAGCCTGACCCGGGCGGAAGCCAGGGATGTTAGCCTTCTTGCGGTAGTCCTTAAGTGTCTTCTCGACAGAGTCCTGGAAATCTGACTCTTCGACTGTGATAGTCAACAGACCATTCACTTTGTCGGGATTTTCAAATGAAATGTTCATTTTTCTGTTTTTTGTATTTATTGTTTTTACTTATTATATTCGGTTTGACGGAGTGCGTATTGCCGTTTCAGCTTATAGTTTTTGCAGCTTCAGCTTGTAGTCTTTATATTCGCTGCACTCCACGGAAGTGCAAAATTACACATTAATAATGTAAATAGAGAATATAAAGGTCAAAAATTTGTTTTTTTAACAAGCTCCCGCAGCACGGTTCCGTCCATTCTGCGCACGCGCATCACGCCGTCGTCGTAGGTGGCGAAAGTGGGTTCGTTGCCGCCTTTTGGGAAGGTGATAGAGCCGAGATTGCACACCACGTCGCCCTGCTCCGTCTCTTCGAGCTTCCAGAGATGGGTGTGTCCGTAGATGAATATGTCGTGCTTGAACGTTGGGCGGTTCTGCTCGTTGTATACGTGTCCGTGTGTAAGGAAGAAGCGCTGTGTGCCGTCTACGACGAGGGCGTAGTCTGCCATTATCGGGAACTGGAGCAGCATCTGGTCTACCTCTGCGTCGCAATTGCCGCGCACGGCTACGATGTTGTGCTTGCGAGCGTTAAGCAGTTCGACGATGCCTTTCGGGTCGATGCCTTCGGGAATGCGGTTGCGCGGTCCGTAGTTGAGTATGTCGCCCAGAATGCAGAGCATGTCGTAGTGTTCGCGGTCGTAGAAGCTGAGCACTTGCTGCAGCGTTGGCAGACAACCGTGAATATCCGAAACGAATAATATCTTCATGTCTATTGGTTATGCCTTAAAGTTCTTGTCTATTTACTATTGAAAAATGCGTGTAGCGTGAGTCGCCAAGCCGGCTGCTTATCCTTGCAGTTCGCGATCGCGGTCGCGCTTACGTTTTTGTTCGTCCACGAGCTGGAAGTCTTTCTTCTTCAGTTCGAACTGCGAACCGAGATACTTCTCGCGCACGATGCGGTTCTGCGCCAATTCCTCGGGGTTGCCCTGAAAGAGGATGCGTCCTTCGAAGAGCAGGTATGCGCGGTCAGTGATGGTTAGCGTCTCCTGCACGTTATGGTCGGTGATGAGAATACCGATGTTGCGGTACTTCAGTCGCCACACCACGTGCTGTATCTCCTCAACGGCGATAGGGTCGACGCCGGCGAAAGGCTCGTCGAGCATGATAAACTTCGGGTCGATGGCGAGACAGCGAGCAATCTCAGTGCGTCGGCGCTCGCCTCCGGAGAGTTGGTCGCCCATGTTCTTGCGCACTTTTCCGAGGTTGAAGTCGGCAATGAGCGCTTCGAGTTTCTCAAGCTGCTGATGGTGCGTGAGCTTTGTCATCTCGAGCACCGCCATGATGTTGTCCTCCACGCTCAGCTTGCGGAACACGCTTGCCTCCTGCGGCAGATAGCCGATGCCGGCGCGTGCTCGCTTGTATACGGGATAGTCGGTTATCTCCTTGTCGTCGAGATAGATGTGGCCGTCGTTGGGCACGATGAGTCCGGTGGTCATGTAGAACGACGTTGTCTTACCAGCGCCGTTCGGTCCGAGCAGACCTACGATTTCGCCCTGCTTCACGTTGATAGACACATTGTTGACAACGGTACGCTTTCCGTATCGTTTCACCAGTCCTTCGGTGCGCAGCACCATGCAGTGGGGCTTGTCCTCTGCAGCAGCTTCTGCCGCCTGACCATTCTTTATGTCGATTTCACTCATGTTCTTGTTATTATAATATTGTACAAAGGTAGTGCAAATTGAGTGCATTACAAAAAAAATCCCGATTTTTTTGTATTGCCGAGATGCCGCCTACCTTATCCAAAGGTAGTGCAAATTGATAGAAAACCCACAAATAAAACATAAAAACTCATGCACAATGCCGAGTTTTTATCTTTTTATTGCTACTTTTGCATCGTTAATACAATATTATATAAGCAAACGCAACTATGTTGATATTAAAATACTTAAACACACTGGGGCGCTACATCATGCTGATGGGCCGTTCCTTCGCGCGACCTGAGCGTATGCGCATGTTTCTGAAGCAGTACATAAAGGAGATGTCTGCGCTTGGCGTCGACTCTATCGGTATCGTGCTGCTCATCTCGTTCTTCATCGGTGCCGTAATCTGCATCCAGATGAAGCTGAACATCCAGAGTCCGTGGATGCCTCGATGGGTGTCGGGCTACACCACGCGCGAGATTCTGCTCTTGGAGTTCTCTTCGAGCATCATGTGTCTTATTCTTGCCGGCAAGGTGGGCTCTAACATCGCCTCGGAGCTGGGCACGATGCGCGTGACGCAGCAGATTGATGCGCTGGAGATAATGGGCGTCAACTCCGCCAACTATCTCATCCTACCGAAGATACTGGGACTGGTGACGCTGATGCCGTTCCTCGTCATCTTCTCTTCAGCCACGGGTATTCTCGGCGCCTACGGCACGGCGTACATCGGACACATCCTTTCGCCCGAAGACCTGACGCTGGGTCTGCAGCACTCGTTCAATGCGTGGTTCATGTGGATGAGTATCATCAAGAGTCTTGTCTTCGCGTTCATCATTTCGAGCGTGTCGAGCTTCTTCGGCTACACGGTCGAAGGCGGATCGGTGGAGGTAGGCAAAGCGAGTACCGACGCTGTGGTCTGCTCAAGTGTATTGATATTGTTCTCGGACGTATTCCTCACTCAGCTGCTCAGCTAAGCAAAATGAAGTTGTTGTGGTGAGATGGTGAGGTGGTGAAAAATGAAGTTGTTGTGGTGAGATGGTGAGGTGGTGACATTACCACCCTAACAACAAATCTCAACATCTCAACACCTCAACATCTCAACACCTCAACA
>UMGV01059405.1_pt1 | contig 11236 bp, 7 predicted proteins | sample 1965361 | NCBI WGS metagenome assembly UMGV01 (sample SAMEA4836081, study PRJEB28245) | human gut metagenome | biome: gut microbiome; material: fecal sample | place: Denmark | collected 2008
TCGAAAAGTAAAACTCAAAGAAAATCTCAGGGAGTAAAAAATAAAACTCGTTTGGCTAAAGCTAAACCAAACGAGTTTTTGTTGTATAATAAAACTTGACACCCACGCTCAAAAGAATATACTAAAACGAGGAGGGTGACGAACAGGTCAGAAGCAAAGAAATACGCCACTTTCAACCTTTATTTATCTTTCCTTGACATCACCACCACGCACTCCACGTGGCACGATTGCTCCAGATTGATGTCGAGTGTGTAGCCAAATTCGCGTTCGTTCGCGGGAATTTATCAAAGCGTGTTTTTTTCATAAAATACACCCATTTTTACTCTTGTGCGTTCTCGGAAACAGGTCAATGCCCTTGCTCCTACCTATAATATGCAAACACACAGTTTTGCCGACCGCTTCAAGACCTCGCTCTGACGGAACAAGTATGAAATCCCATCGTCTCAACCTTAATTCTTCCCGTGACAGAATTTGTACTTTTTTCCGCTTCCGCATGGACATGGATCATTACGTCCTATCTTCTTTGGCCAGTTTGCTCTTTCCTGAACCATAAGTGGTATTTTGTCATCATACATAAGAGAAAGTTCTCTTAGTCGATACAGGTATTCTGAAACACCCAATAAGGCCTGAAACATGTGCATTGCTTCATTTTCAAATTCGAGAAGGTATTCCGTTTTCTTTATGGTTCTGTCTTTTGGATTTGGAATGTAAGTAATAACCTGACTCACCGCGTCATATTCAACATCATTGTGTCCAATCGCATTTCTCAGTTTTGCATTTACTACAACATCCAAGAAATCGGTGTAGACTTCTGTGTTCAAGCAAAAATGATACCTTGATGCCTTTGTGAGCTTTATATAATCCTCTAAAGAAGATACATTCTTTTCCAAAGGATTCATCGAATTCGCGTCAGCCCTGTATTTTATGTTATTAAGAGCGACCGGGATAACAAGCAAATTACCAAGGGCTTCATAAACATCCAAATAGAACTGTTTTACATTATCAAAGCTACTTGTTGTCGAGCCTTCAACTTCAAAATCAAAAGAATCATCTTTGCAATACTGTAAAGCGAGAGCAGGAATGAGGCGCTGGTATATTTTTATAAAATCATCATAGACCTTATATATCAAATCCTGTAGCTCCTCAAAATGATAACCATCATGTGAATTTAAGAAGTCTACTAAGCTCTTCAGCTGAACAGAGTCCAGTTTCATAATTCCTGCACTAAAAGAGAGATTATCCAAGATATCTTTTTTGAGTGCAGAATAAAACCCATGAACCTCAATCATATGAACAGCTCTCAATACCTCAGACTCATCTCTGCACTGAAAGTATTGTCTGGAGAATTCCTTTTGTATCTCCTGAACAAGGCATTCACTATTACTTCTGAAGAGGTCAATGATTCTTTTATAGCTCTTCCATTTCTTTTCTGTTGCTTTAAGCTGTGATACCGCTTTTCCGAACTGCTCATATGAATCATCCGTCTTCATACGATTCATATAGCGGATAAACGGAGTAATGACGACTTCTTCCAACTCCGCTGCTTTGCCTTGTTTCACGGTCGGAAATTCACCAGAGCATTCAACCATGTAATCAGCTTCAGCATCCGGGATTTCATCCGCATTGTCAAAAGAAAACTTTAGCCCCGGTCGGTCTTGTCCTATCTTAACGCTGCCAGATAAGGAAGTACCACATTTACCGCAAGCCACAACAATAGGATGTTCTTCTTGCCATCCAACCTGTAATCGGACTCTGGTAATACTTCCGCAAACCTGACATTTTATAAATGTATTAAAAACCATGCATTTTTTCCATTCATATTATCAAGCATTAAATCGCCTCAACCTTTGACGGCTCCGCAAGTGCATGGGATTTCATTGTCGTAGCCCTAATATGCCTCTGCTGGGATCGATGATCCATCTCTGACAATCTTGATTGTTCCATCATCAGAAATTTCTATTACAGAGACATCTTCAAGCAAATGCCCATGTGCCCGAACATAATACTCAGCCAGTGTTTCCTGCTTGCCACGAAACACTGCTTTTTTCATACAAAGCAGCTTCTTTGTCCCAGAAGGCAGAAAGCCAAAGTAAAATACAGCCTCGTCCAAGCCCATCAACTTTGCGCTCGGAACATTCCCGGAATCAGTCCACGTATAACATTTGCATTCAGCCACGATAGACCTGTCTGCATTGGCAAGATCAAACTTGTGCTCCTTTGGCGGTCTGCCGATGGGGATTGCTGCTTCTTGCTCAAAATATGTATTATATTTTTCTTTGAGAATCGTTTGAACAAATTCTTGGAACTTGCGTCCAACGTGCGGATTCTCAGAATTTAAATTTGCCATCAGTGCTCCTCGTCCTGAGTGGACTATTGCCAATCTACCGTTATATACGGCACAATCAAATCGTAGAACTTCTTTGACCATTCTGCATGGAACTTTGCCATCTGCGGCCAGTCATCCTCGTTTTCAATGCTCACATTATCAAGCTGAATAAATACCTTCGAGGATTTGATATCATCTCCACGGTTCCACTGAAGCTCCGTTCCCAGCTTCGATTCAATCTCGCTCTTATGCTGGTAAAGAGCATCAAACGCTGCTTTATTCTCTGATCTCTCCGCTCTGGCAAATACGACCTCTGAACGTGCAGAGTCAAAATTCGCAACACAGCAGAGGTAGAAACCTCCAATGCCAAAGAAGCCGTTTATCCAATTGTCCGTACTCGGATTTACATTGCTGAAAGAGCCGGGATTACCATGAGCCTCATGGATTTGTGTTAGGGCATACGTCCAGTAACGTTTTCTGATCTCAAACCTCGTTTCAGAGGAATCACCGCTTATACTGAGATGCTCTCCGGCATTAGATAATGCTGTCGTGATCCGGTCAAAATGGTCGATGATCCAATCAAATATTTTCGGCTGCTCTGCTGGATTGAATACATCAGCCTTCTCCTCAATAACGATGGAACGTGTTGTACCTGTCGATTTTGAGCATTCCCAATTTAGGTTCTCATCAAATTCGGCCTCAATCTGGTCTTTTAATTCCTTCAGACGGTTATAGGTATCCACATTATAGGTGTAGATGCCCATCTTGATTCGTTTACCATAGGGAATAGAAAAGAATAAGTGATATCCGTTCGCGCCTATGTGCACATCGTAATATGTACGACCAGCAGCTTTCTGTTTTGCTATATCACTTGATCTGCCGTGCTCATAAGCATAGTTTACGAATGCTGTCCAGAATTGCAGTTTTTGATCATCTCCGGAGCCTTCTGCACTTTTCTCGGATTTCGGTACGTTTGCCGATACTTCCTCCAACTCCTCCGGGATTTCTCGTCCATCTTTGACGAACGAAATGCCAATCAGCTTTTCCAACTGTTCTTCGTCGAATTGCAGGTTCCAGCGTTCCTGCATGAAAACGAGGAGCTTTTCAGTTCTGCTGTATATCTCAAATGCAGTCCAATCCTGCAGTTTGGATACCTCTATCTCTGAGTGAGATCCATTCTCGTACCCGCGACGTCCTGTGGTTTTGGAATGCTTCTTATCCTCAAAACTATCATTCTGCAAAGCCGAGTTTACGCTCTGAGACAACGGCAGAAGGTTCCCAAGTGCTCCGGAAAGCATCTTGATTTCTGAATCCTTAAACTGCCGGTACATATTACGCCAGTAATACTTCGTCGGTGTCTGAGGGAGAATATGCTCGATAGACACTTTATCCTTCTCGGACTTTGTAAACATTGACCACGTGCAGAAACGATCTATATTATTTTTCTCTGCCAGCTTAGCCTCATATTCATAAAAGAAGTATCGTAGACTGTTCCAGTCGTAATAGCCATTCCCTGTAGAAAAATATTTCTCAATTCTGGTGACAAAGTTCTGCGTGGCAAAATCGATATCGTTCGTTGTCCTGTCATATATTTCTTTGCAGAGCTCATCAACATCCGTTTCTTTCACATACACCTGACGTGCAGCTCTATAATAATCACTGCTGCCATAGGATGCATTAAAATTACCCAAGCGAAATGCAACAAAGATAAAGCGCTCAACTGCTTCAAAGATTTTAACTCTGCTGTTTGCAGAAATATCCCGCCGACTGATGACCGCAGTAACTAGCGGCCTGAAATGTCCGATGCCGATACGGTTAAGCCTATCGACTCGTTTTTGCTCTTCAGGAGTAAGATTAGCACTTTCAAATGGGAAATAGGTGCCATACCAGTACTTCGCCATATCTTTGAGGCTATTGACATAGTCCTCGATTTCTTTTGGCTGGAGTTTGGATACCTCTATGATTTCCTGTTCTTCTGTTTCAGTAACTTCCGTGTCGTCTGCATCAGTGACATCATCGCTGATAACCGACTCGGCCTCTGTCTCAACCAGAACAGGTGCCTTTTCAAATATGCCCTTTGAAGAGAACTTGCTTAGCAGGAATTTGATGTAGTCATCGCCACGTTTACGGGAATACCTGAAGTAGATAATCCAATGGGCACGCAAAAAGTCATCATCGGAAAGAGGAACACTCTTGTTCCTGCCAAGCTGATAGTAGACTTCCTTCCAAGCGTCATTTATCTTCTTACGGAGGGCAGACTTGTCCTTCTCGTCAAACACCTCATCATCATAAAGCGTGGTTAAATAGATTAGTCTGTTTTTCAACAATTCAAGATTCGTCAGCTTCTTACCACGATTGTTCATGGTCTCGAAAGCTACAAACACATCGTAATCATCGTCGATTTCATGGAGATTAAACATCAGGCGCTGGGTGAGCTTCTTGTACAGAGTATTTACTGCCTCAAGTCCGCCTTCTCCGGACTCCTCATATAGCTTTCTGATGTTCTCTGCAAAAAAGTTCTTTGCAAACTTCAGATTTTTTGTATAGTAAGTCTCATTCACTGCACCGGAATACGGCTCATCGAACACCTTATATTTCATGTATTCCGCGCTGGGATTATCGACCTCATAGCCAAAAAGGTATGTTGTTACTACTCCATTCGGCGGTCTTTTTCGGCAGATGTATTTTGAGACGATCTCTTCGACTGTTTCATACCCCAGCGTGATTTCCTTATCAGACTTGCCCTTGTTCTCATTCAAGCCGCGCACGAATCCCACAATCTCGTTCAAGAGAATGACAAACGTGGTGATGCGCTGCTGACCATCGACTATATGGCAAGGCTTATATCCGTTCTCGACCAGCCACAAGTCCTCGCCCCAACTGACGGTCTCCTTGCATTTTAGAGGCTTAAGGGACAGGAGACCTGTATAGTGATAGCGGTCAGCCTGAAGATTTACAAGGTCATCCCAAAAATCCACCAACTGTTGCTGCAACCATGCATAGCCACGCTGATAGTCCGGTATCCGGAATAATCTATTTTGAAAGAGCAGCGACAATGGCTGCAGCTCATTTGCCATAATGGAATGCCTCCTTATTCGATAACTCCATCCGTATCAAAGATGTGATCGAGTTCGTCTGTATTTATTGCATGAGAGACTTTATCACGAATAGCTGTTTTAGACATATCCAGCCTCTTAAACTGATTCTTTCCGATTGCATCCTTGCTCATGCGGATGAGCTGAATTCTTCCAACTCCCGGATTCTGGCGTGCGTATTCAGCAAAGCCCTTAGCCTTGCCAAGGTTATCTTTAAAATCTGGGCTGTGAGGCTCAAGGATATCAATTACATACCCAACACGCTCATCTCTTCTTACGACAATGAAGTCCGGATAAGTCGGCTTGATTTCTCCATCGATTTCATACGGAATGCAGAGTGCCCATGAGCCTCTGGATGGATTACGAATCCAGCATACAAAGTCCGGGCGCTTCTCCTCCGTCTCGATGAGCTCGGCTTCCCATCCGTTCAATTTCAGCTTTGCAGTTCCAGTCGCTTCACTGACAAAAAGATGATCTCTGTATTCCTTACCACCAACCTCATGAGGAACCTGTATAGTTTCTGGCAAGCGGAAATTGTGCTTGCTGACAGAATCACCATCAGAGACAATACTGTCATATTCTTTGCGGATTTTCTCTGATTCTATGGTGGCAATGTATCTTCTATAATCGTCATTCAGGCCGTGAAAACGGGTCTCCGCATAGGAATGCAACCGGTTCATACACTCTTCATCTGCCACAAAGAGAATAACGTCAACTTTAAATGCCGTCAGATCAGACATATCCATATACTTGTTTCCATAGGCCATACCGATGCCTTCTCGACCGAGCTTTACGTCGGCAATCTGAAATTGCCGCTCGATATCAGTATCCGTCGTCGTGAACATATCATGCACCGAATAATTGTCCACGGTTTCTCCAAAGGCATCAAAAATTTGAGTTGCCAGTTTGAACTGCTTGACCTGCTGTATAAGATCGTCATATTTCCCGTCTGCCTTGAGACCTTCCGCATAACTGTGAATCATCTCAACAATCTCATCCTGAACCTCCCGGATGGCCTCACGGTGTAATTTGGACATCGTAAGCAGATGTGCCATCCTATACAGAGATTTCAGGTAGTCATTGATCCTGAGCGCTCTAACGTTATAGGAAAGCAAACCTGCATCATTTATAAATTTCATAACCTCTTCACGGTCAAACAGATCTTCCTCTTCAGGAGTTTCCGTTTGAGCCGTCTGCTGACTTCCCGCAGCATCATTATCGGACTGTGCAGCAGTGTCCGATGGTTGTGGTGTAACCGGTGCAGACTGAGCGGGAGTCGTTGTATCTGTGCTCGACTGTGTTTGGATTTGCTCTGTCGTTTCAGCCTGTTTTGCTTCTTCGCCAGTGACTTGAGGCTGTGCTGTCGGAGTAGAGTCGACAGCTGGCTCTGTTACTCCGGCAGACTGCTGTTCGCCTGCGTTCTGCCCAGAGAACACATCGAATAGAGTCATCTGTCCCGGCGTCTGCTGCTCTTTCTTTTTCTTCTTCGGTCTGACAGTCAGCGTTTCAAATTTCTTTCCGGACAAGGACTCGCCATAAATATCGGTCGGGATATCTCCGCCTTCTGTGCTCTGCAAGGCTTCCACAACGTCCTTGACGGTATCCTCATTGAAGTACGGCAAATAGAGATGCACGTCGTTCAAAACGTCGTCCACCTGAATATGCATCTGCATCGGCGTTCTTACCATTCGACCGAGAAGCTGCGCAATATATGTGGCGTCGTTAGCGTGCTTAAAGGACATCATGGTCTCTGCTCGTGGGCAATCCCAGCCAGTAGAAAGATTCTCTTTGAAGAATACCACGCGGATATTTCTATCCTCAGCAATATTGGATGGCTCCTCGTAGCGCACATCGAGCCCATTGACAGTCAGTGTTGCTGTCGTACTGCCGAAGGTATGAACCACTTGTCCGCTTTCCATCTTGAATCCGGTTCGTTCCTCAATCTTTGCAATGCAGTCGTCCAGATTTGTATCCGTCAGGGCATCACCGGTTCCATTCAAAACCTGAATGATCAGGATCGGGTTTACATAGGCGTAGTGCTGTTCGAAGCAATACTGCGTCCAATGCTCCCACTTTTCTTTCCAATCATCCGCAGCAGCCTGCAAAATGGCCATATCATTATTGACCGTGCCTTCTTCCGGATAGGTAATAACAATCCTATCTTTTAAAAGGCCAGAAGCTCGCACCTCATCCGTCGTCACGATTGACTTGTGAATTGTAGAGGATGTACCTTCGACCAGCGCATTAAATCTCTGTGTGGTAGCGGACATACCGATGACAACCGGCATGGGCGGAATGCTATCCGAATCACTGCCCTTGATGAACTTCTGCATAATCGTAGTGGCCTTGCTTGCCTCACGTCCCTGCATGCCACGGTGCGCTTCATCGATGATAAAGTACAACCGGTCGCTCTTTTCCCGGACAGTATTTGCAAGTGTCTGCCAGATCGTATAAGTTCTGCCATCACCGTTTTTCGTGAGCTTGGAGGTAACCGACAGCTTCTGCGTATTTAAGAAATAAACATGACCATCCTCAAACACCTCTTTATCAAAGGATTCCTCGGAAACCGTAACACACTGCGACAGCTTGATCTTATCTGCCTTGGAGTCAATCTTTTGCTTTGATTGCTCGTTCAGCTGAGGCGAATCTGAGAGCCAGACTATGATTGCATCCGGCTGTTCCATATACTGTTCGTCGCCGAAAAGAACAGCCTCAATCAACGCAGACATGATGATGGTCTTTCCAGCGCCAGTCGGTGCAGTGAAAGAAACTACCTGCGGTGCATGTGTTCTGTGATAGCTACCCATTGCCTCCGCAGTCTTCATACGGATATCAGCAAGCGCTCTTTTCTGAAAAGGGAATAATTCTACTCTCATGGTTACCTCCCTGTGTTAATTCTGAAATTATCCAGATAGTCTCTATAAAGCTGATAGCAGTCTTTACCATCGTAGGTACGGATCATCGACCGATATGCTGACTCCGAATCAGTTACAATAAACACCGTCTGGATTTCCGGATGTTGATCCAATTGTGCATCAAACTCGGAATAATAGATCTCGTCGATCAGGACTGCCGTCTTGTTCTCAGGCAGAATGAGCATATCCGGAAGCGTATCACTTTCAAAGGTAGGGTATTTTCCTATGGCTCCGGCCTTCATCCAAAGCACCGGAAGTAACTCTCTAAATTGTCTTCCAAGCGCCACAGCAGTTTTATCGAGAAAACTCAATTTGAAGAAGGCCGCATTTGTCTTGAAACCATCTGACATAGGTCGAATATCTGCTATTTCTTCCGAATAATTGCCGAGCAACGCTGACACCTTTTCTTTAATTGCCATGAATTCTCTTTTATCATCAGTGACAATGTAAAAATCTGTTATTTGATCTTGCCCTTGCAACTCCATAAGCCATTCATCTGTCACGGCAATATCAAACAGAACACTTGCATTGTAATCCTCTGAAACAATAAAACCTGAATCATCGACCAGTTTCTGAGGCAATTGCGTTTTTCCATTCTTGTCACGTAACAACGAAATCATTTGCTTCTTCTGCTGCTTACTTGGATTAGAAACAACAAAGTTTAGCTGATAAAAGTTACGATTTAATTCCTTTTTGACAGTATTGGTCATATAGTACCGTCCTTCAAGAATTGTTCCATCGTCACGTTTTCCTAAAATACTATATTTTGTGCGTGGCCAAGTAACCGCCTGACAAATCCCCATCTGTTGCCAAACCGAATCATTCGGTTGATATCCCTCTGATTTGAGCCTTGTTGAATCCTCAGATGAAAGTTCATTATTTGTCACAATTATGCACCGGCGACACCCGCCATCCTCAGCGTTTAGAAGATTTATAGCATTTAATGTGGTACCACTTCCTGCGAAAAAGTCTAAAATCAATGCATCTTTTTTATCCCTCACTACAGCAGCTATTGCATCCCTCTCAGAATACAATGATTTAGGAAAATCAAATGTTCTCTTTTTCCCGATTATAGATGACACAATATCTGTGCCATAGGCACCTGCATCATGTAGTGTCCTGTGCCAAATGGTTTTTATTGTCTTATTGTTTCTTGACGCAAACTCGATATTTACAACGCCGGTTACTTCATCTCGTCCTGCAATTACGATTTCGCCATTAGCTATTTTCTCTCTGTTTGGTTCGCTAATATATGTAATTGCATAGGTGTTCCTTTTCTTATCATAGCCTCCAAGAGAGACATACCCTTCCTTAATCAGTTCATTAAGAGTTTCATATCCTACGCCCCAGTTACCATATGTCCCATCTGTTCTTATCGGCCAAGCCGTATAATAATCGCCAACTTTCTCATTTAATATTGGTTCTTGATCAAATGGGAGAGATTCCCCAGCACTCACAACCCGTCCTCTTTCCAAATCGACATAGATAGGATAAAACATATTTTTTCTATCCGCTCTTCTCGAATTTGTACCAGATCGGAGTAACACCTTCCATCTCGGTTTTAAAGTCCGTTTATCTTCAACTACATTTAGCAAATTATCATTGCTTCTGGGCACCATAGCATGCGGCATAAAACAGTAAATGGCATACTCCTCCACCCGCGAAAATCTACCCTGTGTTACACCTTTAGGATTGATAACATATGTAACCATTTGTATATATGCTTCCGGAAACAACTCATCTACCAAGGTGCGAAGATGATGCAACTCGTGCTCATCTATTGTGATTATCAAAACCCCTGTATCTGGATTAAGTAATTTTTTTGCAAGACGCAGACGTTTTTCCATAAACGACAGCCACTTGCTGTGACGGTATGTATCGGAGCTATCCACATAGTCGTTATTGTATTTCCAGTCTTTCGCTCCGGTGTTATAAGGCGGGTCGATGTAGATGCAATCCACCTTCTCGGCATAGAGGTATTCCAGAAGCTGGAGCGCGTGATAGTTATCTGCTTCAATCAGGGTATGCCAAAGGCCACTGTCCGGAGCGTTCTCCACAGTGTCAATCGGTCTCAGTGTCGGATAAATCGGCTCACCAAATTCTGCTACTGCAACGATCTCATCCAGCTTGAATGTTATTTGCTCGTGCGTCTCTCTGCGGTCACAGAGCACATCATCGCCGTCTATCTTCACAACGGTATAAATATCGCTGACGTAGCCGGTCTTCAGCGCAACTTTTGAACCGACACGAATCGGCACATCATACAGAGGCGTGCACTCCGGCAGATGCTCTTCAAATACCAATCCAAACTTTTTCTTTTTGAGTAATTTATTCGTCTCCTGCAGGATTCGTTCCCGAAGCGCCGGATCATCAATCTGCTGGATCAGGTCTTGTAATAGCGCCATAATGCCACCTCATTCTTCCGTTATCGTTTTTTCCTTAATATGATAATCAATACTGTGCTCCTGACAGAAGGAAATCACTTCTGTTGCGCACTCATTGTAAAAATGCCTATGCCCTTCGTAGGCGTTTGCTACCTTACTATAGTTCGTTCTCCCGAAAATGATCCGATCTGTAAAAGATACCGCCTCAAGCAGTGCGTGCAGATCCTGCTCAACCATGTTCGGTGTTGGATACGGTTCCATACTTACCCATGTCTTACAACCGGCATCATGGAGTGCTCTCAATGCTGCCAGTCGATCTGCGCAGGAAGCAGCGCCCGGTTCCATCTGTTCCCGATAGGCTTCATCCAAAGTGATCAATGTAATCCCGTATTCGTTTTCCGGAGAAAGCTCTGCCAATTCTATAGGTAGCAGACCCTTCGTCAGCGTAGTGCATTTGATTCCGGCCTCGTTCAGCTTTCGGATAGCCGCAATGCTCATCTGGGACACCTCTGGATA
>UMGV01067952.1_pt1 | contig 11210 bp, 11 predicted proteins | sample 1965361 | NCBI WGS metagenome assembly UMGV01 (sample SAMEA4836081, study PRJEB28245) | human gut metagenome | biome: gut microbiome; material: fecal sample | place: Denmark | collected 2008
TGATTATAAAATGAAATCTGGTTTTGTTAATATGTGTTTTCAAAGTGATTTCTTGTTAGAAGAAGCAGATTCTTGGCGCATGTAATGGTTTGATATGATTAAAACTAGAAGTGATTGTGATTTCTTTTTCTTAACTAAACGTATTGATAGATTTGAAAAATGTATGCCTCTTGATATAGGTGATGGATATAACAATTTGATTGTTGGATGCACAGTTGAAAATCAAAAAAATATAGACTATAAATTACCTATATTTAAACATCTTCCAATAAAACATAAATATATAATATTACAACCTTTATTAGAAGAAGTTAATATTGAAGATTATTTGGATGGAATAGAATTTGTAGTAGTTGGTGGAGAATCAGACAAAAATGCTAGAGTACTTAATTATGATTGGGTTTTATCTATAAGAGAGCAGTGTATTAAACATAATGTTGAATTCTCTTTTAGACAATGTGGAAGCCACTTTCTAAAGGATGGAAAAATGTATAACTTGCAAGTGAGAGATCTTTGTAAACAAGCGAGATTAGCTAATATAGATTACCATAAAAGATTGTAAATTAAGCTTTATTTTACTTAAAATATAGGAAATAATTGGTTATCTATTGTGTCACTTTAATTACTGTGAAGAGTTGACTTTTAAATAAAAATGCGTTAAAATAAGTAAAAAAATGAAAGGAGAAAATATGGACAACTTAAGGATAATAGAAGTAAAACGTAGTGTCTTTGAAGAAAATGACAAGGACGCTGAAAGATTGCGTAAAGAACTGAAAGAAAGAGGAATTTTTCTTTTAAACCTTATGTCTTCTCCAGGTAGTGGTAAGACTACGACACTTATAAAAACCATAAATTTACTAAAAGATAAATTAAATATAGCGGTAATGGAGGCTGACATAGATTCAGATACTGATGCAAAAAAAATTTTAGAAGGTACTGGAGTTCAGACAATACAGATACATACGGGAGGTATGTGTCACTTAGATGCCGATATGACAAGACAAGGTATACGCTCATTGGATTTGGAAAAAGTAGATCTTGTAATTTTGGAAAATGTTGGGAATTTGGTATGTCCTGCGGAATTTGATACAGGAGCTAGTAAAAACTGTATGATTTTATCTGTTCCTGAAGGTGATGACAAACCATTAAAATATCCACTAATGTTTTCTATTTGTGATTTGGTTCTTATAAATAAGACAGATGTTGCGCCGTATTTTGATTTTGATTTTGATAAATGTGAACAATATATAAAAATGCGCAATAAAAATGCAAAGATATTGCCTATATGTGCCAAAACTGGCGAGGGAATAGATGAATTTGCTATGTGGTTAAAAGAACAAGTTGATATACAAAAAGGAGGGAAATAATATGCCTGAAATGAGTACAAAATATATTCCTGCACACTATGGAGATAAAGAGCCAAATAAGAAGCTTTTGAAATTTGTACGTAAGGTTACTGACAGAATTCCCGCAAAACTACATGGAGTAAAGACTACTGATCCTGAATATTGGGGATTTGCATGTATTTTTGAAGATGAAATGACGCAAAGCGAGAGAGATCAATCTCTTGACTTGCTTTTAAAAATGAAAGTGAGAAAGCATTATCCATACGAACAACTAAAAAAAATGTATGATGGTGATAATTTTGATGAAATTATAGACAAACTTGCAATTTTGGGTATGTTAGAGTATGACTATGGTGATAAATATACAAAGGATGGACCTATAAAAGGAACAACATACAATAAAGAAGACAGAAATTATTGGGTGCCACTTTTTGTTCCAGGTTCTGCTGAGTATACTAACATGAATACAGCTCTTATGGACAGGCATCCTGAACTTGCTGCTTTTTTCGAACGTATGACTTTTTTACCACTAGAAAAAATAACACCAATGGTGCCAGCTGGTGGTTCTGGTGTAGGAATGCACGTAATACCAGTAGAAAAAGCAATATCAATGGAAAATACAACAATGGATATAGAACACATATCTTATTGGTTAAAGAGATATGAGGGACATATAGGAGCATCTATTTGTTCTTGTAGGTATGGTAGAAAGAAACTTGATGAAGGATGTGCTGATGACTACGAAGGCTGGTGCATAGGCGTAGGTGATATGGCTGATTACTGCAGAGAAACTGGCAGAGGATATGATGTTACTTATGAACAAGCTATGGAAATATTAAAAAGAGCAGAGGACAATGGTTTTGTTCACCAAATAACAAATATAGATGGTGAAAACAAAATATTTGCTATATGCAATTGTAATGCAAAAATATGTAATGCTTTGCGTACAAGTCAACTTTTTAATACTCCTAATATGTCGGCTTCTGCTTACAGAGCTCACGTAGAAAAGGAAAAATGTGTAGCTTGTGGAAGATGTGTAGAGACATGTCCTGCTGGAGCCTTAAAGTTAGGTCAAAAGTTATGTAGAGCTGACGGAAGTGAAGTAAAATATCCTCATTATCCTCTTCCAGACAACATACGTTGGGGAAAACATATGTGGGATGAAGATTATAGAGACAAGAATAGAATTAATACACATGAATCAGGAACATCACCTTGTAAATCTGCCTGTCCAGCACACATAGCTGTACAAGGATATTTAAAGATGGCAAGTCAAGGCAAATATAGAGAGGCTTTAGCCCTTATAAAGAGGGAAAATCCTTTTCCTGCAGTATGTGGTAGAATTTGTAATCGTCGTTGTGAAACGGCTTGTACACGAGGCACAATTGACGAAGCGGTATCAATAGATGCAGTTAAAAAATTTATAGCTGAACAAGATTTAAATTCTAAAAACAGATACGTGCCAGAAATAGTGGTTGCCTCTAATAGAGGTCGTTGGAAAGAAAAAATAGCCATTATAGGAGCAGGTCCTGCGGGACTTTCATGTGCTTTTTATTTGGCACAAATGGGTTATTATCCAACAGTGTTTGAAAAGAACGAAAAGCCAGGCGGAATGCTTATGTATGGTATACCATCTTACAAGTTAGAAAAGGACGTAATCGAAGCAGAAATCGATATAATGAAAGAGATGGGCGTAGAGATTAAAACTGGTATAGAGGTAGGAAAAGATGTCACGTTGCAAGAACTTCGCGAGCAAGGATACAAAGCTTTTTATATAGCTATTGGTTGTCAAAACGGTAAGTTTTTAAATATAAAGGGTGAAAAGAGCGAAGGAGTAACCACTGCGGTAGACTTTTTAAAAATTGCCAACACTGGTAATGAAAAAGTTGACGGAAAAGTCGTAGTAGTAGGTGGTGGAAATGTGGCAATAGATTCAGCAAGAGTAAGCATAAGAAGTGGAGCTGAAAAAGTTACAATGGTATGCTTAGAAAGCGAAGACATTATGCCAGCGAGTAAAGCTGAGATAGCCGAAGCTAGAGAAGATGGTGTACAAATACAATGTTGTTGGGGTCCAAAAGAAATTTTGGAGAAAAACGGCAAGGTAACAGGTATAGTATTTAAAAAGTGTACTCGAGTTTACGATGAAAATCATAATTTTTCTCCTCTTTATGATGAAGAAGAAACAATGACATTAAACGCTGATAAGATAATTTATGCTACTGGTCAAGCCATAAATTGGGGTGACTTATTAAATGGTAGCAATGTAAAATTAGGTAGAGGCAATGGACCTATAGCTGATGGACTTACTTATCAAACTGATGAAGATGACATTTTTGTAGGAGGAGATGTATTGACTGGACCGAAATTTGCTATTGATGCAATTGCACAAGGACATGAAGGAGCAGAAAGTTTGCATCGCTTTGTGCAACATGGTCATATGACAATAGGACGAGATCCTAAGCGATTTGTTCCATTTGATACGGAAGACATTTTGGTAGCAAGATATGATAATTCTCCTCGACAACAGACAGCTGATGGTAAGGAAAAGACTTTCAAAGATCTTCACGGTACACTTACACAAGAACAAGTACAAAAAGAGACTGCTAGGTGTTTAGGATGTGGTATGGTTATTGTAGACACAAACAAATGCATAGGTTGTGGTTTATGTACAACTAGGTGTGGATTTGATGCTATAACATTACATAGAGATTGTCCTAGCGCAAGTAATATGGTAGTAGCCGAAAAGAAGATGGGAAAAATTTTACCTTACATGGTAAAAAGAGCAACAAAAATTGTTTTTTCTAAGAAGAGTAAAGAAGATAAAGAGTTTGTTAAAAAACGTAAAGAGGAATATGAAAGGGGTAAATAATGCACGAGTTGGGAGTTGTTTTTCACTGCATAAAGGAAATCAATCAGATTGCACTTGAAAACAAGGTGAAAAAAATAGCATCTGTTACTATAGAATTAGGCGAAGTATCTACTGTAATACCAGATTTATTTGAAGATTGCTGGAATTGGGCAGTGAAAAAAGAAGACATATTGCATAATGCGAAAATAGTAATAGAGAAAATAAAAGCGATAACTCATTGCGAGCAATGTGGAGAGAATTACGATACAGTGATAAACGGAAAAACTTGCCCTAAATGTGGTAGTTTAAACACATATTTGCTTACTGGTAATGAAATTATAATAAAACAAATAGAGGTAAAAGAATAAAATACCACTATATTTACTGGTAGGATATAAATTTATCGTTATTTATTTCTAAGCATTAATAAAGCCAATTGTAAACAAAAACACAATCAACTTTTTATAAATATGGTTAAGAAAAATAATTGGTTTTAAGTAATGGTAAATGAAAGTATATTTAACAAATTCCAAAGAAATGAAATTTACAAATAAAATAGCGTAACTATCGTTTGCGATAACTACGCTATTTTTTATTCTATAGAAAAATTTTTATCTTTTAACCTTTTTAGTAAATGTTTTTAAGATCAATGTTATTAACTTTCAATTGTAACTGTTACCATTAGTAAGTCACTACGTGTCAATATTTTAAACTTGTATTTAACATTATTACTTATATTAGCATTATCTAGATATGTATAATAATTAGAAGTAAAGTCATTTAAAATATTGCTGTTTTTAAAAACTAATGCAAATGCTTTTTTGTTATTATTAATCATATTTTTTACGCCTTCAGTAATTACATCATTTATTTCTTTTGTAGAAGTAATATATTCATTTGATTTTTGTGGGTACCAGTTGCTTAAGTCTGTGCATTCAGGTATTCCCATTTTTTTATATGCATCAAGTACGATATGTGACTTTTTAAGGAGTTCATCATTAATATTAAAATAATAATGTGAGGTTAATAAATCTGTACTAAGGCCATTATCCCAAGTTAAATCAACATAAGAATATACATTATCTATTTTAACTATATTCCAACTATGCATACCATTAGCATTTCCAACCACACATAAGCAATCTATGTCTAATGTCCACATACACCACATAAAGCTTTTACATAAACCTTCGCATCGAGCTGCTTTTTTATTGAAAACACCATATGGGCAATTTGAAAATTCACTATCAGCATCATAAACTACAGATTCAACTATATAATCATAAACGTATAATTCTTTTTCATAATCAGATTTATGCATTAGTTTTTCTTTGAAATTAAATAAAATTTCTCCTATTTCTAATAAAGCTGTTTGATATTGAATTTTTGTCATCTGATAGCTAGGTTTTAGCAAAGTGATACATTGTTTTCCATCTAAAACGACATAGTTCCAATTCCATTCCCCATTGATTTGCATTAGTTCAGGACATTCGTAATCAATTAGCCACATATAAATATTTTTAAAATCATCTACAGTAACAATTTCTTTTGAAGTGTTAAAAGTAATGCTTTCTTCAAAATTCATTATTGAGTCATAAATTTTTTTAAATATTTGTTGTTGTTCATCGGTTAATTTTGAAATAAAGTATCGGTTTTTAAGGCTAATAGTTGTACCTTTCCCACAATATTTACAATTATGTAATACTTTGTGCCATTTTCCTGGGCATGTAGTTCTTGAACATTCAATAGTATGATCGCCAACTTTAGGTAAAACTTTTGTTTCAAGGTAGTTACAACGCAGGCACTTATACTTTTCATATCCATCTTCAAAGCAACATGGTTTTGACTCGGTTAAGATTAAATCATGTCCGAGTGCAGGTATTTTCTTAAAAGTGGTATATTTACATTTTTTACATTTTTCATAAGCTTGATGTCCATCTGTAGTACAAGTTGGCTTTACTTCATCAAAAGTTTCCAATTCATGAACATGATGACTATTATTACAACCATATGCCAAAAATATTAATCCAATAAGAGCAATTAATAAGTATATTTTCTTTTTCATAAGTCCTCCAATAATATATAATTATTTTACGCTTTAAGTTCCAAAAAATCAATATGTATATAAAATAGTTGTAAAATCGCCTAAAAAATGATATAGTATAGTTATATTTAGAGGTTATAATGATAAGAGTTAGAATAAAAGAAAAAGAAATAGCATTTTCAATTTGGCCAATAGTTATAGTTTTAATAGTTTTGTTTTTAATATTTTATAAAGGTGGAGCAATTTCATATAATGAATTATATGATGAAGTAATAAATAGTATTGAAAGTGGTGAGACTGATGTTGATATATCAAGACATGCAACTGACAGTACTATTAAGAAAGTTGGCTATCGCATAATTAATGGAAGTCCTGAATACTTTCATATTGTTAATAGTTATTCATATTCATCTAATGATAAAAACTCTTGGACTTTTTCTTTTTCATATAATAGTTACGCTGATAATTATGAAAAGAATTTAGTTCGTTATAGAGAAATGGTGAAAGAAATAGCTTCACAAGTTGATGAAACTTATACTGATTATGAAAAAGCATTATGGCTGCATGATTATATGATTGATAATTTTAGTTATGATTATAATTATTCAAGTTATAGTTCACTTTCAATGTTAGATAATAAAAAAGGTATTTGTTCATCATATGCTTTGTTATATAAAGATCTTTTAGAAGAAGTAGGAATAAAAAATGAAATTGTGATTGGAAAAACTGAAGGCGGATATGGGCCTACATATAAGTTGGGTCTACATTGTTGGAACATAGTTAAAATTGGAAGATTTTGGTATCATATTGATACAACGTGGGATGATACTTTAGAAGGAAGATATACTTATTTTATGGTTAGCGATTCTTATATGAAAAAACATTATCACTATTCTTGGTTCTGCGTTGACGGAAAAAAACATTATTGTTGGTTTAATAAAAATGACAATTTGGATTAATAAATTAAGCGTTTATGGAAAATACAATGAATGATAAAATAATTTTAAAAACAAATAGATTAATATTAAGAAGATTCAATGAAAAAGATTTAGAAGATTTATATGAAATTTTATCAGATCCCGAAGTTGTAAAATATGAACCATATAGACCTATGAACTTTACTGAAGTTAAAGATAGTTTGTTATGGAGAATTTCAACAAGTGAGATGATAGCTATTGAATTAAAAGCAAATCATAAAATGATTGGAAATGTATATTTAGGAAAAAGAGATTTTAATTCGCTTGAATTAGGATATATTCTGAATAAAGAATATTGGCATTTCGGTTATGCTAAAGAAGCTTGTATGGCGATTATAAATTTTTCTTTTAGTGATGGTATTCATAGAATTTATGCAGAATGTGATCCTGATAATATAAGTTCTTGGAAGTTACTTGAAAGCTTAGGATTTATTAAAGAAGCATTTTTTAGAGAAAATGTATATTTCTTTAAAGATAAAAATGATAAACCAACATGGAAAAATACGTTTGTATATTCAAAAATTAATGATAAAGATAATTAAGCACAATAAGAAAGAGGTATAATATGAACAAAGTTTTAAGTTTTTTTAAAGAAAATGAAAGCCAATATCCAATTATTAAAAACATTAGAGTTTATGGTTGGGAATTTGAATACGATCATTTAATAGTTTCTAGTTTAAGTAAATATTTATTTGAGGACTTAGATATAATTGAAAACATAGCACCAGAAACAAATGAAAATCGTGATGGTAGAATTAGAGAAAAGAAATATATAACAGTTCATGATACTGGTGATACTGATTTTCGTCACACAGCAAAATTTTGGAGTGAAACAGTATATAAACAAGGATGGGAACAAGGTCCATATTCAGCTAGTTTTCAATACGTTACTGGTAATGATGGAATATATCACAACATTCCTGATAATGAAATAGCGTATCATGCAGGTGATTCAACACAGTTTGATTATAAATTATATGATACTAATGTAACAGGAGAAAATGAAAAACCAGTTGTAACTATTAGTGAAGATGGTTATTATGAAGTTGATGGAAAGAAAACAATTATGTTAGCACCTCGTGCTTATAAAACTTGGAAAGAAAAAGTTGTAATTGATAGAATTGCCAAAACAAGTGATATTAATGATCAAGGTGTTTTGTGTAAATTAATTGATGGTAAATATTATATTGGTGAAACTTATTATAGTTCTACGTATGAAAAGATATCTAATCGTGGTGGTAACAACAACTCAATTGGAATTGAATCATGTATAACAGTTGGAACTGATATTTATTTAACTTGGCAAAAGACAGCAAAATTAGTTGCAAAATTATTGAATGATAATAATTTGTCTTTGGATGATATAAAACAACATCATTATTTTAGTGGCAAAAATTGTCCTCAAACTATAAGAATGAATGGCTTTTGGGAACATTTCATTGATTTAGTAAAGATGGAATATCAAGTTTTACAATTTAAAAAAGAAGGATATAAAATAGAACTTTCAGTAAATGATGAGAGAGTCAAAGCTAATGGAAGAATTTTATTAAGAGATTTTAATAAAGATGATGAAATTGAGTACACTATTTCTACTATTAAAGATGGTGTGAAAGAAGAATTGAAATTTAAAAAAGTATTAAAAAAATTTAATTAATGGATTAAATAAGTATTAACGAGTAGTAAAAAACTTGTTAGTGCTTTTTATTATACACCGCTTGTATTTAAAAACAAAAAATGATATAATTTACAAAGTTTATAAAAAAGGAGAATATATGTCAGATAGTCATAGTTTGGTTGAAGGTTCACTTTGGAAAAAGATATTGCTGTTTAGTCTACCATTAATGTTGTCTAATCTTTTACAAGTTTTATTTAATATGGCAGATGTTGCGGTTGTTGGAAAGTTTTCTGGATCACAAGCTTTGGGTGCTGTTGGTTCAACATCAATTATGGTAACTTTATTTACTGGTATACTAATTGGTATGGGTAGTGGAGTAAACGTGATTGTAGCCAGATATATAGGCGAAAATGAACAAAATAAGCTTAGAAAAACAGTCTTTTCGGCGCTTATTGCATGTATTTGCGTTGGTGCATTTCTTTTAGCATTTGGTGAGATTTTTATTGAATTTCTACTAAGATTGGTTAAAACTAAAGATACATTTATTGCGGATTCCACTTTATATATGCGCATATACTTACTAGGTATGCCAGCTTTAGGTATTTATAATTTTGGTAATGGAACTTTTAGTGCTGATGGTGATACGAGAAAACCATTATTTATATTGATGATAGCTGGTGTATTAAATGTAATATTAAATCTTTTCTTTGTTATTGTGTGTAAAATTGATGTTGCTGGTGTAGCAATTGCCTCAATTATATCACAATATGTATCAGCTATTTTGATTGTAATTCTTTTAGTCAAAAGCAAAAGACAAGTTAAAATGCAATTTAGCATTATCGATTTTGATAAAAATAGATTTATAGAAATAATGAAATTAGGTATTCCATCAGGATTACAAAATGCAATTTTCTCTGTAGCTAATTTATTTATTCAAGCTGGTGTTAACTCATTCGATGACATAATGGTTGAAGGAAATTCAGCTGCCATCAATTCTGATGCTTTAGTTTATGATGTTATGGCTGCTTTCTATATGGCTTGCTCAAGCTTCATAGGACAAAATTTTGGAGCAAGGAAGAAAAAAAGAGTTTTGCAAAGTTACTTTATTAGCTTAATATATTCTGTTGCTATTGCTATGATTTTAGGTTTATTATTAGTAGCCTTTGGAAAAGAATTCTTATCTTTATTTACATCTGAAGAAGAAGTAATACTTGCTGGTATGAAAAGACTTAGAATATTGGCTTTGTCATATTGGATATCTGGATTCATGGATTGCACTATTGCCGCTTCACGTGGTTTGGGTAAGAGTCTTGTTCCAACAATCATTGTTATTTGTGGTTCATGTATATTTAGAGTAATTTGGGTATATACAATATTTGCTCATTATAAAACTATTCCATCATTATACTTATTATATGCCTTTTCTTGGGCAATAACTTCAATATTTGAAATAGGATACTTTATACATTGCTACAAACAAAAAGTTAATACAATTGAATTTTCTAATATGTTTGATTAAAATGATGACACTTCTTTATGAATTTAACTGCTGTAATAACCCCTACAAGAACATTTAATTTATTGTATATAATATTAGATTCCGTATTTATATTAATACTTGTTTTAGTTTTAATATTAAAACATAAGAAAGATACTTTATACTTTTCTTTGTTGGAGGCATACTTTACTTTTTAGTAGATTTTGGATATTTTTATTATATATCGAAATCAAGGACAGTTACTATATCAGGAAACGAGTGTAATAGTTTTCAAACATGATTAGTTTTATTATGGATGTTATTATCATATGGAATTACTAATTTTGCTTTTATTTGGTTATGCATTAAAAAAGATGAAGATCTAAAAGAGATATTATTTATGATAATAGGATGGTGGCTCATTGTACCAACAATCTCATCAATTGGTGGAAAGAATAATATCGTTACTTTTAGAACAACTAGTGCTTATCATTCTTTTATGGCTATAATGCTTGCAATTGGATATGGCGTTATAATAATATATAATATATTTAGTTCAAAAGAAAAGAAAATAGATATTATCAGATTAAATTTGATTGGAATTGGAGTGCAGTTTTGTTGGAAATTTGCTTTATTAATTAATGGTATAAGACCTATGAATACTTCATCTTTAGTACATTATTAATTAATAGTTTAATAGAAACTAATCTAGGAATGCCATATATATATGGAATATATTTACTATATAAGAAGATAATTAATAAAGATGCTAACTCAAGTGAAACGTTAGTAATTAAAGAAAATATTTATTGATATTAATAGTTTATTTATGATATAATAACTGCATAAAGTACCTTAAGAAAGGTGGTGATTTTTATGAAAAATTTGATAGAACAAAGATTA
>UMGV01016649.1_pt1 | contig 11154 bp, 9 predicted proteins | sample 1965361 | NCBI WGS metagenome assembly UMGV01 (sample SAMEA4836081, study PRJEB28245) | human gut metagenome | biome: gut microbiome; material: fecal sample | place: Denmark | collected 2008
GTCAAGTATATGCGCCGCAAGCACAACGTGCTGGTGGGCGAACGCACCGCCGAGCTGATGAAGATGGAGATCGGCTGCGTGTTCCCCAAGGAGCAGGAGAGCACCATCGAGATCAAGGGCCGCTGCCTGATGACCGGCCTGCCCAAGGTCATCAACGTCAGCTCCACGGAGATGCTGGAGGCCTTTGAAGAGCCGGTGGAGCGCATCCTGGAGGCCGTTCACGGCGTGCTGGAGCGCACCCCGCCGGAGCTGGTGGCCGACATCTCCAACAACGGCATCGTCATGACCGGCGGCGGCAGCCTGGTGGATGGCTTTGACAAGCTCATCGAGGCCCGCACCGGCATCCACACCGTGGTGGCCGAGGGGGCGATCTCCTGCGTGGCCGAGGGCACAGGCAGGAGTCTGGACTCCCTGAACTCCATGACTGACGGCACCGTGAACCTGTCCCGCCGCCGTCAGATGAACTGATCATAAAAGGGCCGCCCTCGGGCGGCCCTTTTTTCATTTTCCTATTGAAAATCGGCTGAAAAAGCGCTACTATAATGCCACAAAAAATGAAGGAGGATACCGTATGAAATTTTCCAGCAAGGTCCTGAAGTGCGGGCTTTCGCCCATGCGTAAGTTCCACCCCTACGCCGTGGCCGCCGAGGCCAAGGGCAAGAAGATCTACCACCTGAACATCGGCCAGCCGGACATTGAAACGCCCAAGGCGTATTTTGACGCCGTGAAGCACTTCGACCTGCCGGTGCTGGAATACGCCCCCTCCCCCGGCATCCCCGCTCTCATCGACGCCATCCAGAAGTACTACGACGATCTGGATATGCACTTTGAAAAGGGTGACATCCTCATCACCAACGGCGGCAGCGAGGCCCTGCAGATCGCCATGAACTGCATCCTGGACGACGGCGATGAGATCCTGATCCCCGAGCCCTTCTATCCCAACTACAATACCATGGCCTACACCTGTGGCGCGAAGATCCACCCCATCCCCACCTCCCCCCACGATGGCTACCACTACGCTGACCGGGCCAAGGTGGAGGCCGAGATCAACGAGCACACCCGCGCCATCATGGTCACCAACCCCGGCAACCCCACCGGCTGCGTCCTCACCCCTGAGGAGATGCGTATGATGGTGGACATCGCCAAGGCCCACGACCTGTTCATCATCGGCGACGAGGCCTACCGCGAGTTCGTCTACGCCGGCGAGCCCCTGCAATCCATGGGCCAGTTCGCCGATGCCGCCGAAAACGTCATCGTCATCGACACCGTGTCCAAGCGGTTCTCCGCCTGCGGCGCGCGCATCGGCTGCCTCATCTCCCGCAACAAGGAGCTGATGGCCCAGGCCATGAAGTACGCCCAGTGCCGCCTCTCCGTCCCCACCATCGACCAGGTGGCCTCCGCCGCCCTGTATACCGTGGGCCCGGACTACTTCGCCGCCGTCCGCGACGAGTACAAGCGCCGCCGCGACACTGTCATCCGCAAGCTCCACCAGATCCCCGGCGTGGTCTGCGAGTGCCCCAAGGGCGCGTTCTACGTCATGGCCGCCCTGCCGGTGGACGACGCCGACACGTTCCAAAAGTGGCTGCTGGAGGAATTCGACGACAACGGCGACACGGTGATGTTCGCCCCCGGCGAGCCGTTCTACGCCACCCCCGGCAAGGGCAAGAACGAGATCCGCATCGCCTACGTGCTCAAGCAGGAGGCCCTGGAGCGGGCCATGGACCTGCTGGCCAAGGGCATCGCCGCCTACAACGCCAGATAGCAGCAGGCGTACGATCTGACCGCATATAAAAAGGCCGCCATCTCAAGGAGAGCCGTTCGCTCACTGAGATGGCGGTCTTTTATTTTGCGGCATACCCTCACCCGCCCAGATACGCCTTCTTGATGGCGTCGCTCTCTAACAGCGCCGCGCCGCTTCCCTCGGTGACGATACGTCCCGTCTCCAGCACGTACCCCCGATCCGCCACAGCCAGCGCCGCCTGTGCGTTCTGCTCCACCAGCAAAATAGTGGTGCCGTCGGCGTGAAGCTGCCGGATGATCTCGAATATCTGCTCCACCAGCAGCGGCGCAAGCCCCATGGACGGCTCGTCCAGCATCAGCAGCTTGGGATGGCTCATCAACGCCCGGCCCATAGCCAGCATCTGCTGCTCGCCGCCGGACAGCGTCCCGGCCACCTGCCTGCGCCGCTCCTTCAGCCGGGGAAACCGCTCATACACCCGCTCCATATCCGCGCTCAGGTCGCCGCCCCGGCAGTAGCCGCCCATATCCAGGTTCTCCTGCACGGTCATCTGCTGGAAGATCCGCCGTCCCTCCGGCACGAGGGCCATACCCCGCCCCACCAGCCTGTGTCCGGGCACGTGCCGCAGCTCCTCGCCCATAAAGCGCACGCTGCCCGTCCGGCTGTGCAGCAGCCCCGCCACGGTGTTCAGCGTGGTAGACTTGCCCGCGCCGTTAGCGCCGATCAGCGTCACCACCTCGCCCTGCTCCACGCGGAAGGACACGTCCTTCACCGCGTGGATGCTGCCGTAGTACACGTTGATGCTCTCCACCTGCAAAACGGTGCTCATGCGCTCGCCTCCTTTTTTCTGCCCAGATACGCCTCGATGACCGCTGGATCGGCCTGAATGTCCGCCGGCGTGCCCTTGGCGATGATGTGCCCGAAGTTCAGCACGCAGATGCCCTCACAGATGTTCATCACCAGGCTCATGTCGTGCTCGATGAGCAGCACCGCGATCTGAAACATATCCCGGATCTTCCGGATGTTCTCCATCAGCTCCGCCGTCTCCGACGGGTTCATGCCCGCCGCCGGCTCGTCCAGCAGCAGCAGACACGGGTTGGACGCCAGCGCCCGCAAAATCTCCAGCCGCCGCTGGGCGCCGTAGGGCAGTGACCCGGCCCGCTCGTCGGCGTGGCTCTCCACGTGAAAGATGCTCAGCAGCTCCTCCGTCCGCTCCCGGGCGATGCGCTCCTCCCGGGCGTACCGGGGAAAGTGCAGGATGCTCCCCGCCAGCCCATAGCGCACCGAGTCGTTCATGGCCACCATCAGGTTTTCCGCCACCGTCAGGTCGCTGAACAGACGGATGTTCTGGAACGTCCGGGCGATGCCCGCCTTGTTCACCTGTGCCGTGGTCATGCTGTGGGTGTCCTTGCCGTCCAGCAGGATCGCCCCCGCCGTGGGCTGATACACCTTCGTCAGCAGGTTGAACACCGTGGTCTTGCCCGCGCCGTTAGGCCCGATCAGCCCCGCGATCTCCGTCCTGCCGATGGTCAGATCGAAGTCCTCCACCGCCTTCAGGCCGCCGAAGGTCACGCCCAGCCCCACGCACTCCAGCACCGGGGACTTGTCAATGTCCCGCTCCGGCAGCAGCACCGAGGAGGGCCGCTTCACCAATTTCGTTTTCCCGCTCACAGCGCCGCACGCTCCTTTCTCTTGGGAGTCAGCTTCTCACGGGCAGAGCCGAAGAACCGCTTCATCGTCGGATTGTTGGTGGCCTGCATCACCAGGATCAGCACGATGGCGTACACCAGCATCCGGTAGTCCGCCACCTCCCGCAGCGCCTCCGGCAGCACCGTCAGCACGATGGCGGACACCACCGAGCCGGGCACGCTGCCCATGCCGCCCAGCACCACGATGACCAGGATCTCAATGGACATATTGTAGTCGAAGGCCGCCGCCTTGATGTTGGCCAGCGAGTGGCCGTACAGCACGCCGGCACACCCGGCGAAAAATGCCGCGATGACGAACACCGCCAGCTTGTACCACGTCACGTTCAGTCCCACGGACTCCGCCGCGATGCGGTTGTCCCGGATGGCCATGATGGCCCGCCCGTATTTGGACCGTTTCAGGTTCAGCATCACCGCCACCGTCAGCAGCACCAGCACCGCGCCGTAGGGCAGCAGCTCCTTCGCCCCGGCATACACCGCCGAGGTGTTCAGGCCCAGCGCCCCGCCGGTAAAGCTCAGGTTCGTGATCACATTCTTGATGATCTCGCCGCAGGCCAGCGTCACGATGGCCAGATAGTCGCCCCGCAGCCGCAGGGCCGGCAGTCCCACCAGCAGCCCGAACACCGCCGCCGTCAGTCCGCCTGCCAGCATACTCACCGGCAGCCGCACCGCCAGCGGCAGCGCCGTTTCCGCCAGTGCCAGCGCCACCAGACACCCGGAGAACAGCCCCACGGACATGAACCCCGCGTGACCCAGGCTCAGCTCACCCAGCAGCCCCACCACTAAGTTCAGCGACACAGCCATCACAATATAGACCGCCGTGGGGATCAGCATATTCGTCACCTGCCGGGTCAGATGCCCGGTATACAGCAGCGCCGCCATCACCGCCAGCAGCGCGGCCACCGCCGCCGCCGTCATCAGATCGGAGCGCTGTCTTTTTTTCTGCGTCAGCTGCATTTCCTTCACCTCACACCTTCTCCTGTATGGGCTTGCCCAGCAGTCCCGTGGGCTTCACCACCAGCACCGCCACCAGTACGGCGAACACGATGGCGTCCGCCCACAGCGTGGAGATATACGTCTTGGATGCCTGCTCGATGAGCCCCAGCAAAATACCGCCCAGCATCGCGCCGGGGATCGACCCGATGCCGCCGAACACCGCCGCCGTAAACGCCTTGATGCCGGGCATCGCGCCGGTGGTAGGCTTGATATACACATAGGTCATGCCGTAGAACATACTGGCGAACGCCGCCAGCGCCGAGCCGATGGCAAACGTCAGCGTGATGGTCCGATCCACGCTGATGCCCATCAGCGTGGCCGCGTCCTTGTCCTCAGACACCGCCCGCATGGCCTTGCCCAGCTTCGTCCGGTCGATGAACAGCGTCAGCGCCACCATCAGCACCGCCGTCACGCCCAGCGTCAGCACCGTAATGCCATCCACCTGCACACCGCCCACGGTGAAGCTGCCCAGCTTCACCAGCGTGGGATAGGCCATCTGCTGCGACCCGAAGAGCAGCAGCGCCGCGTTCTGCAAAAGGTAGCTGACGCCGATGGCGGTGATGAGCACGCTCAGGGGGGCTGCCTGCCGCAGCGGCTTGTAGGCGCAGAACTCGATGACCACGCCCAGCACCGCGCACACCGCGATGCTGACGATCACCGTCACCCACGGAGACAGCCCCAGCTGCGCCACCGCCACAATGCCGCTGTATGCGCCCACCATGATCACGTCACCGTGGGCGAAGTTCAGCATTTTGGCGATACCGTAGACCATCGTGTAGCCCAGCGCGATCAGCGCGTAAATGCTTCCCAGGCTCAGACCGCTTATCAAGGTTTGTATCAAATTCGTCATAGTCGTCATTCCTTTGCGTCATCTGCGTTGCGCCTGTCCCGCCCTCCCGGCGCGAAGCCGGGAGGGCAGTCGGCTATGTGAGGAAGGTAGAATGAAAGCTGGTTTATGCTGCGTTCTGACCGAACAGCGTGCCCACACCGTCCTTGTAGAGGATGGCGCTGGCGGCCTTGTTGGTGTTGCCGTCTGCGGTCCAGGTCATCGTACCGGTCACGCCCTCCACGGTCAGGGAGGTCATCACTGCGGCCAGGTCAGCGCCGGAGACGCTGCCGCCGGCGGCCTCCACAGCGGCCTTCACCACGTACACGGCGTCATAGGCGTCCGCTGCGAACTGGTCGGGGGTGGCGCTGTACTTCGCCTCGTAGGCTTTTACAAAGGCCTGCACGTTGGCGGCAGTGGAGTCAGCGGCAAAGGGGGTCATCATCAGCACGTTGTCCGCGATGGTCACGTCCTGGCTCACCTTGCCCAGGATGCCGTCCAGGCCATCCGCACCGAAGAAGTACACATCCTCCGCGAACTTACCCTTGGCCTGGGTCAGGAACGTGGAAGCCTCCTCGGCATAGATGGGGATGAACACCACCTTCACGCCGGCGTTGACCAGCGCGTTCACCTGGGTGGAAAAGTCGGTGTTGGTGGCGGTGGTAAAGGTCTGGGTCTCCTTGATGGTCACGCCGGTCTTGGCACACTCGGCCACAAAGGCGTTATACAGGCCGGCGGAGTAGTCGTTGTCGCTCTGATAGAACACACCCACCTCTGTGGCCAGCTGGTTGTCGTTCAGATAGTCCGCCGCGGCCGTGCCCTGATAAGAGTCGTAGAAGCACACACGGAAGGCCTTGTCGTTGCCGTCGATGCACTTGTCGGCAGAGCCGGTGGTCTCCATGATGAACACATCGTCCGCCTTGGCCGCCGTCACCACGGAGGCCGTCTCACCGGACAGCACGCCGCCCAGGAATACGTTCATGCCCCAGTCCATCAGCTTGCCGTAGGCCGCCACAGCGCTCTCGGGATCGCCCTGGGAGTCCTGGAAGCTCAGCTCCAGCTGCTTGCCGCTCACGCCGCCTGCGGCGTTGATCTCATCCACAGCCAGCTGCGCACCGTGCTGCACGGACAGTCCATAGTTGGCATAGCCTCCGGTCAGCGGGCCTACGCCGCCCAGCTTAATGGTCTCCACACCGCTGTCCCCGCCGTTATTGCCGGCGTCGCCGCTGTCGCTCTTGCTGCCGCAGGCCATCAGGCTCAACGCCATCACACAGGCCATCAACATGGCAAATACTCTCTTTTTCATGATTTCGTTCTCCTTTGCATTTTTTTGAGAAAATATTGTCCTTCGGCTCTGCCGGAGGCATACAAAAAAGCGGCCCCGCCAACTGGCGGAGCCGCTTTGCTGTATCATGTATCAGCGTGTCATGCGGTTATCCGTGCCAATGGCGTATGCGTAAAGCCGGCCAGTACGACGACCAGCAGCAGAGCGCAAATAATAATGGACGCCATAATAATGGCGCCCAGCACGGACAGAATGACAGTATGAGAAGCGGCACAGGCGCAGCAGGAAGCAGCGCCGGCGCAGGCGGCGGTCATCATGGTATTCATCTTGCGGTTCATGGTGCGGGTCATGGCGGCCGCCTCCCTTCGCTTCAAATGTGATGGGCACATTGTAGCAAAGTCGATTTCCAAAGTCAACCGCCTTTTTGCCAAAAAACTCATCATTTCACACAATTTGCCACTATATACATTATGCACATTGCACAAACGCAGTATCCCCCTCCCCACCAAAAAAGCCTGTGACCTCCCGGTCACAGGCTTTTTCATATTTCTCTTATCCGAAGAATCCGCCCATATCCGGCGGCAGATCGTCGGTCTCCGTCGATCCGCCATCGTCCCGGTCGTTGCCCACGTCATCCTCCCCCGGCGCGCCCGGCATATTGGCGTTGCTGTTCTGATCGCCGCCGAAGAACCCGCCGTAGCCCACCATCATGAAGGCGTCCTCCACCACAATATCCTCGTGTCCCTCGATCAGCTCCCGCTGATAGTTCAGCAGCGAGCCGGTAGCGGTGGTCACGTTCCCGTCCCCGTCCACCATATTCACGGTGTAGGTCGGCGCGGTGTGCATGGTACACACCGTGGTGGGTGCGTTGTCCGTGGCGCACAGCGCGCTATAGGCCCGGCTGCCCCGCACGTCCATGGTGCAGTATTCCGATGCCAGCAGTCCGCTGTCGGCGCACACCGTCACCGATGTCACCCCGGAGCAGGAGAAGAAGTCCTTATCCGGCAGATCCTCGTGGATGGCGCTCATCACCTTGCGGAAGATGGCGGAGCAGGGGTTGCCGCTGGCCACGATCTGCTGGTTGTGCTGATAGCCCGCCCACACGGCGCAGGTGTAATAGGGCGTGTAGCCCACGAAATAGCGTTCCTTGTTGCTGTTGGTCGAACCGGTCTTACCGGCGATGTGCATTCCGCTGAACTGGGCCTCGTTGCCCGTGCCGACCCGCGCCACCTCCTGCAGCAGCTTATTCATGATGGCCGCCGTGGTGTTCTTGATGGCCACGTTGGACTGGGCCTCGTTCTCCAATATCACGTTGCCGTTGGCGTCCTCCACCCGGATGAACGTCCGGGGCTTGGTGTAGATGCCCTCGTTGACGAAGGTGGCGAAGGCCGCCGCCATCTCCTCCGTGGTCACGCCCTTCTCAAAGCCGCCCAGCGCCATGTTGCCCACCTGCTGGGAGTCGGTGAACGTCAGGTTCTCAAACCCCAGCTTATCCACCAGGAAGTCGTAGGAGCGCCCCACGCCGTAGGCCAGGTTCGTCCGCACCGCGCAGGTGTTCAGCGACTGGGCCAGCGCCGTGTGCAGCGCCGTCAGTCCGCGATAGCGCCAGTCGAAGTTCCGCGGCCACACGTCGCCGTTGAGCAGCATGGGATAGTCGTCGATGACGCTTGCGCCGTTGATCGTGCCGTCATCCAGGGCCGGGGCGTAGGTGGACAGGGGCTTGATGGCAGAACCGCACTGCCGTGCGTTCACCGCCCAGTTCCAGCCCCGGTCGGCCCGCTTTTCGCCTGCGCCGCCGATCATGGCCACCACGTAGCCGTTGGTGGGATCGACCACCGTCAGCGCGATCTGCAGCTGATCCGTGCTCTTATTCCCCTCGCTGTCGGTATAGCTGGCGGTGTAGGGGATGTTGTCCAGATCGTAGCACACTTCCTCCGCGATCTTCTGGAACTTGGGGTTCTGTGTGGTGTAGATCTTATAGCCCTTGCCGTAGACCATGTTGATGGCCTGCTTGTACGCCGATACGGTCTTGCCGTCGCTGTCCACCTTCTCCGTCAGGCCCAGCTTCTCCACCAGCGCCTCCGCCACGTCGTCGATCATGGCGTCGGTGAACCAGGAGTTCTCCGCCGGGAGCAGGTTCTCCTCTTCCTCTTCGGCAACGGTGTCAGTGTCCGGCTCGTCCGTTGTATCCTCCGGGGGGTTCAGCTTTTCCGGGTCGCTGCCCACGTACTTGCCGGTGATGGTGTAGCCGTCGGCAAACACCACGTCCTCGTTCTTGGCCGCCTCATAGGTAGCCTCATCGATCTTGCCCTGCTCCAGCATGGCCTCCAGCACCAGCAGCTGCCGCTCCCGGTTGTTCTCCCGTGTCCAGTCGTTCCGCATAGGGTCGAACCGGGACGGGTTGTTGGTGATGGCCACCAGACTGGCGCTCTCCGCCAGCGTCAGCTCGCTCACGTCCTTGTTGAAGTACTTCTTGGACGCCGTCACCACGCCGTAGCAGCGCCGCCCGAAGAACACCTCGTTCAGGTACGCCTCCAGGATCTCGTCCTTCTCGTACCGTTTCTCCAGCTCCAGCGCCTGATAGATCTCCGTCACCTTGCGCTTCACCGTCACCTGGTCGTTGCCGGTGACGTTCTTGATGAGCTGCTGGGTGATGGTCGAGCCGCCCTGCACGCTGCTTCCCGTCAGGGTGCGGAAAATAGCCCGGGTCGTGCCCTTCCAGTCCACGCCGTGATGGGACTCAAAGCGCTTGTCCTCGATGGCGATGACCGCCTCCTGCAAGTGCTTGGGGATGTTGTCCAGATCGGTCCAGATGCGGTCCTCCGCGTTCATGAACAGCGTCTGATACATGACCCACTCCTGGGTGTCCGGGTCCTGGTAATACAGCTCCGTGGAGACGCTGGCCTCGAACTCGTCCAGATACACCTCCACCTTGCCCCGCAGGGCGCTGTTGACGTACGCCATGAAGATCCCGGAGAAAATGGCTATGGTCAGCACGCCCACCAGCAGGATCGTGCCGATGATCCGCCCCGCCTTACGCCAGCCGTTTCGCTGCTCGGGGGTCATGTGCTCCACCCGCTCCTCCGCTTCGTGCTGAAGGCGGTGCGCGCCCTCCTTGGCATCCTGCTGTATGTGCCGGGCGCTCTGCTTTACTCGTCCCATAAAGCTCTGGGACGATCGTCTGCGCTTGTCCTCACTCAAGACAGAGTACCTTCCTTTCTTTCTCAATATGTAACCTGTGTCAGGCATGATACTTTTTCGTGAGCATTACATAAAAACCCACTATAAAAGTTATTTTACCACACCTGTCAAATCGGAAAAAGAGGTATTTTTGTCAAAAAAAGTCTTCCCCGCCCATACATTTCGGTAATTATTCCCCATTTCGTCCCGTTTTAGTAATGGTATCGGCGGAAAACCCCACCTCTTTCCCCTTGCTTTTTTCCCCGCCATCGGGTACAATACAGACAACACCACAAAGGAGGACCTTCCCATGAGCGAGGATTTCGGCCCTAATTTCATCACCCTCACCGACGAGGACGGCAACGACATCGAGCTGGAGTACGTAGACGCCATCGAGGTGGACGGCCAGACCTACATGGCCTTCTTCCCCACCGTGGACGACGAAGCCGACGAGGCCGCCGCCGAAGACTTCGGCCTGGTCATTCTCAAGTCCGTCACGGAAAACGGCGAGGAGCTTCTCAGCACCCTGGACAGCGACGAGGAACTGGATAAGGTCTACGACCTGTTCATGGAGCAGCTCATGGCCGACGAGGACGAGGAAAACTGACAGCATTTCCCACCCCCTTGCGACAGCTTTTTCCCCTCCCAAGGGGTATACTATTTGTGTTCCCCGCAGGCGCGCCCCTGCCTCCCTCTGTGAGGGAGGTGTCAGCGCTCCGCGCTGACGGAGGGAGAGACGTGCGGGGTAGAACCCCGCGCCTACGCACCTGAAATGTAGAAGCACAAGGCCCTACCGTGGCAGAAACCAGCGGCAGCGGCGCAGACGCAAAGACAATCCTTTTATCCGCACGACAAAGTTAAATTCCCGTGACCGTGTGGTATAAGCTAACGACATTCAACAGAACATAGCGCGCAGGAAGTCTTGAAACCTTTGGTTTCAAGCAGACCTTTTGGTCACTTTTGGGGCTGCGGCCAAAAGTGACCCGCGCCCGCAGGCGCGGAAACCCCCTCGGCGCAGGCAGGGCGGAAAAGCCCCCTCCCTTTTTCGGCAAGATTTTTCGTCCTGCCGATGGCAAGACGGCGAAGGCGTACTTTCTGTACGTCGAGGCGGCTTGACGCAGGCAGGGCGGGGAAGGCCTCTCCCCCCTTTTTCGGCAAGATTTTTCGTCCTGCCGATGGCAAGACGGCGAAGGCGTACTTTCTGTACGTCGAGGCGGCTTGACGCAGGCAGGGCGGGGAAGGCCTCTCCCCCCTCTTTCGGCAAGATTTTTCGTCCTGCCGATGGCAAGACGGCGAAGGCGTACTTTCTGTACGTCGAGGCGGCTTGACGCAGGCAGGGCGGAAAAGATGCCGAAAAAAAGATTTGAACGATGGGCAGCGGCTCTATTTATCCTGACATTGGTTATACGGGACGTCGGATCGG
>UMGV01062581.1_pt1 | contig 11136 bp, 9 predicted proteins | sample 1965361 | NCBI WGS metagenome assembly UMGV01 (sample SAMEA4836081, study PRJEB28245) | human gut metagenome | biome: gut microbiome; material: fecal sample | place: Denmark | collected 2008
TTTTTTTAATGCTATAACATTAATTATTAAACTTTTTTAAAAAAATATTTAAATTAATGATTTATATTTTTAAAAATCTTCTAATTTTCTATAGATAAATCATAGTGTATGCTTTTATTTTCTTTTAATAAAAACTTTCATTAATTAAATATTTCTAATAGTTCCATTAATTCTATTTTTAGAAAATCAAATTGTTTCAATTAATATAAGGAAGTTTATTCACGACTTTTCTAACTTCAACTAATTATAAAATTTTCTCTTTGTTTATCTATAATTTCTAAATTATTTTTTTATTTGTTTTGATAATATTTGTTATTATTTTCTGATTAATATAAATAATATCTTATAGCTGATTCTGCGACTTCTTTCATAATTTGATACATTTCTTCGATTTCCCATTTTTCTTCTCTAAAAAACATTGATACTGGTGCAAAATAGTTATGATTTGAATCGCCATCTCTTTTAAATACATATATTTGATTTAAATTATAAAATTGATTCATCATAACCACTTTGGATCTTACTGTACCCGTTTCTGAATTATTTTCAGCGAAATCACACCCCCAACCAAAGCATACAAATGGTGTTATCTTTTCATAGTTCATCATTGCTCTAATTCCTGTTAAATTTTTTCCTAATCTTTCGATAGCATTTCCTGTTGCTTGTTTCGCTTTTCCTTCTGCTATACGTTCTTTATTTGTTCCTTGTCTCTTTATTTCGGCAATAACTAATGGGAATTTTTCACTTGTTGTTTTCTTTACAAGATATAATATACCACCATCAGGGACAATAGTTCTATTACAAAATTCAGTATTAAACTCAGCTATGACATTATTTTTTTTAATAAAATCAATCATATACTTAACTTCTATTTCATGTTTAAATTCCAAATCATACTCTAACAAAAAATATTGTGAAAATTCAGTTTTAGATTTCAGATACTTCTGTACTAATTCCATTGACTTATAAATATCTTTATCATCTATTTTAGATTTTGTATTCTTTGGTTTATGTTGTTCTTTTCTTTCTCTTAAACTTTCGTGCTGACTCATTTATTAATCCTTTCTCAATACAAAAATATATTCAAAAATTAATGGTATGGCATGATATCCATAATCATCATCTTTCAAAAAAATAACTCTTCTATTTTTATTAATCTTTCAAGATATTCTTTTTTGTACTCATTTGATGTGTTCATTCTGTTATCATAAATAATAAACTCTGATTCACGACCAATTTCACTAACGAAATCAGCAATGTTTATTTGAATAGAAGTTAGTAATTTATTGTTTTCTAAATATCTTGTTTCAATTATATTTCTAAAAAGTAACAAATCATCTAGTAATTTTTTTGCATACAGTTCAGCCATTTCTTTGTTATCCATTTGTGAATATAATTGTACAAGATAATTTGTTGCTTTAAGTCTAATCAAATTATCAGTTGACTTTTCAAGAATATTTTCTGAAAGTTTAACTATTTCATCGGTATACTTTAGTTTATTTGTAATTATATTTATAGTGTTCATAATGCTAACTAAGCTTATCTTTATCTCATCATTATTAGGAAATTTCTTATATGTGCCATAATAATAATTCACTTTCGTAATCATTATTCATAGCATATTCGTTTCCTTGTTTTTTTAATGTTTTTACATATTCGTCTTGTTTAATACTCTCAACTCCAAGTAATTCATCTACTGTAACTTCAAAAATATTTGCTATAAGTGGGAGTAATGTTATATCAGGGTATGTTATACCTTGTTCCCATCGTGAAACTGATTTTGATGTTGTTCCTAAAAGCTGGGCTACTTCTTCTTGCGTCATTTTTTTAGATATTCTTAAATTCTTAATGTTTTTACTTAAATTCATATAGGTCTCCTTGATTTTTTTAATGGCCATTTATATCATAAACATATTTACAAGAATATTATAACATTAAAATATATTACTTTTCTACAGCATAAAAATAGATTATTAATCTCAAAAACTGAGATAAAATCTTTTTAAATTCCTTTCATAATTTAATATTTTATTAATAAACATTATTTTTATGCTTACTTGTTATTCAATTTATTTTAGATCACAAATTAATAGAGTATATAAAAAATCATTTTGAATTAACTCTATTACTTGAATCAGTCAAAATGATTATTTTTACATACAATTTATTATAAACTTTAATTACATATTTTCACTATCAAATCTCTTTTTATCAAAGATTGCACGTTCTTTATATACAAGAATAGGAACAAGAGTTTTTTGCTTAAGGATTTCATAAACCTTTAAGCTTATTTGTTCTTGACTTTCACATAAATTCCCAAAGTCATCAGTGTATTCAAATTTTAAATTATATATTGTATAATTAGAAACACATCCATTATTATTTTCAGTAACTTCAGTTTCTGATAAATCAATTATTCTACCATTCTCAGAGTGTCCACTTCTAGCAACTTCTAAGGATTTTCTGCCATCAATAATCATTTTGACACCATTACAGATAAAGCCTATTGATGCAATGATCATAATTGCTCCAATTATACACATAAAAATAGTTCCAAATTTATCTTCTGGATCATAAGAACCAATACCTGAACTAATTACTTTAATAGCAATTAACATAGCAACTAGAGCAATTATAATTCTAACAATTCCACCAGTCATAGTTCCACGATTAAATGTTTTCTTTTCCATTAAACTAGCCTCCTTATATTTTTATTCTCATTACTAGTTATTTTATCAATAATGTTCTTTTATATTTTGTCAAAATAATGATTAGTAGTCGAGATTTTATTATTATCTAATTTTAAAATATGATTATATTTCTTTTTATTATCTACTCACAAAAAAAGCTATTTTCACCTTTTCATCATAGCAAGACCATGAAATTATTGTGAAAATAGCATATATCATTTGTCATTATATACATCTCCAACACTAGAACTATTAACATAATCTATTAATTATTACACTCAATCGATAAAATTAACTTTCATTTTTTATTAGTAAATTAATCATTAAATTTTTTACTACCAAATTTTCCTTCATAATCATGTTTAACAACTTCATATAAAATTATTTCTTTCTTAAATTTTCAAATGAGCAAATATCCTTTAGTTTATCAAAATCTATTTTAACAATTGATACATATGCATTATCAATATTATTAACTTTTGCACTAAGCCAAACATAGCCATTTGAATACGCATAAAAACTCATACAATAATTATCATCTATGAATAATTCATAACTATAGAACTCTGCAGAATTTGAAGTCAATTTATCACTTATGTCAACATCATTATTTAATACATTTGTATATGGAATATCAATCAAATTAACTATATCATTGATTATTTCTTTTTTTTCTATAAAAATGAAAGTTGAGTCAAAGTTTTTAATAAGTCTCATTCTATTAATGTTTTCTATATTAATAAAATCATTATATAGCACATACCAATACTGTTTTTACGTTTTAAAACTATTAATATTGGATTTTTCTTTGACAGTTATCTCTTCAAAACCTCATTTGATAAAAAAATCCAGGTACAATTAATTTAATATTTTGGTTTTATTTTACTTTTTTTATTACGAAATAAACTGCAAAATCTTTTTCTTATAACACTTAATTTTTCTCCTATTCGATTGCTTTTAAGCTTTCGTTCATATTAGTTTTTATAATTTTTGGGCTTAGTATTGAGGTTACAAGTAAAGTGAAGCCAAACACAACTACTGGAACAATAAGCCACATGAACCAACTTACATCTTTTACTTCACCAAATTCCATTGTTTTAAAAACTAATGTTGCGAGTCCGATTCCAGTAGGATATCCTAAAAGAATGCCGAGAAATGCACTAATATAAATTTCACGATAAATATATCCACAAATCTCACCATCATAATATCCTAAAACCATTAAGGTAGCAATTTCCCTATTTCGTTCGCTTATATTTATTGTCGTTAGTGTATTAATAACAACCATAGTTAATAAACCTGCAAAAATTACAACTACTATGGCAATACCAATAATTGAAGGCGAACCAAAATCACTGAATATGCAAATATCTAATAAAGCAAGACCAGCAAACACTAAACCAGTTGATACAGCAATTGATATGAACATCATCATAAATCTTGTTTTGTATCTCAAAACATTTCTAAATGAAGATTTATACTTGAATTCTAAATGATTCCAGATAAATGGCATTTTCTCAAGCAAAATTCTCTTTCCTGATTTAGGAACTTTGGGTCTCAATAAAATAGCAGGTTCATTATTTGCAAGTTTCATACCAAGACTAAAAGTTGCTAGTAGTGTTACAATAATGATTATTCCAACTGATAAGAAGAAATATCCAGGATTAACAATTACATCAATTGGGGGCATTACATGACCATAATTAAAAATATTACATATTAGCCATGATACACCATATCCAACAAAGAATCCTATTGCACCACCAACTGCTAATGCAACAAGTGCAAAGAAAATATATTTCATTACGATAGTAAAACTACTAAATCCTAAAGTCTTAAGGCATGCAATTTGTGAACGTTCTTCATCCATTAATCTCATCATTGATGATAAAACAACCAGTAGCGTAACAGCTAAAAATATAATCATCAAAATATTTCCTATTCCTCTTACTTTATCAGCACTTGATATTATTGATTTAAAACTATAATTATCATCAAGAGTAATTATCTTTATGTTTTCACCAAGCAGACTAGTAATTTCTTCTTTTTGTTCTTCTATATATTTTTCGTAGTTCTTTGAAAAAGAATTAAATAAATTTCTATTTTCAATTTTCACGTAAATATCCCCTACTGGTAGAAAAGAACATACTTCTTTTGGACAATATATAATGTTTTCTAACAAATCTAGCTTATTAATCTCCACAATGTTTTCAGGTGTTTTTGTATCTTCAGGATTATTATAACTTGGTTCCCCGTCTTTTCCAAAAGTAAGTGGACTCATAACTATTCCTTTTACTGTTACATTTATTTTACATTCAAAAGGGAGATCCAATGCTTCTTTTAAATTTACCTCAACCTTTTCTCCAATATTATATCCTTTAATTTTATTATCTTTAACTTCTGCATAAACTTGATTTTTATCACCTATGTTTATTTTTTCACCATTAACCAGTTCGGGTACATTGATATTCCATTTTTCAAAATCTACAAAATATAATCTTAAAGATGTTTTTTCACCTGTTCTTATATCTAGTGATGTACCTGTTTCAACATTTTTTTCACCGAAATGACTTTTAATTTTATTGATCTCTTCTTCAGAAAAACTACCGCCTTTACTTTTTATTATAAAGTCACTAACATTTTGGTTTTTATAATAATTTTCAATACTATCTTTTATCATATCTGTAGGAGAACCAATTCCTGATACAAAACCAACTGAAATTAGAATTACACCAATAAGTGATAGAAGCCTTGTTAGTTGTTTTCTAAACATTCTTCTAACTATTTTAAAATATGTCTTTACCACTCTATAACCTCAACTGGGACAGGATTTTCATTTACTTCAATACATTCTACATTACCACTTTTAATTTTTATAACCTTATCTGCCATTGCTTTTAATGCAGCATTATGAGTTACAATAATAATAAGTTTATTATCTTTTCTTGAAAGCTCTTGTAATAATTGTAAGATTTTTTTACCTGTTACGTAGTCAAGTGCTCCAGTTGGTTCATCACAAAGTATCAACTTCGGGTTTTTTGCAATGGCCCGCGCAATGGAAACTCTTTGTTGCTCCCCACCTGATAATTCTGCTGGGAAATTATTAAGTCTATCAGCAAGTCCTACTTCTTCTAACACATTTTTAGGATCTAAGTGATTATTGCAAATCTCAATAGCTATTTCAACATTTTCAAGTGCTGTTAAATTAGGCATTAAGTTGTAAAATTGGAATACAAATCCAACATCATTGCGTCTGTAGTTAGCAAGTTCTTTCTTGTTAAACTTAGTTATATTTTTACCATCGACAATAATTTCTCCACTTGTTGCTCTATCCATTCCGCCAAGCAAATTTAAAAGCGTAGTTTTTCCAGCTCCTGATGCCCCAAGAATAACAACAAATTCACCCTCATTTAGTTCAAAGGAAACATTTTCTACTGCAGGTATAGTAATTTCTCCAATATGGTATACTTTTTTTACATTTTTTAAAGTTAACACTGCCATAATACACCTCCGCGATTATTTATGTTTATTATAACATAATTTGATTTTTTTCAATAGTTATGAAATAACAAATTATAATAAAAAAGTAATTGAACAATTAAAGTTTAATTTATATATTCAATCGAAGTTAAATCTTTTATTTTTGTATTTTCTCTTTATAATTGTTTTATAAAACTATTATTAAAAGAATTATCATATAAGAGACAACAATCGAAATTAATAATAAACAAATAAACCAAACCCCACCAAACTCAGTATTCGTTTAATTGTACATATTTTATAATACGAACTATTGTAGGTATTAATGAAATATTTATATTCATAATACGCCTTAATATTAAATGAATTTAAATCACTTTTAATTATATAATTTAATTTTATCTTTTTCTTTACCCAAAAAGATTTTACAGATCCGCTTTCTATATGACAATAAAAAGCCAACAAACACTCAGATAATATGAGCATTGATTGACTTTTTTATCAACCTAATTCTTGACAGGGACGATTTAACGTCAATAATTAAAATTTTTAATTTTAATTATCAACCTATTTTTACAGCATCATAATTTTTAATTATTAGCCTATTTTTTCAGTCTCTTTTAAATTTTGTTACATCCACTTCTAGCATTTTTTATATTTCATCATTTGAAAATAATATATTAAATAATTTATATGGACACTCAATCATCATTTTATATACAGCAAAGTATGATTAATCTCTATAATTCATACACTTTATCACATCATCTAAATGTATAAAGTCAGCATTTGGATAAGACATAAGAATAGGAGAATTCGTTGCAATTATTATTTGCGTATATTTTTATTTTTGATATTAGAGTCGCTCGTCATTAGCAAAGCGACTCCTTTTATGTTATAAATGTTCATGTATTATTTTAAATTAATCCAAAGTGCAGGTACAATTCCACCAATATCACCAGGAACATTCAACCTACCAGGATATATTCCACTACGTACAGTATGGATAGAAAGTCCTTGGCTATAAGTGGCATAATGTTCGTATGGTGAACGCGTCAACCAATTCACTGTACCTTCAGTTCTGCTAAAGTCGCCTCTTCCTTCATTCAAATAAGAACATAGTCCTTGGAATCTTGCGAAATCTGTTGTTCCTAATGCTCTTGCTGAATCATTCCCTATTTCTTTAGAAAAACCATACGCTTTAGTAGTTACTTCTTGTACAGATAATAAGAATATTTTATCATTTGTATTTTGAGCTTGTTCCGCAAACTGATTCTTTCCATCCTTAAAATATTTTGGATATTCGTTGGGATTACAACTTCTCGCACTATTATCAACAAGGGTTATTTTAATGATATCTTTTTGTAAATCATTAAATACATCGTTATAGAAGGTTTCATTTAACCATTTACGAATAAAGGAGTATTCCCAATTATTAGCATAAATTCCTTCAGGTACGCCCTGGTCAGTATTATAAGAAATAGCCATATCTGAAGTTTTAAAATTCAACTGTGGTTTCCATAAATCTAAAGCTAATTCACTCATCAAAAATGCTGAATTACCATTTATTGTAAGAATTCTCCACTTGATTGGTTCAAATCTAAACCAATACATCGTTCCACCATATCCATTTTGATTATACCAATATCTACAACTAGTTGAACCTATCCATCTAACGTCATTTCTTATAATACCACGATATTTTACACCATTATAAGTAATATCTTTATACCATATATTAGCAGCATCCTCATAATGAAGCCAATTATTATCATTTGAATCCGTCGCATATTTTGGATAATCTCCCGCAATTTCTAAAAGTTTGGCAATCGTGTTTTCATCTTTTTCACAACTTTGAGGCCAGTGACCAAAGTAAATATAATTACCTTCTCGAGTATATTTTATTGGATTACATTCACCACAAGTAGTACAAACATCACACACATAGCTATGCTTACCATTAGCAGGAATTTCCACTTTAGTATTATAATCACATCCGTCACGTTTACAAACATCGTACTCATTCCAACCAGGTAGACAGTCAGGTTCTTTAGCCTCATGGTGTTCAAGTAAATGACCTAATGCCTCCCTAATATTACTCTCTGTATTAGATGTATAATCGCAACGCGTACATGTGTAATATGTTCGCCAATATCCTTCCTCTATGCAAGTAGGATCTTTAGCTAGATGCTCTACCTCGTCATGACCAAGAGCTGGTATACCCTTATAATCTGTATGCTCAACACATCCTTCATTGGCACATTTATAATATTCTTCTTTTCCCCATTTTTCACAAGTAGGCTCTACTCGTGGAACGTGTATAGTCATATTATGTCCTGTTGCGGGAATTTCTTCGTATCCCTCAGTTTTACCACAATAATGATTGCATCTTTTGTATGCTTTCCAACCGTTCTCAGTACAAGTTGGATCTTTTTTCTCAACATCCTGCATGTCATGACCAAGAGCTGGAATTTCCTCTTGTTCAGTATATGTACATCCATAGTTTATACATCTTTTTCCATGCGTAAGTCCCGGTTTTTCACACGTTGGGCTATAACCTTTTTCTTCTCTTAAATTATGTGAAGCAAGTTCACCATACTCAAAAGTTTCTCTACCTAAATTGCCGCAAATACTACAAACTAGACGATAAACAGCTTTTCTTTGGCAGGTTGCATTATCAACGAGGTTTTTATCAGTAATCTTTTCAACATAATTGTGTATATGTTGTTCATCGGCTTGTACTAAACCTGCAACTATGAAATAAGAAAAGCTTGTTGTTTCAAAGGATATTTTATCATCAGTAACAATTGTACTAAGCTCTTCTACTGTATTGTCCTCTTTGATATGATAGGTAACATAACCATGTTTTGCCTCAAATGGTATTGGCAAAGTTATCTTTACTTTACCTTCTGGTTGCACTTTTTCTCCGTTTCTAGCTATGGCTATATCAAATATGGCGATTTGCGCACTATCATATGGTTTATTGATTGCCATAATAGCTTCTTTGCCTTGTTGACTTTCGGCAGATTGTTTTTTTACTTCTAGTGTGGACCCTTTTTCAAATGTTCCATACACAGTTATGCCACTTTCATCAATCAATGTGTTTACGGATGTATTTTTTTTACCGCAACTAACCATTATAAGACATAGCAACATAATTACAATCAATGTAATGATTTTTAAATCTTTTTTCATAGAAACCTCCTTTAAATTTTTATTAAAATAGCAAGACAGTCAGACGACACGTATTCATAAAAGGAAGCATCGATATCATCGACACCTTTGGCATGATTTATTTTATATACAATAGTCTAATCCGAAACGTTGTAATAAAGCAATGTAATTGTAATGTCAGGTTTCTGCTTCTTAACTTATTTTACTATGTTATGTGCATATCAAATGCTTTATCATTTTACCTAGTAACATTCATTACAAGATAAGTTGTTGATAGTGCATTTAGCAAAGTTAATATATGGTCTGTTTCTTGTGAAAACAGACTACCACAAGAGCACCCATACGTTTTAGGGCATCTGTTACCACTTATGAAGTAAATCTGTTTATAAATACAAGTGCCTTACTTTTGATCTTATACCATTTTTCTTTTACAAAATGTGTGTAATTAATTATTTACACAAAATAGTTATATTATCGTTTTATAATTCTTGATAACTAATTCAGCAGATTACTTTACTTGTTTAATTAATATTGTCGTTTACTAGCCTAAAGTTTTACGAGCATATGAGCAATTTTAATTTACGATTACATTCTGTCACAAGTCTAGTTTTTTAAGAAATTTATTTGGCACCCTTTTGTATTCTTTTTTTAATAATTAATTCGTATATCATCTACAATGGCGTCTTTATTTTTGTATTTTTACTTTGAAATTGTTGTACAAAATTATTGTTAACAGAAATATTATATAAGATATAACAATCGAAACTAAAAAACAAATAAACCAAGCCATACTGTCTTTTACATTCTATCAATACTATTATATGCAAACTACATATAATATTTTTTTCAGACAAAAAAACTCCTTTTATACGAAGAGAGCTTATTTCTAAGAATGTATTAAAGTAGACTTAGAAATTTAATTTTCACACTTTTTGCTAATATCATCACTTTAACACTTTAATAATAAGATACATATTAACATATTTTATCAATTTGTTACAACTTTTGTATCGATAGTAAATATACTACTTGTGTCACTTGCACTCAATTATATTTTTAAACACTGTTATCTGTAACTATAAACAAAACTTCCAATTGAAATTTTTGCGGAACAACATAGCACTCCAAAGTCCTTGTCTCAAACAATAATAGAAACTCCACAAGTACGAGGAAAAATCGTTTCATTGCCTACTTTTTGCATTACATAACCTACAGTTATTTCTTCATCAATATCAATAAAATGATTTTAATTGTCAATTGATAATACAAATATACCATCAGGATTATTATCTTTTATAATTTTTATTCCCTTTGCTTCTACAACAGCTATGCTCCCACATAATGCTACAACAATTATTACAAAAAAACTTTAAATAATTTTTATAGCTGAATTCTCTTTTCTTATGTCTACATTATACATTATATGAGAAATTTTGTCAATATCATTTAATTTTTATCAATGAGCATTTATGTTTCTTATTAAAAATCAAAAAGATTGACTATATTTACTAGTAACATTGCATTTGACAAGTGGACTCTAATATTAGGAAATGATGAAATGATTACAAAGACAGTATTACATAGGATTCTTCATTATTATTATATTCAACTTTATCAGAGAAATTATATGACATTACTTCACCTTTATCCAAATTAATTTTTATAATTTGTTGGATATCAGTACTATTTTTGTCTAAATATTCCATTTTATCACCATTCATTTTTAAATTTTGTTAGTATACTTCTTGCCATATACTATGGCCAACTAGCTCTTTGATGATACGTTTTAATA
>UMGV01033642.1_pt1 | contig 11123 bp, 7 predicted proteins | sample 1965361 | NCBI WGS metagenome assembly UMGV01 (sample SAMEA4836081, study PRJEB28245) | human gut metagenome | biome: gut microbiome; material: fecal sample | place: Denmark | collected 2008
CAACTGGCTTATAATTCGGAAATTTTATCTAAATTTGTAGACGATAAGCCGCGCAGCGTGGCACGATGACGCACCGCGCGGCAGCAGAAAGACATAAATCCTTTCACCAAACCAACATTACAGATCACATCACGATGAAACAACTCATTCTTTCGGCGGCCCTCATAGCCGCCTCGCTTGCCACGGCAGGCGCACAGACAGCCAAGACAAGCGGCAACCCCGTGTTCAAGGGATGGTACGCCGACCCCGAGGGAGCAGTCCTCGACGGGCAGTACTGGATATTCCCCACCTACTCTGCTCCATACGATGAGCAGACGTTCATGGACGCGTTCTCCTCACCAGACCTCGTGACATGGACCAAGCATCCGCACGTCATAGACAAGAAAGACGTGTCGTGGGCCAAGCGTGCAATGTGGGCCCCGGCCATCATACACGCCAACAAGAAGTACTACCTCTTCTTCGGTGCCAACGATGTACATCAGGGCGAGGTGGGAGGCATAGGCGTAGCCACCGCCGACCGCCCCGAGGGCCCGTACAAGGACGCGCTGGGCAAGCCGCTCATCAACGACATCGTGAACGGGGCACAGCCCATAGACCAGTTCGTGTTCCGCGACGACGACGGCAAGTACTACATGTACTACGGCGGATGGGGACACTGCAACATGGTGCGTCTCAGCGACGACCTGCTGAGCATCGTGCCCTTCGACGACGGCACCACATACCGCGAGGTGACGCCCAAGAACTACGTGGAGGGCCCGTTCATGCTCAAGCGCAAGGGCAAGTACTACTTCATGTGGTCGGAAGGCGGCTGGGGCGGCCCCGACTACTGCGTGGCCTACGCCATAGCCGACTCGCCTTTCGGCCCGTTTGAGCGCGTGGGCAAGATTCTTCAGCAGGACCCTGCCATAGCCACCGGTGCCGGACACCACTCCGTGATACAGGTACCCGGCAAGGATGAGTACTATATAGTATATCACCGCCGCCCGCTCACCGAGACTGCCGCCAACAGCCGCGAGACCTGTATAGACCGCCTCTACTTCGACAAGGACGGACACATCGTGCCCGTGAAGATGACCAACGAGGGCGTGAAGGCCGTGAAGAAGCCCAAGAGGAAATAATGCACTTACGCCGCCCTGCGGCTACATACCAACGCATTCGTCCCCGTGGCGTGCCTGCATATACGGAGCAGTCTTGCTCCACGCATGCAGACACGCCACGGGGACGATGCTTTTCGTGCAGTGCCAGTACCGCACAGTCTCACAAGTGGGCCCCGCGCCATGCCCCATGCGGAGCGCGTGGCGGGCTGACCCCTATAAAAGCAAAAACGCCGCTACTCTCAACGAGCTGCGACGTAAAACCTATGTTTAACTAAAAATCCTTTTTCGAAACAAATGAAAAGCTCACGCTCTCCATCGTCACCTGTTAAACAATCGTTTCAATTTACCTTAAACCTAATAACTAAAAACCTAAATCTATTACTACTAACCTAAACAATCTATTAGCCTTTTGACGATGCATAGTTACAAAGCATTTCCTGTTTGCGCAAACAATTAACGAGAAAATAACAATAATTTTATCTTTTTCTTCATTTGTTTACTGATTTTAAACGTTGCGAGGCTGTATTAAACGCATTTTCACACAGCGCGGCATGCTTGTACACACAGCACGGCACGTATGCGGACATGGTGCAGCATGCACACGGGCACGGCTTCTTACGGCCAAACACTCCATGCACACCACACCGCTGCCGACACGCTCCGCCACGCTCATCATGGCAATGCAGCGGCAATAGTTCTTTCTTTTTTGGTCAACGTGCATGCAATAATGCGCATTTGCATGGCGCGGGATTGGCCGTATCACTGATTTTATTGTATCTTTGTGCACGTCAAGACCGCATACTGCTTTCATAGGCTTGCATATTTGGGGTTAAAATTATTCCCAAAAATAAATATAATTTGTGACTTAGAGCACGTTGATGCAAGATTTTAAGTATGTCGGTCTTGACATTTTAACGCAAGCTGCGAGCACTCGGAGATATTCATTTCTGTTTTTTATCCCAACTGGCTTATAATTCGGAAATTTTATCTAAATTTGCATTATAAACCTGAAAATATGGAAGAATATATTGTATCAGCCCGAAAATACCGCCCCATGAGCTTTGACACGGTGGTGGGACAGCAGGCACTGACCACAACGCTGAAAAACGCGGTGAGCAGTGGAAAGCTGGCACACGCCTACCTGTTCTGCGGACCACGTGGCGTGGGAAAGACCACCTGCGCACGCATCTTTGCCAAAGCCATAAACTGTATGCACCCCACAGCCGACGGCGAAGCTTGCAACGAATGTGAAAGTTGTAAGGCTTTCAATGAACAGCGCTCGTTCAATATCTTTGAGCTCGACGCCGCCAGTAACAACTCGGTAGAGAGCATCAAGAGCCTGATGGAACAAACACGCATACCGCCACAAGTAGGCAAATATAAGGTGTTTATCATCGACGAGGTGCACATGTTGTCGCAACAGGCTTTCAACGCCTTCTTGAAAACACTGGAAGAACCACCCTCATACGTAGTGTTCATCTTGGCCACTACCGAGAAACATAAAATTCTACCCACCATCTTATCACGCTGTCAGATATACGACTTTGAGCGTATGAACGTGCCCAGCACGGTGAACCACCTAAAGATGGTGGCCGAGAAAGAAGGCATAAGCTATGAAGAAGAGGCACTGACACTGATAGCCGAAAAGGCCGACGGTGGTATGCGCGACGCCCTCTCTATCTTCGATCAGGCCGCCAGCTTCTGTCAGGGAAACATTACCTATGCCAAGGTGATAGAAGACCTAAACGAGCTTGATGCCGACAACTACTTTAAGATGGTAGACATGGCGCTGCAAAACAAGGTTACTGAACTGATGATGACACTGAACGGCATCATCAATCGTGGCTTTGATGCGGGCAACGTGATTACAGGATTGGCATCGCACCTGCGCAATGTGATGATGGCTAAAGACCCATCAACACTGACATTACTGGAAACCAGTCAGCAGCAAATAGAAAAATATAAACAACAGGCCTCTAAATGCCCCACCAACTTTTTGTATAGGGCATTGAAAATATTAAATCGCTGCGACCTCGACTACCGACAGAGTAACAACAAACGGCTGCTGGTAGAGCTGACACTGATTGAGATGGCGCAGCTGACACAACCCGACGACGACACCAGCGCGGGGCGTGGCCCTAAACGTTTAAAATGCCTGTTCAAATACATCATTGCCGCTCCCACAACATCGGCAGCACAGGTGGCCCCGGGAGCGAAACCGCTGTTGCGTGAGAAGAAGGTGCCCACGCCAGCTAACGATGTGCCCACACCTTCGGCCCCCACGGCAACAACGGCTTCTGTTCAACCCACAACAACAGTGGGTACAACGGCTTCGGCTGCCACGGCTGCCAGCACGGCTAAGCCTCTTAAACTTAAGGGCTTGGGTATGACTTTTGCTAGCCTTAAGCAACAAGAAAAAGACGAAAAGGTGAACAATGCCGCCGAGGTGGAGATAAAGAATAAGGACGAGAACGCCAACTTCAACGACGACGACCTGCAGCTGCAATGGCTGGCCATGTGTAACCGCATCTTGCTGAATAAGGAGATGACGGCCTTGGCGCAACGCATGAAGAACGTGCAAGTGAAAATTACCTCTCTGCCGAACATTGAGGTGCTGGTAGACAACAAACTGTTGCTCGACGAGATTGAGGGCATCAAGGGGCGTATCAGGGCTTCGCTGGCCGCTACGCTGCACAACGGACATATCAACATCAGCACCCGATTGGCACGACAAGAAGAGCGCACCCGCATCCTCTCGCCTCGCGAAATTTTGGATAAGATGCAGAAAGATAACGAGGCCGTGGCCATGCTTACCAACTTGCTGAAACTGGAAATGGCGTAACCCTCACGCCACACACATAAACAAACAAAGCAACCCTTCTCTGTTTACATTGAGAAGGGTTGCTTTTTATTATTTTGCAACATTAAATGTTTGCAGCACTTAAATGAGGGGCATACCCAGCTGAGCACACTCGGCACGCATATCGTCGGGCCAAATGCTGGCCTGTATCTCGCCAATATGAGCCTTGTGCAGCAGCACCATACAAAGCCTACTCTGACCTATACCGCCACCAATGCTGAGCGGCAAACGTCCGTCGAGCAACTGGCGATGGAAGAACAATTGCTTGCGGTCTTCCTTGCCTTCAAGCTTCAACTGTCGCAACAGGGCCTCTTGGTCAACACGAATACCCATTGACGAAAGTTCAAACGAACGCTCAAGCACAGGATACCATATAAGAATATCGCCATTTAAACCCGCACGACCGACTTCGGCCACGGTCGACCAGTCGTCGTAGTCGGGGGCACGACCATCGTGCTTCTTGCCATCGCTCAGTTTTCCGCCTATGCCTATGATAAACACTGCACCATACTTTTTACAAATGGCATCTTCGCGCTCCTTGGGCGAGAGGTTGGGATACATCTGCAACAGCTCTTCGCTATGTATAAAATGTATTTTGCGGGGCAAGAAGGGCTTTATCTCTTTATAGGTTTCGCAGGTGAGATACTCGGTGCGCAAGATGGCAGCATAGATGCGCTCTACCACATCTTTTAAGAAAGACAAGGTGCGCTCTTCTGGGGTAATAACGGCCTCCCAATCCCACTGGTCAACATACAACGAGTGAAGGTTATCGAGCTCTTCATCAGCACGAATGGCGTTCATATCAGTATAAATGCCATAGCCAGGCTCGATATGATACTCGGCCAAGGTGAGGCGTTTCCATTTTGCCAACGAGTGTACCACCTCGGCCTTAGCATCGCCTAAATCTTTAATGGGGAATGTAACAGGGCGCTCCACTCCATTCAAGTCGTCGTTAATGCCCAATCCTTGCAACACAAATAGCGGAGCCGTAACACGGCTCAGACGCAGCTCGGTAGAGAGGTTCTCTTGGAAAAAATCTTTTATCAGTTTTATGCCTTGCTCGGTTTGCTTCGTATCGAGTAATGCTTTATAACCAGTTGGCTTTATTAGTTTGCTCATGCTTGTTTGTTTATGTCTTGTTCATTTATATAGGCAACCACGTGGTAAGTATATGTACCACACGTAGCTGCCTATTGCTGGTTACAAAGATACAAATAAAATATTGTTCTGCAAGCAATAAACATAATTATTTTACAAAAAGTAACATTACTCTAAGCAACACTTACATTTTGCTCGCCACATATCACATTTTTAGAACACAATAAAAGTGATTAGAGCAACCCTATCAGATTGTTCTCTCTGCTCTCCTCACCTTTCATTCTTCACTCTTCACTTTTCACTTATAATAGTGTGCAAAGTTTTTAAACGGCTCGCGAATAATAGCCGTGGTATCGGCCTCATACACATTGCCGTAAGGGTCGTGGGCGCGCACCACAAAGTTGGCATGTGGATCAATAGGCTTATAATAGAAGAGGTGGTTCATCAGCAAATAGGCATTGGCCTTGCTGACAAAGCGGAAGGGCATAGCTTTTATATATTTGTGATGATAGCCCGCAGCAAAAGCATCTTGCCCCCTACTGCTGATATGGTGCATGGGATATTCAAAACCATTTTCGACCACTGTAACCGACCAACGCGAGTCGGCATTAAACACATTGGCCATAATCATATGTTCATGGCGCGGCAGGTTCCAGTCGTTGGCATAGCTCTCGCCATTAAAGTCGGTATCTACTCTGAAAAGCGTCATCTGCTGGTGCGCTTTCCAAAAGGTGCCCTTGTAGCGGCAGTTGGCTATGCCATGTTCGCCAAACGTATAAACATAATAGCCGTTAGGCGTGCCACACAGGTTGATATTCGACTGCCATATATTGCCACATGCCGCTGCATGACAGTGCTCAATAAGATGTTGGCCATCGAGGTCGGTTTCATGATTAATGGCAAAATGGGTATGGCCGCAAAACAGTTCATAACCCCTAAAAGTGTTCAGCAGACGCAACAGTTCGCTCAATCGGCCCGACGTATAATGCCCCTCTTCAGCAGCAAAGGGCACTGGGCGTGCCTTTTTAGAGGGCGAACAACCAAAGGTGAAAGGCACATGATAACACAACACCACCCTTTTATCCTTGGGTGTGAGGGCAAGGTCTTGGCGCAGCCATCGCATTTGGCGGTCAGTGAGTTCGCCTGGCGAGTAGTAAGATTGCTTGTGCGTAAACTGCACATTGTTCAAACACACATAATGCTCGTTGCCACGGTCGAACGAGTAGTCGGTAGGGCCCCAGCTCTCCTCCCACTTACCGCGAAAGAGGGCGTTGCCATCTTGGTCATGATTACCAATGACCGAAAACAAACGCATATCTGACGAGCCTAAAGCTGCACGTATCTGCGCCTGAAGGCTATCGTTATAGCCACCATAATATTGCACATCGTCGCCCATGCTCAATCCATATACTGGCATGTGGACAGGCAATTGGGTGATGGTTTGACGTATGTCGACCATCGTCTCATGCGTGAAACGTTCTATGTCGGTTTGCGCAACAGGGTTATCGTCTGGGCTGGTATAGAAGGGGTTTATGGCATTGGTAACCTGAGGGTCGCCTATCACTATCATGGTATAGACATCTTCTTTACCATTAGGCAAACGCGTAAGCGTAAAGTTGTATTGACGGCGACGCTTTACAAGGGGCTGATAGAAATAGGCCGTACGATCGGTGGCGCTATGGGTAGGCACCTGGCACCAAGAGGGCACTGTATAAAACACAAAGTGGGCATGGCTGTCGCGGCGCATACGGTAACAACCGTTCATATCGGTAACCACGCAACTCGCACCATCGCTCACCACCACGCCAGGCACAGGATGCCCCTCAACATCGGTCAGCGTGCCGTGTATGCTGTCAATGGGAAGAGGCTTCGATACTACAGGCTTTTTCACAGGGGGCAACTTCGACACATACCCCATAACCTGGGGCATTATGCCTTGACCAATGTCTAAATCGCCATCAGGCGCACACGAAAAGAGAGACATCGTAAACAACATCATCAACAGCGCCATTGCCCCAAGCCATCTTGAGGTGCATGGGGTGCGTGTTTCTTCACAGTGTGCGGGGCCTAAGCCACATGGGGTTTCGTTATGTTGCAATGCTTTCATGCTCGGGTTTCACTATTCAATCAATTTATCAAGATCGCTCTCCTCGCCCACAATCCATAAGATGTCGCCTTTGGCAAACTGGCGCGAGGGGTCGATAACCGATAGGTTTTCCTTTCCTTCTTCTAAGCCCACAACCATACAATTGTATTGGTCGCGTATGCCACTCTCGCACAAGGTCTTACCTACGAAGGGGCTCTTTCCATCAATCACCATCTGGCGCAGCTTCATCTCTCGCTTCTCAATATCGGGGTCGTCGGCCAGCACAGTCTGACCTATGGCCTGGCCAAAGGCTGCCAACTGCTCGTCGCTGCCAATGGCCTGTATGCGGTCGCCAGGAAAGATCTCGTCTTCGCCATTTGGAATATTGATGCGATGACGGCCACGAAGGATGCTGCTCACCATCACGCCAAACTTGTTGCGAAACTGAAGTTGGCTGAGCGTTTGTCCGCTCCATAACGAGTCGTCGGGCACGTCAAACTCGCCTATGTGTATATTACGGTCAAGCAAATGGCCCTCATACAATGGTTTGCGTCGGCCCAGCACCTGTGCCTCGATGTCGCGCGAACGAAGGTTCAAAATAAACAAGCGTTCAAGACGTATGCTGTTGCGTTTAAGGCGGCGCGACATAATCATTGCCATCAGCAAAGCCACGGCTATGCTGATAAGGAGGGCATTGGTAAAGCGCGTAAGATAGTTGCATATATAGAAAATGAACAGTGCGGCCACTACCATACGCACCAAGATGGTGAACAAGAGGGGAAGATGATTAGAGCGGCTATCGCTCCAAAGCGCCTTAAACTCTTCGCTGTGGTTCTTCTTCATCACCATAGCTCTGAGGAAAGGAGCTATGAACAAGATAGTAAGGGCGCCACATATACCATTGGCCCACCAGTGCATACCAGGCATGAGGTGGCGCACAAAGGGCAAGAAGAACGTAAACATAAGGGCTATAACGGCCGACGACAGGATGCTATATATAAAGGTGTTAACGGCCATCTGACGAAGCAACATGCGCCAGTTGCCGTGCTTGCTACGCCCTGGATGGCTCAGTGCAATGTTGTTCAAAGCGCGCACCCACGACTTGGGCATTCGGCGCTCGATAAGGTTATAGCATGGCACCGAGAGGCGTATCATATAAGGGGTGAGGAAGGTGGTGATAACTGAAACGGCCACCACCACCGGATAAAGAAACTTACCTATAACGCCCAGCGACAAGCCTAACGATGCTATGATGAATGAAAACTCGCCTATCTGCGCCATTGAGAAACCACAACGCATTGCCGACTTTAGGCTTTGGCCACTAATCAAGAAGCCAAAGGTGCCAAAGACTGCTTGCCCCAACAAGATGGTAAGCACCAAGGCCATGATTGGCCAGGCATATGAAACGATGATATTGAGATCAACAAGCATGCCTACCGACACGAAGAAGATGGCACCAAAGAGGTTCTTTACGGGTTCGACAAGACGAATGATGCGTTCGGCCTCAACGGTCTCGGCCAAGATTGACCCCATCACAAAGGCACCAAAGGCGCTACTGAAGCCCACCTTGGTAGACAGCACTGCCATAAAGCAGCATAGGCCCAACGAAACAATGAGCAATGTTTCGCCATTCATCAACTTGCGCATAGAGCGTAGAAACAATGGCACCAAGAAGATGCCCACCACAAACCACAGCACAAGAAAGAAGGCTATCTTCAGCACAGAACCTAACATCTGACCACCATCAGGACTATTTCCTCCAGCTATCGCTGACAGCATCACCATCATGACAATGGCCAGCACGTCTTCAAGAATAAGCACACTCATCACCATGCCCGCAAACTGTTGCTGCCGAAGGCCCATATCGTCGAGCGCCTTATAAATAATAGTGGTAGAACTCATGGCCAACATACCTCCCAGGAAGATGCAGTCCATACGGTTCCAACTGAAGGCATGCCCCACTATCATGCCCACCATCATCATACAGAAAATAATGGTGCACGTGGCAATGACGGGCGCCGCCCCCATCTTCAATATCTTTTTAAACGAGAAGTCGAGACCCAACGAAAACAGAAGGAACATGATGCCTATGTCGGCCCACGTGCGTATATCGGTATTATCAATTACCGACATGGTATATGGCATATGGGGCGACACTAAAAAACCAGCCACCACATAGCCCAATACTAAGGGTTGCTTCAGTTTCTTGAACACCAGCGTTACCACGCTGGCCACAATCAAGATAAGGGCAAGATCTTTTATAAGAGTGGGCAGTTCTGACATATCGTTCGTTTCTTTTTTTTGAAGGGTTTGTCTTTCGTTCTATACATTATGAAAAAGCCGCCCTCGTCCTACATATATTATATATAGATATAGGAAGAGCGCGGCTTAAGGTAAGTATCTTCTGTTAGGCCTTTACTGTGGGGCAGTCGGCCTTACGATTGCAGCAATAATAGTAGTCGGTGATAAAGTGTAGGTTCTTCTGTGCCAACTGCTTGCCTTCTTCTGCATTATCGCTGATGGTATAGTTGGTATCGGGCCACATACCATCATCTTGCAAACGACACATCACGTCGTAAGGAATGGCGTTGGCACGAGCAATAACATTGAGAGCATTGCGCGATGCCGTTTCTGGATTGTAGAAGGGGTTATCATCGGCCTTCACACAATCAAGCACACCAGGCTGCAAAGTGATGCCCGACTTGGGCGACGCCATCAGCATCAACCCCTTATGGCTCTTAAACTGTGGCAAGGTAACACCCTGACTGAAAGTGTAGCCCACCTTGTCGGCCAAGAACTGTTCGCAAGCATCGTTATCTTTAAAGAACTGCACATAGCGTCCATCGTTGGCCTTTACAAAAGCTTTATAGGCCGCCTTCTGATTGCTGGTATCGCGGTTAGCTTTCTCGTTAGCAACATACTGCTCTACCCCTTCGTTCATCTCGTTTACAGCAATGGTGCCAATGCGATAGTAGTGGCCCGCAAACTTCACAAACTCGCAAATGATAGTGGTCTTGCCAGCTTCTACATTCTTCATATCAGTTTCAAGATGTTGGGGAGCAATCTCTACCACACTATTGTCAATGAGGTCTTTCAGCACCACCTTGTCGGCATCGGCCTGCTCTACCATGTAGCAGCTGGCCTTCTTTACCTTCACATCTTTCCATACTGCCAGTTGCTTATGACCATTGGCCAAACGTGCCAACCACTCGGGTGTGGTGAGAGCCAAGAACGAGCGACGGTTCTTCAGCACCATGGTGGTGTACATACCCCATACCACCACTTTCACCTGTTCGGGGTCGTTGTGAGGCTGCTCTAAGAAATTGTTCTTCAAGGTCAAGAACGATTCGATATTCTCAATATTGAAGAAGCTATCATAGTGGAACCATGTTGCCACGGCCATATAATGTCCGCAAGCCTCGTCAGCCTCTGTTTCACGATAGATAAAGTCGTGCAGGCGATCGTTCTCAGGCGCTGTTTCATACTCGTCTTCCAGCATCTCATAGATAAACTCGGCGGTAAGTTTCAGCACGGGGTTGTGGGGATATATCACGCGTTCGGTGCGACGAGCCACCTGAAGGTTGTGCCACAACAAGAACTGTATGTCTTCTTTATTGATTTCGTCGGGATAATAGTTGTCATCTAAATCGAAGAACGGCAAACGTGAGCCATACTCTTTCAAGCAAGCCGATGTAAAGTTTTGCCAGATGCCATTCTGTGAGATTACATCTTCAAAATAACCAGCAATGCACATGGTTACAACACGCAACTGGTCGATACTGGTAAAGAATGTATCACACTTTGTTTCTTTCAGTATATCATAAACACGGTTTGCAATGCCCGTATAATAGATATCGGTACTGTTAACTGTGGGGTACGGTTCCTGCTTCACCCAATCGGCAGGATAGAGGAAATTCTTTTTAGCCATAAATGGATATATCAGTAACTCAAGTTTCGGATTTAGAATTCAAGCCGTTTGAGC
>UMGV01001834.1_pt1 | contig 11115 bp, 8 predicted proteins | sample 1965361 | NCBI WGS metagenome assembly UMGV01 (sample SAMEA4836081, study PRJEB28245) | human gut metagenome | biome: gut microbiome; material: fecal sample | place: Denmark | collected 2008
TCCGGGATGGACACGGCTCACCATAATAATAGGACACTCCCCCGCACGCTGTCAATATTCCGCGGGGCGTTTTGCCACCGTTTTGATACGGAACCTTAGTAAGGTCTTAAGCGTGTGTTCACGATTTATTCACATTTTGAGGGCCAGGCGCATGATATGATATTGTCGGGGGCAGCGGCGGAACGGAATGACAATTTCTGCCGTCTAAGTAAATAGGCAAATCATCCCGCGGGCGCGCGGGAAGGAAAAAGGAGAACACGACATGAAAAAAGCGGCTTTTGTACTGGCGCTGGTGATGCTGCTGGGCTGTGTGTCCGGCTGCGGCGCAGCGGAGGGCGAGGCCTCCGTGCAGTCGGTGTCTATGATCTGCGGGCTGGGGTCCGTAGGTCTGGCGGACCGGTTCGCAGGCATCGTCAGCCCGCTGGGCGAGACGACCATCAAGAAAAACGACGCCATGACCATCGACACCATCAAGGTAAAGGTGGGCGACAGCGTGAAAAAGGGCGACGTGCTGCTGACCTATGACCTCAGCCAGATCCGCACCGACCTGGAGATGGCCCAGCTGGAGCTGGAGCAGCTGAACGCCACGCTGGAGGGCCAGCAGGCGGAGCTGGAGAATATACAGAAGCTGATGGACAGCACCTATGACGACGCCACCAAGCGGCAGTACGCCCTGGATCTGCGGGAGCAGAACGTGAAGGTGCTGGAGACGAAGGCCAACATCGCCACCAAGAAAAAGGACATTGAGAAGCTGAAGGCCAACACCGCCGACAGCACCGTCAAGTCCCCGGTGGACGGCGAGGTGCAGTCCCTGAACCCGGACGGCGGCACGGACAACTTCGGCAACGCCCTGCCGTTCATGACCATCGTGGAGACGGGCGGCTTCCGCATCAAGGGCTATGTGAATGAAAACAACGCCAGCGTGCTGACCGAGGGCACGGCGGTGGTCATCCGTTCCCGGGTCAGCGACCAGACGTGGAAGGGCAGCATCAGCTCCATCGACTGGAACAACGCCCAGCAGACGCGCAGCGACTACGGCGACAGCGACACCGCCATGTCCAGCAAGTATCCCTTCTATGTGACGCTGGAGGGCGACGGCGAGGGCCTGCTGATGGGCCAGCACGTGTACATAGAGCCGGACTACGGTCAGGAGGATACCCAGGACGAAAGCCTGATCAACCTGCCCAGCTACTTCATCAACGACGCCGAGGGCAAGCCCTGGGTGTGGGCTCAGAACAGCAAGGGCAAGCTGGAGAAGCGGAGCATCACCCTGGGCGAGTACAACACGGAGACGGACACCTATCCCGTGACGGACGGCCTGACGGCGGAGGACTACATCGCCTATCCCGACGACAGCCTGAAGGCGGGCATGACGTGCATCACCTATGACGACGCCACCTTTGACCCCAGCGCCGGCGGCAGCACGGGAGATATGGACGGCACGGGCAGCATGGACGGCATGGACGGCGGCGATATGCCCGCTGAGAACGACACCGTCACGGACGACGGCAGCACCGCAGCCGTGATTCCCGGCGGCGAGGCCGCCTCCGCGTCAGCGGTCATTCCGCCGATGGAGGGCTGAGCATGATTTTGGAAATGCGCGATATATGCAAGGACTACCCCATGGGGAAGTCCGTGGCACATATCCTGAAAAACGTGAACCTTGACGTGGAGGAGGGGGAATACCTGGCTATCATGGGTCCCTCCGGCAGCGGCAAGACCACGCTGATGAACCTGATCGGGTGTCTGGACGTGCCCACCAGCGGCAGCTATCTGCTGGGCGGGCGGGACATCACCCAATGCAACAACAAGCAGCTGGCGGAGGTGCGGAACAAGGAGCTGGGCTTCGTGTTCCAGAGCTTTAATCTGCTGCCGAAGCTGACGGCGCTGGAAAACGTGGCGCTGCCCCTGCTGTACGGCGGGGTGAAGAAGACGGAACGGCTGGAACGGGCCCGGGCCGCGCTGGAGACGGTGGGGCTTTCCGACCGGGTGGACCACCGGCCGGACCAGCTGTCCGGCGGACAGTGCCAGCGGGTGGCCATCGCACGGGCCATCGTGGGCAATCCGAAGCTGCTGCTGGCCGACGAGCCCACCGGCGCGCTGGACAGTGCCAGCGGCGCGGCGGTGATGGAGCTGTTTCAGCAGCTGCATGACGGCGGCTCCACCATCATCATGATCACCCACGACCATTCCATCGCCAACCACGCCGCCAAGGTCATGACCATACGGGACGGCGTACTGTCGGGAGGTGACGACTATGAGTGAGAAGCTGACGCTGCGGGAAAAGCTGCATATCGGCGAAAAGCGCCCCGACGGCGAGAAACCCCGCATGAGCAAGAAGCTGAAAAAGGGCATTATCGCCGCCGCCTGCGTGGTGGGCGTGTGCGGCGCGGTGTGGGGCGGACTGACCATCGCCCGGAACGCCCAGCGGGGCGACGTGAACGTATATGCCGTCAACGACTTCGCCATGACCGACTACTGGGGGGACACCTCCAACACCAGCGGCATGGTGACCACGGACAAATTGCAGAAAATCTACATCTCCCAGAGCCAGACGGTGAAGAAGGTGTGGGTCAAGGAGGGCGACAGCGTCAAGAAGGGCACGGCGCTGGTGAGCTATGACTCCACCCTGACACAGGCCACCGTGGAGCGCGCCAAGATCGACTATGACCGGCAGACGGAGAACCTGGAGGTCATGAAAAACGAGCTGGAGCTGCTGAAGAAGGCGAAGAACAAGGAGACGCTGGAGGCGGAGCTGAAGAAGGCGCAGGACGAGCTGGAAACGGAGATCGACAAGATCAACGACCACGAGGGCTATGATCCGAATGCTAAAATAACAAAACCCGGCAAAATCGAAGTGGAGGGCAGCACTGGCAATGACAAGGACCATCCGCTATACTACCAGATCCTGTCGGGTACCAAGCTGAACGACGCTACACTGGACGGCATACTGAAAGAGTTGGGCCGAGCAGACCCCACCAGCAATACGCCGGAGATCACGACATATATTGTGCTGGTCACGCGGGAAAACGACAAGAAGGGCGGCATTCCCAGCAGTCTGGGTCTGGCGCTGACAAAGACCTTCACGCCGGATGCCACTAGCGGCGGCAGCGAGGTCACGACCACCGCCAACGAAAACCAGGGCACGGGCCAGACCGAAACACCTACGACACCTGTGGCTGGGACGGTGAGTTTCTCTTTCCAGGTCTGTGATCTGGCCGATTACGTTGACCCGGGCCGAACCTATAATACCGAGGAATACAAGAAGCTGCAGCGGAAGATCGCCCAAATTCAGGAGCTGCTGGATACCTCCATGACCCAGCTGGATCTGAACAAGGCCATTCTGGAGAAGGCTCAGGCAGTGCAGGAGCAGGAGGTCAACCTGAAGGTGGCGAAGCTGAACCTGGACAAGAAGCTGGCGGAACTGGGCGACGGCAACGTGTACGCGGAGTTCGACGGCACGGTGAAGGCCGTGCGGGACCCGGACGAGGCCTATAACAACAGCGAGGCCGTGGTGGAGCTGTCCGGCGGCGGCGGATATTACGTCACCGGCACCCTCAGCGAGATGGATCTGGGCAGCGTGCAGGTGGGCGACAGCGTATCCATCAGCAGCTGGATGACCGGAGCGGCCTGCGAGGGCACCATCGTGTCCATCGACGACTATCCCACCAGCAACGGCAACAACTGGGGCGACGGCAACAGTAACGTGTCCTACTACCCCTTCAAGGTGTTTGTCACCGAGGACGCGAATTTGCAGCCCAATGACTATGTGGATATACAGTACCAGAAGGACACCAGCGCGGAAGAAAGCGGCAGCTCACTGTATCTGGAGAGTATGTTCATCCGGACCGACAACGGCAAGAGCTATGTGATGGCCCGGGGCGAGGACGGCAGACTGGAGCAGCGGTGGGTACAGACCGGCCGGGATCTGTGGGGCAGCTACACCCAGATACGGGGCGGGCTGACCATCGACGACTATGTGGCGTTCCCCTATGGGCGCGACGTGGTGGAGGGTGCCCACACCCAGGAGGCCACGGCCGACCAGCTGTACAACTACGGCATATAAAGGAGGCGGGATAACCATATGTTGGAAAATATAAATCTCGCCTTTCAGGGCGTGTGGAGCCACAAGCTGCGGTCGTTTCTGACCATGCTGGGCATTATTATCGGTATCGCCGCGATCATCACCATCGTGTCCACCATTCAGGGCACCAACGAGCAGATCAAGCAGAACCTGATCGGCGCGGGCAACAACGTGGTGCGGGTGACCATCGGCGCCACGGACAGCCAAAACTATTTCGACCTGAACTACTCGGCGCTGCCGGAGGGTATCGACCCAGTGACCCGGGAGATGCGGGATGAGATGGAGAAGCTGGGCAGCGTGTCGCTGGTGAGTATGTACTACTCCCGGGATTGGTGCGACAACGTGTACGTGGGCAATACGGCGTTCAGCGGGTCGCTGTACGGCGTGGACGACCACTATCTGACGGCCGTGGACTACGCGGTGAACTACGGACGCTCCTTCACGGCGGCGGACTATGAGAACCGGCGGAATGTGGCGCTGATCGACGCGAAGTCGGCAAAGTCGCTGTTCCAGGGCGAGAACCCCATCGGCGGCACCATCGAGATCAACGGGATACCGTTCACCGTGGTGGGTGTGGTGTCCTCCCGGTCCAGCAGCGGACCGGTAATCAACAGCTTTAAGGATTATCAGATGTACGCCGGCAGCACAGCGGGGACCATTTTCATCCCGGACGTGTGCTGGTCGGTACCGTACCGGTATGATGAACCCCAGTACGCGGCGGTGCGGGCCACCAGCACCAACGACATGACCGCCGCCGGCGACAATGTGGCCAAGTATCTGAACGAGAACGCCATCCGGACCACGAAGTACAAGTACGAGTCCAAGGACCTTCTGCAGCAGGCCAGCGATCTGCAGAGCCTGTCGGAGAGCACCAACAAGCAGTTGATCTGGATCGCGGCTATCTCGCTGGTAGTGGGCGGCATCGGCGTGATGAACATCATGCTGGTGTCCGTCACCGAGCGCACCCGCGAGATCGGATTGAAGATCGCCATCGGCGCGCAGCAGAGCCGCATCCTCTGGCAGTTCCTGACGGAGGCGGCGGTGCTGACCAGCATGGGCGGCATACTGGGCGTGGCTACGGGCATCGGCCTGGCGGAGATGATGTCCCACATCATGGGGACACCGGTGGCCATCAGCGTACCGGCGTGCATCATCGCCGTGGCCTTCTCCATGGTCATCGGCGTGGTGTTCGGCCTGGTGCCGGCCATGAAGGCATCGAAGCTGAACCCCATTGAAGCCCTACGGAGAGAATGATACGCAGAAAGAAAAGACCGGTTTTCGCCGGTCTTTTTCTCTGTCTGCTCCCGGCGAAGACACAGCGAAAGCAGAAAACAGCCCCCGGCAGGGGGCTGTTTCTTTATTTACTGCGGCAGCTCGCCGGGGGCGACCAGGATGATCTTGTCGGCCCGGTCATAGTCGCTGTACGCCTCCTTGGTGCTGCGGAGGAGCGTACCGTCGCCGGCGTAGACGTTGCGGTAGGTCTGGACGGCGTAGCCGTTGTGGCCGTACTGCTCCACCTCGGTGGTGCCGGGGGCCACGGACTCGGACTCCTGATAGACCGTCTTGCGCTCGGAGTAGGAGAGGAACTGGTTGGTCATCTCCACATAGTGGTCGTCGGTCTTGGTGCCCAGCAGGGTGATGGTCAGCTGGTTGGTCTCGTCGTTGTAGCTGGTGGTGATCTTGATGGGGTAGTTGGTGCTGTTGCGGAAGGCAAAGTCCGGGCCGCCCCAACTGACCGTGGCATCACAGCCCGTGACGGGCATATAGCCGGGGTCGAACATATGGGCGTAGCGCAGGACGATCTGCAGGTCCGCCATGAGGGCGGAATAGTACAGCGTGGAGGATACCTGGCAGATACCGCCGCCGATGGAGGTAACGGTCTTGCCGCCGGAGTAGGCGGCGGCGGGCTGGAAGCCCCGGGCCTCGGTGCGCTGGCCCACAGTGGCGTTGTACCAGAACTCCTCGCCGGGGTTATAGATACGGCCGTTGATGGCGGCGGAGGCCAGCTTGATGTTCTGGCGGCGGCCCCAGGGGCCGGCGCAGGTGGTGGTGCAGGTGCCGATCACGTCCCGGAACATGGCCTGCTCCAGCTCCTCGGTGGCGGCGGGCGGGAACTGCACCTGGGCATCAGCCAGGAATTCCTCGCCCGGCTGGGCGGCGTCCAGTTGCTTTTGCACCGTCTCCACATCGAACTGTACGCCCACGCGGGACCGGGTGGGCTTGCCGGTGGATTTGTCGCAGATGGCGGCGGCCATGGTGCCGGCGATCTCGTCGTGGAGCGCCTGCACGTCCATGGGCGCGGCGGTGTGGGCCGCGAACACACATTCCACGGACCGGGCTGCCGCGGACAGGTCGCGGCTCTCGAAGCGCTGCGCCAACTCGGCGCGCAGCGCCGCCGCGTCCAGCTTCTCGCCGTCCTGCGGCTTGGGGAGGTACAGGCCCTCACCCTCCGCCAGCCGGTAGCCGCCGTCCGTTACGGTGCAGCCCACGGTGTCGGACAGCTGTTCACAGGCGGCGGTAAGCTTCGCCTCGTCCACGTCCAGCTGTGGCGTGACATCCACGGCCCTGAACCAGCTCTCGATAAAGCGCCAGCCGCCGCGGAGAAACGCGGTCACATCGCTGCCCCAGCCCCGGTCCTGCACGTCGCAGCCGGCAGCCTTGGAGACATAGACGGGCAGAACGGTGACGCCCAGGTCGGAAAGGGTGGTGCTGCCGATCTCCTGCCCGTCACGGGTCAGGCGGATGGTCATGCCGTCCAGCAGGGCACTCCCCTGCTCCGTCCAGCGCTGCTCGGCCTCCTGCGCCGACAGGCCGGACATATCCATGCCCAGCACGGAGGTGTTGGGAAACGCCGTGTGGGAATACAGCGCGTTGGCGGCCACACAGCAGCCCGCGTAGGCCAGCACCAGCACCGCCGCGGCGATGCCGATGATCAGTCCGGCTCTTTTGCCGGGGGTCTTGGGAGGCTTTTCTTCCGGGGCCGCGCGCTTGCCGGCCGTCTCCGGCGCGGGATCGGCGGTAACAGAGGACATATTCAACTCGTCGCTCATGGTGTCCCCTCCTTTGTATCATCAGGTTTAGGCAATACCGGCAAAATGCCGTGCCGTTACTGCATTGTATCACGGTTTGTCAAGGAATGGGTTACAAAAGCGTTACGACACCTCTTTCTGCGGCTTTGCGCGGGGAATGGTAACGGTGAGGCAGATGGCGTCCTCCGTGTCCCGGCGGGAGACCTTGGCGCCGACGCCGGCGGTCTGCATGAGCCGGACGCCCCGGTCCACACTGTTGAGGAACAGCCGGACGTCCTTGATGATATACGCGCTGCGGCGGCGGGGCTGCGTCGTCTGGTTTTGCGCGACCAGACGATCTATGTAGGCCTCGGCATCGGCGACGTTCAGCTGGTTTTTACCGATATGCTCGACGGCGGCAAGGCGCTGCTCCGGGTCCTCCAGACGCAGGAGGGCGCGGGCGTGGCGCTCGGTCAGGCCGTAGTGGTGCAGAGCCTCCGCCACCGGCTCCTCCAACCGGAGCAGGCGCAGCTTGTTGGCCACGGCGGACTGGCTGCGGCCCAGCTTTTCCGCCGCCTGCTGCTGGCTGAGGCCGTAGCGGCGGAGCAGGCGGGCGATGGCGGCCGCCTCCTCCATGTAGTCCAGGTCGCGGCGCTGGAGGTTCTCGATCAGGGCCAGCAGGGCGGCGTCCTCCTCATCCACCCGGGCCAGCAGACAGGGCACCTGCCGCAGCCCGGCGATCCGTGCCGCCCGCCAGCGGCGCTCGCCGGCCACCAGCTCGTAGACTGCGCCCTGCTGCCGGACGGTGATGGGCTGCAGAATGCCGTAGGCGGCGATGCTGGCCGCCAGCTCCTGCAAACTCTCCGAGTCGAACCGGCGGCGGGGCTGCTGGGGGTTGGGCCGTATATCGTTGATGGGTATGTATCGCACACGGGCAGAGAGGAAATCGGTCTTCTGGTCTTTTTTCATGGCGGTCGCCTCCTTTTTTTCGCCTATTGTACGGCGGGAGGCCTGTCGAAAGCGGGCGAAGACCGTCGGGAAATAAAAAAATGCACCCGCCCCTGTCGGGACGGGTGCGGCGGTCACTGCTTTGTGCGGATATCCTCGCCGAAGAAGGGCAGGATCTGGTAGGCACCCTCGATACGGGAGAGGATGGGCGCGCCGTAGCGATGGCCCAGCTCCTCCGGGGCCAGGTTGGTGCTGATGATGGTGGACCTGCCGGAGAGCATACGGCCGTTGACGATCTGATAGAGGGCGCTCTGGACAAAGGCGGTGGTCATCTCGGTGCCCAGGTCATCCAGGATCAGCAGGTCGCAGCTCTCGCAGCGGCGGACGTCGGCATCGCTGACCTCGTCGGGGCGGAATTTGGCGTCCTCATAGCGGGAGAAAACGCTGATCGCGGTGTCGTAGACCACGGAGAAGCCGGCGTCGCTGACCTCCCGGGCGATGCAGGCGGAGAGGAACGTCTTGCCCAGGCCGGTGCCGCCGGAGAGCAGCAGGCTGCCGCTGCCCCGGGAGAACTGGCGGGCAAAGTCCCGACAGACATCGAAGTTGCGCTCCATGTTGGCCCGGGGCGAAACGCCGTAGCTGTCCCACACGGCGCTGTCATACAGGTCAAAGCGGAAGGTGTCGAACCGGGCCTCGCCCAAGGGAAGAAGCCGGGAGAGCTCCGCCAGCTGTTCGCGGGCGTAGTACTGCTTCAGGCAGGCGCAGACGCCGGACCGGGTGTAGCCGGTGTCGCCGCAGAGGGGACAGGCGGGCTTGTCCTCCAGGTAGTCGGCGGGATAGCCCATGTCCTCCAACAGAGTGGCGCGCTCGCGCTGCAGGGAGAGATTTTCGTCCCGCAGGACCCGCAGGGCGGGCAGCGGGTCCTCGCCCTTTTTGGCGGCGGCGGCCACGATGCGGCTCATGGTGGTGCGGAGGGTTCGGTCAATGTCCCGCAGGCGTGGCTGGCGGGCAAAGACCTCCCGGCGGCGCTGGTCCAGCTCGGCCTCCCGGCGCTGGCGGGCCTGGTCAAAGCGGGCAATGGCCCGCTGCATGATGATACCGTCGTATGACATATTCTCACCTCTTGATATAGCGGCGCATCCAGGCGTCCTTGTCCCCGGCGGGGGCGGCGGACTTACCGACGGCAGCGGGGCGCTTGCCGGCCGCCTCGCCCTCCTCTACCTGGCGGGGCGTATGCCAGCCGGCGTCGTGCCAGCGGCGCAGGATGCCGTTAAGATAGCGCCAGTTCAGGTCCTTCTTGTAGAACACCGTGCGCTCATAGGCCAGAGCCACCGTCTCCGGTGGGAAGCCCATGTCCATCCACTGGTCGATGTAGCGGCGTTCGGCCTCCACCGGCGGCCTGTTAAGAATTCGTAAATTCGACAAATAGGAAGTGTACTTCCTATTGCGCTCTGCCCATTTTTTCAGGTATACTGCAGCAGAATTCTGGTCAAATATGCCAAGCTGTGCCCAGCGATATCCCTCTTTTTCGACTTGGCGCATGGTTGGTCGTCTGCCCTCGCCCCACTGGCTGCGGGCCCGTTCGACACAGTGGCACACCAGGAGATAGATCACGTCGGCGGGCATACCCAGGTCATCGTAAAGGCCGGCCAATATCTGCAAGTCGGCGGTGCGGAGCTTCTTGCCCAGCTGCTGCTCCGTCTGTGGCACCAGCAGGCGGAAGCCCTCGTTGTCCGTCAGCAGTCCGGCGATGTCCTGGGCGGTGTAGACCGGGCGTTCGTCCGCCGGATCGGGCGGTGCCTGGCGGGCCGGTCGAGGCAGCAGGTCCAGGTCCTGAAGGACCTTCTCCGCCGCGTCGATCCGCAGGCGGCTGATGGGCAGGACCTTTTCCAGCTCCTCCGGCGTGACGCCCCGGCCGAAGCGGCGCAGGGCCAGATACAGCAGAGCGGCGTCGCCCTGCCCGCTTTGCAGCAGCTTGTCGGCCGCATCGGCGGGCAGCGTCAGCTGCTCCTGCCTGTTCCGAAGTATATAGCCGTCCATGGCGATGACCTCCCCTCTCATTCGTGCTCTCCATTCTACACGAAAAAGGGGTCGGCGTAAAGCGGGGCGGGACAACTTTTTACAAATTTCCGCTTTTCGCCAAAATAGACTTTTCTCCGGCGGGTTTTGTGGTATAATGCTATTTGTATAAGTATATATACCCAACAAAACGAACTAAGGAGGGTTTTGGCATGGCGAACCGGGTAACGATGTCTATCTGCGGCACGGAGTATATCCTCGTAGCGGAGGAGGATGCCGCCTACATGGAGAAGATCGGCAACATGGTGGATGCGGAGATGCAGAAGCTGATGGACAGCGCCCACATGAGCCGTGACGCGGCGGCGGTGCTGGCGGCGGTCAATCTGGCGGACCAGCTCACCAAGGCGCAGGAGGGCGCGGAAAATCTGCGCCGGCAGGTAAAGACATATCTGGACGAGGCCAGCCGCGCCAAGAACGAGGCCGCCGAGCTGCGCCGGAAGCTGCAGAACGCCCAGAACCAGAACAACCGCCGGTGATGATGGAGCTTTTGGCCCCCGCGGGGGGATATGAGGCGCTGACCGCCGCGGTGCAGAACGGCGCGGACGCGGTGTATATGGGCTTCGGTGCGTTCAACGCGCGGCGGAGCGCGAAAAACTTTACCGACGAGGAATTCGCGGCGGCGGTGCGGTATTGCCATCTGCGGGGCGTGCGGGTCTTTTTGACCCTGAACACCCTGCTGACCGACCGGGAGCTGCCCGGGGCGGCCGCGGCGCTGCGGAAGGCCAGCGCCATGGGCGTGGACGCGGTGCTGGTGCAGGACTGGGGCCTGCTGACCCTGGCAAAGGAGATCGTGCCGGACCTGCCTCTTCACGCCAGCACGCAGATGAGCCTGTTCACGCTGGGCGGCGCCAATGCGGCCGCGGCGTTGGGCATGGAGCGCGTGGTGCTGGCCCGGGAGCTGGACCGGGACGAGGTACGGGAGATCTGCGCCGGCTGCGGCGCGGAGATCGAGGTGTTCGGCCACGGGGCGCTGTGTATGTGCTACTCCGGCCAGTG
>UMGV01030132.1_pt1 | contig 11090 bp, 13 predicted proteins | sample 1965361 | NCBI WGS metagenome assembly UMGV01 (sample SAMEA4836081, study PRJEB28245) | human gut metagenome | biome: gut microbiome; material: fecal sample | place: Denmark | collected 2008
TTTGCCTGTGCCGTCAGTTGCTGATAAACTTTATCTTTGTCTATTGCTGTCATACATAAGATTCTATCTCAGGCAAAGTTACAACTTTTCTTTGGCATACCCGAATCTTCTCTGCCCTTTTCTATCGAAAAGCCGAAAGAACCAGTCCTTCGTATATAAAACCAACAGCCATACCTACCCCCTTGCTGGTCTGGCTTCTGCTGCCATGGAAAGGTCATCAAGACCGGCTTACGGCAGACAGTCCCGTTTAGGAGCTTCGGCGCTGGTATCGTCCGATAATCCCGGTCCAATGAGATCATAGGACCTGTTGAAGATAGCTTTGATCTTTTCGAGAATGACCGCTTTCTTTTTCTACCCCGCTTCCTTCTTAAACGGATTGATAGGTGGCATGATAGATGCGGAGGTTAAGCAGTTCTCCATGGAAGTCACGCCGTCGATATATCCTTCGGCGAGATTCTGCTTACCTGAGCGTGCGGCCTGGACCATTTGGTCTATCGTCCGGTCGCCAATCTTGAGAACGCGATGGGCGAAATGGTACGTTATATCGTAGATGCATTCCGCTTTCTTGAAAGCAATCAGAGAATGGTAGTCACCGCGTTGGCTAAGGACTTGCCAGCAGCAAACTTACATAAAATTAGACCTATAGGTCTCAAAAAAGTCGACTCTTTGCAGGGTCGGCTTCAACGATATTGTCTACAAAAATAAGCATTTGCTTTTGATTTGATACTATAGCGTACAGATAACTTCTTATCTATTGGGGTGTTTTAGAATTTCTATGTAGCTGTTAAGACTTCTATGTGGTCTGTAAGTGGTCTGAGGGGAAATAATATCATTATTATGTATGCCAGAACCACTGCTTGTTCATCTCCTTCATAAACTCCTCAGTGACGGGATAGCCGGAAGCACTTAGGTTGAACTTCACGAAAGATCTTACGCAAGCATGAATAAGGCAGACCGTACACGATCTGCCTTAAATCTTATTTCTTGTCTTCAAGAAGATGATATATCTTTGTGGCTGTATCAGCAAACCAATGAGGATCTTTCTCCTTTTCGTTTCTCAGGATCCAATAGTAGAGTGAGTTGTTCTTGGAGCCTATGGAATTTTCAAATGGAAGAGAACTGTCCTTTACTTTATCGGCAATCAAATGAGCATCTTGCTCATTGTCAGTATAAAAATAGACTCTACTAACGCCTTTTCTGTCAAACGACATGCCGAATTTTGCCTGGGAAAGGATCTTTCCAAAGTCAGCATAGTTCCGGTTTGTAGGAGTAAACTTCTCATTCAAAGGCTTAGGAAGGAGAGATTCTACATCCTTCCAGAAGCTGAGTTTCTTGCAGTCCGTTGTATTTAGCCCGTCTCCACCTTCTTCCAATTTGAACTCATAGAGTCCCTTATCACCAATCTTATAGCAATTGACGCTAATGGCAAAGAAATGCAGGTCGCTATTGGTATCTTCATTTAGCTTTCTGATGGCAGCTAAATGCTCATCATTAAACTCCTCACATATCCAAATGAGTATTTTAGCGCCAATGTTCGACATGTAAGTGATACTCTTGCCCAAATGATCGTGATCAGATTTGCCAAACTGATTCTCGATTACCACTTGGACACCCGACAACGCATCCTTTGCAACGATGTCTGCTTCATATTTTCCTACCCGTTGTTCAAGTCTCTCTGGTCGGAGAATCGTATTGGTTAATTCGCTGATCACTGACAAATGACTTGCCAGCCATGGGGAGAAATCTTTCTCCTCCATGCGCCACAATTGAGTAATGCTACACTGTAGCTCCTTCAGATTCTCTAATTCCATTCTATCCTTATTTTTAATTGCCCTCAGAACGGAAATTAAGACTCCGTTCTGAGGGTTATAATTCTTAATTTCAAATTATATAAGATGACATTCCATCTGATTAGTACGAAACTTTTTCTTCGTTTTGACAGCCTGCGTTGCCCATCAAATGGTTATTATGCAAGTTATTATTCTATAGCATCAACCAATGTCTTGTAGAGTGTCTCCTGATAGTCAGAATCGCTCCAGTTGTCTGGCTCATTCAGCGTTACGTTGCCTTGATCATCTATAGTAAAATACTTAGGAAAATCCTTGTAACTCTTTAAGGCGGGATCCGCCTTGCAATAAATTGCGACTAACTTTTTCAATACAACCTTCAAGGAAGGATTCAAGACGGTTCCTTCATAATGGTTTTGGTAACTTTCATAAAGAAGAGGCCAAATTGCCATAACGAAGCATGCCATCTTGTTTTTCTTGCTTAAAGCAGAGACGAATTTCCAAATTGTGTTTTCCTTACAAGGAATATCGCTTCCCATTTGTTCTGCGACCATATTATTCAGAATCTCACCGCAGTTATAGGCGACCAAACATTCTTTAACCATAGCGGAAGAATAATTGTTCGGGAAATTGCCATTCTTTATCTCTTGGTCCAACTCATTTTGGCTTGCAGGAATTTGCTCTTCTGAAGCCATGCTGTTCAAGTCTTCAAATTCATCCTTTGGAAAAGCGCATTTGGTTAAGATGATCATAACCGAACCACCCTCTTTTTCTAGGCCTACCTGTTCCACGATCTTGTCGCCCTTAACCAAGTAGTAGCTTGCTTCTTCTGCCGGGTTTTTGGTGTAACCTTGTTTTGTCAATTCGTTTAGATCCCGTTGGGCCGTTGAAACAAGTTCTGCTTTCGGATTGGAAAAAACGAGCACGACAGCCGACTGAGTATGGTTGATAAAGAACTCTGCTTTTTTAGCTTCTTCTGAGTTATAGACATCTTTAATCCCAGATTTGTCAAGGGTTAATACTTGAGCCTCCTGTGAGTATTGTTCACGATACTGTGCGAATAACTTATCCGCGGGTGTTTGTTGAATGTTCTGAGCCATTAATGGCAGAACTTGCAGCATAGCCATGATGGCTATTAGCAGACTAATAATTTTCTTTTTCATCTTCATATTATAAATTGAGTTTAACAATATTAAAATAAACTTACCACTTAATCGCTGATACACGTCCCCTTTGACAATAAATCCAACGAGGTGCCTTTATATTACCTGCAGCAATATATATGGCTAATCTTGTCGTTGGCAGATAGAGTTTATAACCTTGCACTAATCTGGAGAAGCCATAAGCATTGAATGCTATACCATCACCATCAACAAAGACAAAGTCTCTGATGACGCCCTCAGGCATTCCGACATAAGGACGGCCATTTAGCATAGCATTTGCTGCTTTCGCTCCATATTTACGTACAATCGTATTATAATATTGATTCTGAGCGCGATCAATCGCAGGCGCCCTTCTCGCAGCTTCTACGTTTCTTAGTCCTTCTTTAGCACTACCATTGCCTTTGTCTGCAAGAGGTTGGTACAATCCAATTGCTTTATCAAGATTTTTCTTTACTCCTCTTCCGTATAGATAGCATTCTGCCAGTGCCAGTTGGGCATCTTCGTTTCCTTTATCAATAGCCTGTCTGAATAGTTTCACAGCCTCTTGATAATTCTTTGCAACGCCATTTCCTTCATAATAGCATTGCCCCAACTCGTATAGAGCAGCGTCATAGCCTTGTGCAGCAGCTTTCCTATACCATTTCACGGCCTCTGGGTAATTGGTATCTACACCTTTGCCATTGTAATAGCAATAGGCCAAACTATATTGCGCATAATCATTGCCTTGCTCAGCCGCTTTCTTATACCACGTAACAGCTTGCTTCAACTTTTCGATACTTTGAAAGACACCATCCTGACCATAGTAATAATCACCAAGCTCGGTCTGAGCATTTACAAGTCCTTGGTCTGCGGCTTTGCGATACCAATAAAGTGCCAAATTGTTATTTTGGTCTATTCCTACACCATTATAATAGCAATTTCCCAAATGCAGTTGGCCATCAGCATCTCCTTGCTGGGCGGCTTTGCGATACCAGAAAAAAGCTTCTTCCCCGTTTTTCTCTACTCCCTCACCGTTTTCATAGCAATAGCCCAAGCTGTTTTGAGCGTTAGCATTACCTTGTACAGCCGCTTTCCGGTACCACTTCGCCGCTTCCTGAAGGTTCTTAGTTACGCCATTACCGTAGTAATAGCATTCACCCATATAGTTCTGTGATTTTGCATCTCCCTGTTCTGCAGCCTGCTGGAAGCACTTGACTGCATTCGCGTAGTCCTTGTTATTATAATACTCAATGCCCTTGTCTGTTTGGGCAAGCACTGCTTGGCAAGCAAAAAACATGATTGCCAAAAGAAAAATACTTTTAAGGTTTTTCATATCTGTAATTTTAGATTAAGAATACTATTTCACATTGATGCCATAGTCCTTGTTTATCAGTCCGGTAATCATAAATGACTCGTCATCGTCGGGCTCGCTCTCCACACGGATCTTCACGGTGGTGTGGTCGCTGATGTTCACCTTGAACCAGTTGTCGCCCAGATAGGTAATGGTAATCTTCGGACCGCCCTCGTAGTCGCCCTCGTCACCGAGAAGATAAAGCTTCGGACCGGGCGCGACATACTCTGCATCCATGCCGTCGTCATAGTCCGTCATGGCCTTGGTGACCTTGGGCGAGATGTGCTTCACAAGTTTGCCAGCATAGTCAGTGGCGTTGGGGCCTACGTTCTCGGTATAGATCACATTCTTATAGATGCCTTGCAGGAACTCTATCTTCTTGTCGTTGAGTTCGGCCTCCTCTTTTGCCTTGGCGATGGAGTCGGCCTGATGCTGCTGGAATATGGAGTCTTTCTTGAGTGAGTCGGCAATCTGCTGCTCGCGGATCTGCTTCTCCTTGGAGTTGCAGGAGAAGGTCATGCTCATGGCAACGAATGCCATAAAGATGATCAATAGCTTTCTCATGATGCTTCGATTTATTTCTTTGACGATTTCTTACCAGCTTTCGATTTGTTCTTACTCTGTTGTTGCAGAAACTCATTGTATTCGTTGCCAGTAAACTTGGCCTTCTTCATGATGTCTTTCATTGTTCCGCCGCCTTTTTGGTTGAAGGATACCGTCCATTGCAATTGATGATTGTATGCGGCTGTCGTATAGCCTGTAAGTTGGAAATTAAATGTAAATGTCTCGCCGGGTGCCAAGTCAACGCCGTCCATTGTCTTGGTGCTGGATGCACAGTTGCCACCTTCGTCAGAGAAGCTGAAGATGACATCATAATCAGAGCCTTTTACCGGGAAATCGCCTTCATTTTTGATGTTCTGTTCTATTTGAACTATATTCAAATTGTAATTCCCGGTGTAGACCCCATCAAAATAAGAAAGGTTAAGTTCTGTCAGCCCACCATATTTATTCTTGATGAAAGAGAGGAACGGGCTGTCATCTTTGAACAGCTCCTTGAGTTTCTGGTCAGACAGTTTTTTCAAAGGCACACCTGTCTTGACAGCCAAGTCAGAGTACAGCGGCTCGATGTCGAAGAAACCATAGGAGTCGATGATTTGATAGGTGTCCTTGCCCGTCACTTTGAAGATGAGCTTCTGGTCGCGTGCGTTCTTGAAGTTGGCTGTGTAGTTACCTGTAGCCTCGTCCTTCACCACTTCCAAGTCGCCCTGTGCCACGTTGGTGGTCAGCGTCATGTGGTTGGCCAACTTGGAGTTGGGGTACATGTCGTAGATGGTAGCCACATCCTTTGTTTTCAAGGCCTCGGTAAACTGTTTGGCTTTTTCTTCAATCTTGCTTTTGTTGCTGTCGCAAGCGGTGAAGGCAAAACAGCAAAGGAGAAGCAAGAAAAGCTGGATTGTTCTTGTTTTCATAATATGATATATTAAAATTAGTTAGCAAATCTTTCGTCAGCACACATACGAATTTACATTTCACTCATAGGCAGACAAGGGGTGTGGACCTTCTTAGCATCCTTAGCCAGAAGGTTCTGCAATACCCGTATAAGTAAGAATGAAAGTTGGCCCACACCTATAGAGTATATGGAGCCATGACCATTGCGGCATGGCTGAATATACGAACTATAGGAGGAACGCCTTTCTAACTTCTCACCCTTATACATTGAATTTTGCAGATTCTCTGGCGGGTCAAAGCTGATTAGCTCTCCTCGATGTCTCCGACTGTTACCAGTCGGCAGTGCAAAGATAGGAATTAATCTTGAAAGTCGTTCCATTGTGAGCCAATTTTTTTATTTTTCTACAAAAATAGCTTAAATATGGCGCACGCACAAGGCTTTTCTCATCCAAATCGTCCAAACACGGAAATAGTGGGCAAGCTGTCAAATTCTTGCCAAATAAGCGATCACTTCTTGAGAGAAATGTTAGCAGTAACATTTTACTCCTCGCTGCCGCAGCGTTCCACAAGCGGCATCACGGTGCGGCTGTAGATTTCGGCAAACCTCGTGTCAATGGTTTGGGGTTGCAGGTCAGTATATTTATTCTTGAGTCTTCTTATCTCTGAATTGACACAGTCCATATACATGGCAATATGTTTGTTCAGACAATCGACATCACGGAGCGAGTCTTTGGGTAGAGGTGCGATATATTTCTTATAGGCAAAGTCCATATTTTGTTGCAGTTCCCGGCTCATCCGTGCTTCGGCTGTCGTTGTTTCGGCCTTGCCGTTGTTGGCCCGAAGTGAAGGCGTCGGCTCCATCATCTTCGTTTGTTTTACTTCTTTCGCTGTTAACACTCCTTCGGGAGCCCTGAGTGGCTGTGACGTTTCAGTCTTTTCGGTGGTTTCTTGCGGCCTCTGCTCCTTCGTTCCCACCGGAATGAGCAAAGACAAGACGGCTGCGAGGCATGCTACCACCGTTACTACCATCGACACCTTATAAAATGTCAGCCGACGGCGCAAGGCCCCAATCGCCTTCTTCATACTGTCCACACTGTCGTAGCGTTCCCGCGGATCGTCCTTCAGACATTTCGCAATCACCTTATTATATATATGTGGAACCCTGCATTCTTGCAGCAGGCGCCCGATGAGAAAGATATCAAATGAAGGTTCCCACAGCTTGCCGTCGAATTGGGCAGCGTCGTTGGCGTTCCTGCCGGGTGAGAATGCTTTTGTCGTTTCTTCCGTTCCGACAAAGCAGTCGGTGTGGCAACCGCCAAGGTCGATAAGTCGCAGTTGCCGGTCTACCGAGGTGATCATCACGTTGTCGGGTTTCAGGTCGAGAAAGAGCACCTGGTGATGATGAAGATAAGAAAAGATGGAAAGAAGCTCGTCAATCAGCCGATCGGCATGCGGACGCGAATGGAAATAACAGGGATTGGCGGCAAGAAAGTCGGTCAGCGTGTCACCGTCGATATATTCCTCCAAGATGTAGGGGCATCCGTCTTCGTCGCCCAGGGCTACATAGCATGGCAGAGCCGGATGGTTGAGGCGATAGCCTACCTCGAACTCTTTTCTGAAGGCCTCGACATATTGCGGCATGCCTTTATATTCTGCCTTGAGCTGTTTCTTGAAATGCAACTTCCCATAGACGCGCACAATATAAGTTTGGCAGGTCGAGCCGTTGAGATACAATTGCTCCTGCGACGTTACATGGTCCAGTGGACCGGAGAAAGCGGAAACATCATCAGCGGTCATAATTCTTCTTTGTGCTGGCAATCGATGGTGGTGAGCCCGCCGATCTTTGCGGCGGTGTAAGCGCCGAGGGAACGGCTGTCGCGTAGGGTCTCAGTGACCAACAGCGGATAGCCAAGAACAAACTGCCGAATTGCTACGACATCCCCAATGTGCAGTTTGCTGTTCAGACTTTTCGCAACGACAAACCTGTCATCGTTTCTATATTCAAAAACAATCTGACGATCGGGCGCGTAGGTCACGGTGACCAGGTCGCCTTTTGTGAGCTTTTCAGCATCTAAGATGGCTGGATTGTGACCAAAGGCCGACACTTTGTCCATTGCCGCGCTTTCACCTTCATTCCAGTCTCTAAACCCTAAGTATGCAGCAATGGTGTCGAGCGTGGACTGCCGGAATGATTTGCCGTCATAAGCCAAGAAGCCTAAGAGACGCTTGAGCGTGTTGACACTGATGCCCTTGCCACACCTCGTGGTAAAGTCAAGGGCGAGCCACTCGCAGTCGGCAGCACTTGTAATGGCGTGCCCACTGCGTTTTTCCAACATTTCTATGAGAATCTTCGTGTTCATCCTCAAACGCACAGATTACATAACTAAAGATTTCCAACCTCAAGACAGGTTAAGATAACAGTCATCAATAAATTAAATAGCAACTGCCATGAGTGCAAAAATAAACAAATTCAGTTATATATCCAAACTTCTTAGCTTTAAAAGTAAATTAGGTGGTGATTTTCTGTCGTTGCCTTGTGAACTTAGCGATAAATATATATTGTCTATGCAACCCATCGTTCGCGAGTAGTTGGCTACGCCCTTTTAGAATGGAAAAGCTCTGTCTTCGACGATTGTCTCAAGCAGAGCTTGCTGGGTTATGTTCCTGCTGGATTGTCAGTGTTCTCGGAGTTCTTGTTCTCCTCGTCGATCTCGGGTAGCTGTAACTCGTTCTTGTCATCGAGATATTTGTAGAGCACCTGCGATATAGAGCTCAGTTCGAGCGTGCGTTCCATTTTCTGTATTTGCTGATAGCTTGCGGTACCCTTGTCTCCATTTGCCGTGGAAGGCTGTTGAGCCATGCCGTGACAACGACCTGCCGTGCCTTGAACTTTTGCTACTGCTCGATCTGCTTCCCCGACGCCAGTCCCTTGTAGTTTTTTTGAGCTTAGCCAGTCGGATTTTTCTGATAGCCGCGGCTATGGCCTGGTCTTTGTCATCGCCTAAGCCTTTGGCTTCCATGATATAAAGAGAAGAGCATACCGTAGAGGCCGTCGCCTACGTAGACGCCGATGTTGGCCTCGAGGACCGTCTTCTGCGGATAGGTCTGCGTCTCCGAAATATCAAGGATCTGGATGTGTGTCGTGATGACGAAGCGGTCGTCGAAACCTGCCCCCGACAGGCCACTGGATGCTTGCCGTGAAGTTGTCCATGAAGCCCAACACCGATTCTACCGACAAAGCAATGATCGGCGCGCCTGAAGCTGAGCTGCGCCCGGTTTCTCCACCTATCTGCTTGTCTGTGGCCGCGTCGATGGAGGTGACACGGAACTCGACCTGCTGGCGCGGCCCTACATTCTGACGGGTAATGGCTATGCTGACCAGGATGTCGGCCTGGGCCACACGGGTGAGCTTGTCCAAGTCTTCCTCCTGTATTTCACCATCAGCTTTGGAGGTGAGCACCATGTCCATGGCCGACTCGTTTTTCAATTCGTCGAGCGCACTCTGCAGGTTCTTCAACGGGTAGCCACGCTCCTGCATAATACCGCCCATCTTCGTGATGACGTTGAGCACATCATCGTTGAGCAAAGCTTTTAGCTGCTTATGTGAAGACTTCTTATCAAAAACGTGCTGTTCATTCTTACTTTGGGGATTCAGAGATAAAGGCTGGGGATTTGATCGGGGAACTGCTATTGATAGATTTACGTTTACGTCACAATCAATAAGAGTCGATTTAGTTACCTAGGTTAGCTCACCCACCGAAAGAGTAATTAAAAACAGGTTTTTATTTTGCTGTGTCACCATAATATAAATATATTAAATTTGCAGAGGCAGTGCAATAATGTTCTCCATCAAACATTTACTACCAAAGTTCAAGCCCCATTCTTTCCACGACAAGAAGATGATGGTGTTGTGGTTGCGTTATCTCACGGAGATTGACGAAACACGTAAGGCACCTGAGGAGCTCCTGGCGAATCCCAAGACACGCAAAGCCCTTGACATCATTGGGGAGTCGGCATACACCGATGCTCAGATGGCAGGCTATGACCATTTCTGGGAGGCTGTCAGTTGGGAGCGGACCCTCGTTAGCGCTGCGCTGAAGAGAAGTGAGCAGGCTCATAAAAAAGGGTATGAGGTAGGAATGGAGAAAGGAATTCTGTCAGAGCACCTCCGTAATGCCAGGGCCATGAAGCGCATGAATGTTCCTTTGGGCACAATCATCCAGGTTACTGGGCTAAGCAAAGAGGAAATCGATCGTCTTTAGCAAACTCTACAAAAAAAAACTCATTCATTGACCTTTGCAGCCCGTCGATAAAGGTGCTGTTAACGGCCAATGAATGGGAATGAACGTCTATAAAAGCCTCTTACAACTTATTAATAGCCTTTGTAGCAGCATCTGCAGCAGCTTTCTTGACAGTACTCTTGGCAGCGCTCTTCACCGCTTTGGAGGTAGCGGTGCTTGATGTGGTACCGGCTACCGTCTTGGCAGTATTGTAGGCTGACTTTGCCTTTGTATAAGTTGTCTTGGCCTTTGTGTAGGTCTTTTCTGCCTTTGCGGCAGTTTTGGCATACTTAGCTGCATTCTTGGCAGTTGCTTTTGTTGCAGCTGATGTAGCCTGTGTCTTGGCAGATGAGAGTGCAGCCGTGCCCGCTGCCTTAGCAGCAGACTTTGCAATTGTCTTTGCACTTTGTGCGTTGGTGCCTAATACCATTACGGCAACCAACAGTGTCATGATAATCTTCTTCAAAATATAATATTATTGATTAATATTCTTTGGTGCAAAGTTACTGCAAATAAGTATACCATATATTTTTTTTCAACTAAATCGCATCTTAGTTCAGCAAATGTCACACCAACATATCAATAGTTGTAATATGACTTTCGAAAAGTAAATGCGTCAGTCCTGTGACGGTCGTCGCACGATTGTGTGACGGTCATCACGGTTGCGGAGCAGTTCTGGTTGCCGCCCGCATCAGTCCATTCCCGCTCAAAGCCCTCCAGTCAGTACTGATAGTGCAACCTGCTGAAGTGTCGATAGTCGGGAACGGTATAGGAGATGCTGAAATTGTTTTGATGGTAGTTGAGCACGATGTCGGGTCTTTCCGAAAGGGGATAGCGGCGTTGCTGACCGTACTCACGGGATGTTTTCGAAAGGTTGAGGATGCCTATGGCACTATCAACTGGGAAAGTGTCGTGCTCATAGCAGCCATGATGCCCATGAGTACAGCCTTGGAGAAAACAGGCGTCTCGGCAATGATGTCGTCGTCACTGGTAAGCACATTGGGCGAGATGGGACCTTATGCCTTGCTTGCCGGCATCTACTACAAATTCCGTTCGATATGCGGTCAGTGATTCCGGCGAT
>UMGV01048310.1_pt1 | contig 11082 bp, 8 predicted proteins | sample 1965361 | NCBI WGS metagenome assembly UMGV01 (sample SAMEA4836081, study PRJEB28245) | human gut metagenome | biome: gut microbiome; material: fecal sample | place: Denmark | collected 2008
CAAAAACATTATCTTTTCCATTCACCAATGTACAAGTATCTTCCAAAGCCTCACGAATCTGGAATTCATTATCAAGAGGGCGATAATTGGTTCCCGTGATACCAACACGACGATGACGGATATTTCTATCAACTTCCAACTCCTTTGTCAGGATAGAATGAATATCCTCTATTCGATGCACAGACAGTTCTTTCAAATAATCTGGTATGTCAAGCACAAAATCAAGTGCATCCTTATGGTTAAGCAACATGATAGCTTCTTCTTTTGTCTTCCCGGAAGCCGTCTGCTTATCTTTTAACAATCGCTCAGTTTCTAAAAGAGAATAGGTATTGCCTTCTATCTGTGAGGATTTCCAAGACAAATCAACTCCAAGACGTTCCATTTCCTTACGATATTCCAATTCTGTCATACCTTCAGTATTTTTTTCAAACTCCATTTGTGCATCATTCAACACTTCAAGTTCTTCTTTTGTGAAAATCTCCACCTTAGGCAGAACATCACGAATCAAATCAAAGTTGAAAGATTCTTGTACTTCGCGCTCATCAATATCTTTATCAAAATAAGTTGCTAAATCCAAAGGCATTGTTACGTGAGCCTGTGGAGTAAGTTTGTACTTCGTAGCAGGACCACGTCCAGCCGTCTCAATATTTCCCTCCTTAACAGCGGCAGAAAGTAACCTTTTCATTGTACTATCACTGGGAGCTTTCGTAAGCCCCGCCATAATTTCTGTCCTATTTGCCAAGGGATGATAATGTAAAAACTGTAATATTTCTATATCTATTGTCATATTCTTTATTTATTAATCGGCTCAAATTTACTCATTTTTTGCTAATAATCGGGTCCGTTTGAGCCGATTTTGTGCGTATTTAACGGAATTTTGGTCCGATTCGATAAAGACATCTTGGAGAATAGACGAAACGGAAAAGATAAAACCAAACTAATAAGACTCTACTATGGCGGCACTTGTTATGCAGGTGAATGGCTTCCAATTTCAATGCACGTTATATATTGCTTTGGATGAAGGCTCTGATTACTACCATATCTATGGAGAAAAGGATGGGACAACTAAAGAATATCATCATGATGTTGCTTTTGATGAACTTGGCGATGTACTTGACTCAATGATAGAGACTGGAGGTATGACCAAGGAAGAGTACCAAGCAAAGGTAAAGGACTTTGTTTGTAGCCTCTAACATCAGTATTTTGGTGCAAAGTTACAGATTCTGCGACCCTTCAAGTGCAAAGCAGCTCACAATGCACATCAACGGCATAGAGGGCAATGGTGAGGCTACTGCCATCTGGAGTGTCATCGGCGACGACGATGACGATTCAGAGATTGCTGCAAAAGGCATTTACAGTCTGAGCGGACAGAAGATGAACGCCACCGACACTCGCAGTCTGCCAAAGGGTATATACATTGTGAATGGAAAGAAAACTATCATAAAGTAAAAACAGAGGGAGGACAGATATAATGAAAAAGAAATATGTATCACCGGAAATAAAGCTGATAGAGCTGCAGACCGAGAATATGATGGCTCTTTCGAGCGTCGGGGTGAATTCCTACAACGGCAAAAGTGATAGCGATATCAATGAGGACATCAACCCTTGGGATGGCGAGGAAGGCGAATATTAAGCGCCGACTATCGTGACAGAGTCGAACTCTCACGATAGCGTTGAGATGTAGTCGTCAGCGCAACTTGCATCAAGAAACATCAGACCATCTGGTTTCCACCGTTATTCAGCATTGATTTGCAGACGGATGGAAACCAGATGCTTTTTTACTCTTCTGATCGATCGCGTTGCTTCGTGCATTCATTCCAAGGGTATTGCGCTGGGCTGTTACTTGCCGGACTTTCAATATGCATGTGGTGGCGAACTCCTTTCGCGTTTGCATATACTTCGTACGAATGTATATATAATGATGTATAGCCCTTTATTGGCAGAAAGTCCCTTTAGGCTCAATCTCCCGTGGCTGATGCCGCTCACAGTTCGTTCTTCCTCTTGTATTCGGTGGGTGTGACGCCACACACGTTCTTGAAAGCGCGCACGAAGTTGGGGTAGGCATCGAAACCACATCGGTAGGCCACTTCGGCCATACTGATATTGGGATTCCTCTCAAGCAGGTTGCACGAGCGCTTTATCTTGAGGCGCTGGATATAGGCCAAGGGTGTGTATCCCACCAGAGCGTTTATCTTGCGGTTGAACTGCCTGGGACTCATGCACACAGCAGAGGCCAGGAAGCTGACATCCACCTTCCCGTTGCGGTCCAGTTGCCTGTTCACCAGACTCGACACTTTGGCCAGGAAGCGCAGGTCCATCTCGTCTGTCTTGTTGTCCTCAGGCTCTTCCTCGCTCTTGCGCTCCTGTATCATTCCGGCAAACTTCGCCTGCAGGAGACGCCTGCCCTCCAGCAGTTTCTCCACCCTCATGTGCAACTCGTCGGCGTTGAAGGGCTTTGACAGATAGGCGTCGGCACCGGCTTCCAGTCCCTTGATGCGCTCTTCCTCCGTTATCTTGGCAGTTACGATGATGATGGGAATATGGTCGGTGATGTCGTTGCTGCGCACTTGCCGGCACAGTTCCAGTCCATCCATCCCCGGCATCATCAGGTCGGTGATGATGATGTCGGGCACCAGTTCCTGTGCTTTCTCCAGTCCGTAGCGCCCGTTGTCGGCATAGGAAATGGCATAACGACTGTCAAACTGCGAACCGATGTAGGCTGCAATGTCGTGGTTGTCCTCTATGATGAGCAGCCGGCACTGGCTGTCGTCGCCTTCGCTGTCAGTCAGTTCGGGCTCTTCTCCTCTTTGCACGGGTGCGCTGCCCACGGCAAAGTCGGTCAGCTTCTGCTTTATCTCGTTGTGGATAGGTATGGACAGATGGAAGGTGGTGCCCTTTCCCAACGCGCTTTCCACTATGATGGAACCGCCGACTGAGTCGATGATCTGCTTCACCAAGGCCAGTCCCACGCCCGTGCCTATATGCTTCGCGTCGCTTTCTGCCTGATAGAACGGTTCGAAGATGTGTGTGAGCGTATCATCGTCCATGCCTGCGCCTGTGTCGGCTACGTCAATGAACAGGCGCTCGCCTTTCTGCCACATGTTCACACTGATTCTGCCGTATTCGGGTGTGAACTTGAATGCGTTGGACAGCAGGTTGTCGGTCACCTTCCTCACATAGTCGGGTACGAAGTCCATCACTATCGCCTCGCGTGTGGTGAACTGCAGGTCTATGTGTCGGCTTTGGGCATAGTCTCTGTAGCTCTCGGCTATCATGGTCATATAGGCGGTGATGTCTCCGTTGCGCCAGTTGGCGTTGCCCACAGCCGACTTCACCTTCGAGATGTCGAGCAGCTGGTTGATGAGTGCCAGCAGACTGCCGCCCTGCCGCTCTATGGTCTCGGCTTTCTCCCTCACGCTCTGCGGGCAGTCTTTGTCCTGTGTGAGGTCATGGCTCAAGCCCAGTATGACGGTGAGCGGCGTGCGGAACTCGTGGGTGATGTTGGTGAAGAAGTGCTCGCGCATGGTGGACATCTTCTTTAGCTTCAGGTGGTTCTGGCGTCGCAGACGCTGTATGTGCAGCACGATGGCAAACAGTACCGACAGCGCCAGCAGTACGATGAAGGCTACACGCTTGGTCCATCGCTCGCGCAGCAGCTCGGCATTGCGTTCTTCGTCGGCTTTGGCCTGTCGTCGGCTGCTGATGCTGCTTTGCAGGGTCTCTATCTCAAAGAGGTTGCGCGCGTTGAGTATGCTGTCTTCCAGGGCTTCCGCCTTGCGGTAGTGTGCCAGTGCTTCCTGGTAGTTGCCCTCCCGCTCCTGCAGTTTGGCCTTTATGCGGTCTATCTTGGGCAGATATTCTCTGGCCTGTATGCGGTTGGCTGTTTCCTGTGCCAGATTGAGCTGCAGGCGTGCGCTGTCGGCCATTCCTGCTCCTATGTATGCGTCTGCCAGGGCCAGAGTGGGTTGTAGCCACAGCCAGAGGTCGCGGTCTTCGTGCAGCAGGCTTATTGATTTCCTGAACTCGCTGATGGCCTTGCGGTAGTTGCCCTTCAAGGCATACAGCCGTCCGTAGTTGAGATGCCCGTAGGCTTTGCCCGTATAGCTGCCTGCCAGTTCGCTGTGACGCATCGACTCCTTATAATATGTCCAGGCAGAATCCAACAATCCTCGCCGCTCATACACGATTCCCAGATTGGAGAGGTCAACGTTCATACCCAGGTGACTGCCCAGCCGGGTCTCTACAGCCAGTGCCTTGCGCAGCATCTCGTCAGCCTTCTGATAACTGCCGATGGCCAGATACACGTTGCCTGCTCCGTTGTAGCCAATGGCGCGGCACTTGAGCATCTTGCGGCTCACTTTGTTGTCGGGGTAGAGCAGACTGGTCTCCACAGCCCGCAGATGATAGTCCAGCCCGTCGTAGTGCAGTCCCAGCCGGCGGTAGTTCACACCCAGGTCATTCAGAGCGCTGGCTTTCATCAGTGTGTCGTCCAGTTCTTCGGCTATGGCCAGTTGCTTCTGGTGAGCCTTCACGGCATCCGAGTATCTGTTGGATGTCTGGTATCCATGGCCCAGTGCAGCCAGCGCTGCCATCTCCCTGCAGCGGTCACCCTGCTTGCTGTATGTGTTCACGAGCACCATCAGCGAGTCGATGTTTCTCGTATGGTTGTTGGTAGTGTCCAGCAGCAGCCGCTCACGGTCGGTGTAGGCAGGTGCCGTGTTGGCTGCCTTCCTGCATGATGCCAGCGAGATGACGGCTATGAGCAGCATGCCTATAGCTGTTTGCATCATGCGATGGCGCCTGCCTCTGTTGGCCCTTGATGGACTCTGATGAGGCTCTGCCTGTGCCGGATTTTCATGATTATGTTGCTGCATATGTATGTTTTCAGAAAGGATTTTACGTGTTTGTCAAGGTCAAAGTTACAACTTCTCTGAGAGATGAACAAGCCTGAATCCATATTTTTTCACCCGCTCCCGCCTTTGAGTGTTGAGGCTTCCGGTGGCTTCTGGCAGATAAAGTGTGGCAAAATATCTGTGCAGGAACATTCTGTCAGGCAGAATTTCCTGTTTGTTAAAAAGGCTAAAAATATCATTTGCAATCTTCTGTCCTTTAGGGTGGTATGCCTAAGTGATGTCCGATGGAGATAGGCGGGCGGGTTGCAGAATGTCCGCTGGAGATAGTTTTTTGCCGATAGAGATAGGTCATTTGGCTTCATCCGTCTTTAGTTTTGCAGCAGATTCTGAAACAGGTAAAAGCCCACGGTCATGAAATCTGGCAACAAACTCACCGAAAGGCAGCGGCGCAACCTCAGGTTCTCTGAGAAATACTTTGACCTGCTCGATGCCATAAGCGAGTTGGGAGATACGCCTCCCGACCGCAGCGAGGGTGAGTGCCGTGGGCAGGAAGACGGGCAGGACGGAGTGCCACGCGGTGATACCTTCGGTGATCATCCCGAGAACCCTCCTCCCGAACAGAAGTCCAGAGAGCCGACCGCTTGCAGCTGCAGGCATCGCATAGGCAGCCTTCTGTCAGCCGGCATCAGGCATGTACGTCTCTTATATAATAAGGCAAAGCAATTATTGAATGTTTAACTATAAAACCTTACTGGCATGAAAACAAATTTACTCAGAAGAATGATGGCGGTGATGGCCGCATTCTTGGTGACAATGTTCACGCTGCCCATGATGGCGGGTAACAAAGTCGAGATCAATGGAGTGGGCAAACAGGTGTACGGACACGACGTAAATGAAGTCTCTGGATACGACAACGCATTCAGCATCGTCATCTACCTGTCTCAGGACAAGAAAGAGAGGTTGTATGTAATGGGCGACAATGACCGTCATGCCACTGGCAAGTTTGTCTCTATTAAAAGTCATCAGCCTGTTGTTGAGGGCCAATGCCCCTGGGTCGTGAGATACGTCAGGGATGATAGATTTGCGGTACAGACAGTGGGTTATGCTTCTTCTGAGACGGCTCTCTTTGAGTCTGGAGCCTTCTGTGTCACAGGTAACCCCAGGGGAGGACGTTTCGGCCTGACCCTTTACGGTAGGATTACTGACAATGTGAAGGGTGATGGAAATACCTATACCTTTGATGTTGATTTCCGGACAGAATGGACTGCCCCTATACCGGGCACGTTCTCCATTGGACAAATAACCGACAGTTCCATTGCACTCACTTGGACACCTGCTACGGACAACGATACTCCGCAGGAGGATCTGAGCTATAGTGTGGAGTATCAGAAAGAAGGAGATGACGGTTGGGAGATGACACCATTAACCAAGAATCTCACCTCATACGTGATAGAAGGCCTTGATCCCGCTTCTAACTACAGGGTTGACGTCCGTGTCGAGGATATGAGTGGAAACTATAAACGATATGGTGAAGTGAGTGTGACCACCAAGAAGGAGGATTTCGGTCTCATGATAGCCGGCACGGAGGTGACAAGGGGCAACTGTGGCGACCTCAGTTCTATCAATGGGGTAGAAGGCAAGGCCAGCTTTGATCCCGAAACCTATACCCTCTATCTGGATGGTGCCACGATAAATGGTGGGACTACCAATGCTATCTTCATGTCAGGAGACAAGGAACTCACAATCAATGTCTCCAACAATGTCACCCTGAGCAGTGATGATTCATCTGTACTGAGGCTCATGGGCAATGTGACCATCAATGGCGAAGGTACATTGAATGTGACGGCTGTCGATTCGCGTTGCGGCATATATATGTTCAAGGATCTCGTCATCGACAGGTGCACCGTGATTGCCTCTGGCGATTGGGGTATAGCAGGAGAGAATGGCTCGGCGGAGAGACTCATAGTCAGGGCTGCTACGGTCAAGGCAACTGGAGGAGACTATGCGCCTATCGCTGACCTGAAGTCACTCAGCCTCCTGGGCTGCCGGATAGTAACTCCCGAAGGTGGCGAGTACAATACTACTAACCACTATGTGATGTTGGACGGCGCGCCTTGGTTGGGAACTGTGGTCATCAGCCCCGTTGTGCAACAGTCTGACTTGGTGCTGCTGAAACAATCGAATGACGGCAACAATAAGGCGCCAATAGTCAAGATTATCAGGGAACTCACTGGACTAGGACTGCTTGAGTGTTCGCAGCTTTATGATAATGCTCCATCCGTCATCGCAGAGAACCTGACGCTGCTCGTAGCCGATGAAGCGGCCGAAAAGTTGCGTGCACTGGGAGCCGAAGTGGAAGTTCGTCCTCACGCCAATCCCGATGGCATAGAAGGTGTTCTTGCCGCTCCTGGACAGAAGCTTAAGGGCATCTACACCCTCACAGGCAACCGCCTCGACACCCCGTTTGAGAAACTGCCGTCGGGCATCTATATTGTCAACGGCAAGAAGGTAACGAAGAAATAACCCAAACCTACCCAGGGACGGAGGCCGCTGGTGACTTCCCCCACGCACCCGGCCTCTCCCGTCCCTCATTTATACTATGGGCATTGGCCCTTTAGAAAAACACTGCTGGCATTCATTATCCTCGCGGCATACGCTGCCCTCCAGGATAAATGAATGCCAGTTTTCTTTATGGAAGGGGGACTTCGGGCATGTAGTTGGAGTTTCCTTTGATCCTGACTGCCCACCGAATCCGTGCTGTTTCCTCTTTCCTTTGATTCCCTACAGAGGTTCTGCTGTTTCCGCTTGGCTCATCCCAAGTCACTTGTTCTTATATATGAGCAATACTTGGAGAGCAGATTGTCCAAGGGCAGCTCTCCCTTCTGGTAGCGCTCAGCGTCCAGGGGCAGTAGCCTCTCGCGTATGGGCGTTCTGCCTTTGTACAATGCCGTCACATACCAGTTGCCGTCGTCCTCCACAAGCTTGATGTCGGAGAAGAACTCCGTGATGTCGTCAGGGTTGTATATGATGGAATAGCTTGGACGCTTGGCTCCAGGGATGTCCTCACGAAGGATTCCTTTGTCCACCAGATTCTGTATGTCGCGAATGGCAGTGTCTCTGGAGCACTTGGCAAGTGATGCCCATGTCTTCGAGGTTATCTTTGCCTCGTATCCGTCAAGGAACAGGTTGAGCACATCTGTCTGGCGTGGGGTCAATGACACAGCCGCTGCTTTCTGCCAGAAGAAGCTCTTGTTGAGTATGGTGCTCACTGCGGCTTCTGCTTCGTCAAGCGCTACAGACAGCGTCTGGGCATACCACGCTATCCATTCCGTTAAGTCTCCATCGCCATGTTGGGTCTTTTCCAGGATGTCGTAATAGTGCTTCTTGTCCTTGTTTATCTGTGTGGAGATGTTGTAGAAGCGGAATCCGCTTTTCTCGGCACGTGCCAACTGCATGTCGGAGAGTATTCTGGCGATGCGCCCGTTGCCGTCCTCAAAGGGGTGGATACTCACCATCCACAGGTGGGCTATGGCAGAGCGGATGACGGAACTGACGTTCTCGTCCTTGTTAAACCAGTCAAGGAATCGGTCCATCTCTTCCTCCACACGCTCCGGTGCAGGGGCTATGTAGTGGATCTTTTCTCTGCCGAACATTCCCGAGACAATGTGCTCCTCGTTGGTGCGGTATTGGCCGACTTCTATCTGTGAACCTTCGCTGAAGCCAGTGGGGAAGAATGCGGCTTGCCATGCACACAGCTTTTCCTTTGTCAGTGGCTGGTTGTAGTGGCTTATGGCATCCAGCATGACCGCCACCACAGAATCTACATAATGGGATGGCGCAGTGTATTTGATGTTCTCGATGCCCAGTTTCCGCGCGATAGACGAGCGCACCTCGTCAACATTCAGGCGGATGCCCTCTATCTCTGAGGAATACACCACATCATACGTCAGGTTCTCGGCCATAGCCTTCAACTTGCCGTCGAATCCGAGCGAGGCAAGTCGGCCGTACAGTAAACCTTGCTTGCGGCTTACCTTCTCCAGTATTGCCGTAAGCCCGGAAGCATCCCATCTGAATGCCGTCCAATTGTCTCTTTCGTGTATATACATATTCTATTTATAATGCCAATGCAACGTTATACGCCTAATAATGCCGCAAATCTTGCGGCAAAGTTAATGAATAATCGTTGCAAGAGCAAGAAAATCCCTAAGATGTAGCTTTATTTCCCGCCTTCCAATGCCTTGGGACGGTGTCGCGTCTCCTGGTTCTATGCCGGTGATGAGGCCGACTTTTCTCCCCATTTGCAAGGAAAACGGGCAAAAGACAAGCCGTTGGCAACTGCGAGGCGGCAGAACGGAAAGGCGATGGGAGCAGCATGTCTTTTGCTTCTCTCCTATCTCCAATTCTAGTTTAAGACAATAGAAATCTCCGTTTGCAGGTTGCTGATGGCCATCCAAAGCCTTTGGATGGCCGTACAAAGGCTGCGTATGTGCATCCAAAGCCTGCAAACGGAGATTTCACTTCTGCTTCTCGAAGAATTTATGTTGGCTCCTTTGAGGTTTCTTCGGTGCTCTTAGAGGGTGTTAGGTGCACTTTTGCCAGCGTCTTCCGGTTTTTATGGAAAGGCTTACGCGTGCTATCGTCAGAGTCTTGTGCGCTTCTGGGAGTGGTTTCGGTGGGCTTATTGGGGGATGCTTGTTGGTTGTGGGGGAGAGGTCGGGAGGCTGCGGGGGCAAGCGGTGCAGACTGTGGCAAACGAAAGTGGGGCACCCACTTCCTGGCGCCCCACACAATGTTATCTGAACCAAATATCTTCTTACCAAATCGAAACGGTATCAACCATTCAAATTAACCTAATGAAAATATATTAACCATATCCATATTACGTGCATCACTGCACCTTTGCAAAAAAACATTCTAATTTTATATTGTTTGCCAGCCCTTTTGACGGGGCGGCGGAAGTGCTTGATTGGTTACCCGGTGCATCCTGGTTCCGATTTCACAATCAGGTGCGTCATGTGTAAAATATGTCGCGCAGAACCACTTGGGCAAAGTGCTTTTTCGAATGTAGAAGCCCTCGTCAGGGTTCTCATCCCGTTCACGCTGCAAAAGTAGCTAATTATGTCGAACAAAAAAGCATTTCTGTGCCCGATTTTGCATTATTTCAATTTTCTTATGTTTTATGGTAGTTTTTGCCCTCGTTTCGGGCCGAAATTCACGATGAGGCGTTCTTGTGTTTTGAAACGCGAAAAATGTCTGAGCCCTTGGTGCGGGCTGGAAATTTGAGGCAAGTGTTGTGTTTTCTTGCCCCATTTCCTTTTGGCATTCGTGCAAAAGGCGTACCTTTGTAGCCGCTAAAGGTCGCCCAGATGGTGGAATTGGTAGACACGAGGGACTTAAAATCCCTTGGCCATTGCGGCCGTACGGGTTCGATTCCCGTTCCGGGCACCAGAACAAGGGAGGAAAGCAGCAGATAGGGCTGTCTTTCCTCCTTTGTCTTTTGTGTCGGGTATTGCTCTAACTGCTTCAGCAGCAATTTTATCCTCAATAGGTCGTCATTAGAAAATGACAAGAAGCTACTCGTGTCCACTAAAAGATTAGGGGCGAGTTAAAATAGGACTATGAATCCTTGCGAAATACATGTGAATCTTGGTAGGATTCAAGCAGTACTACTTACTTTGCCAATGAAGTAGTACTGCTATCGCCAACGAAGTACTACTTCTATCGCCCATGCAGTACTACTTCTTTTTCTCACCCTTTTGATACTTGACTGACTTTAACCGATTCCACTTTACACCTTTCGTGTTGTTTTACCCCAAATCGTCGTTGTCATTAGGGTTTGGGTTTATGAAGGGAAGTTGATGGAGTCCACTCCTGCAAGGCTGTGAGGTGCAGTAAGGGTTGCTGGAGGAATCCCTGCCAAGGGCACTGCGTTGGGTATCCCATCACACCATGCCGTGAAGGCCAATGCAATGCCTTGCGATGGCTGGTGCATCGTGCTGTGATAGAGAGGAACCGGCCGCTACACCTTTCTGTGAATGGACTGGCTCCAACGGTTCCGCCCCTTACTCTGCTCTTGATGCTGCGGGAAACAAAAGTGGGGCGCCTGTCTTCAGGCGTCCCACGCTGCGTTATCTGAACTTGTCTGTCTTCTTACCTCTTGTTTTGAAACGGCATCAACCATTCAAAAATAACCTAATGAAAATATATTAACCATATCCATATTACGTGC
>UMGV01036676.1_pt1 | contig 11034 bp, 7 predicted proteins | sample 1965361 | NCBI WGS metagenome assembly UMGV01 (sample SAMEA4836081, study PRJEB28245) | human gut metagenome | biome: gut microbiome; material: fecal sample | place: Denmark | collected 2008
TGTTCCGCCACGACGGCCGCTGCATCATCAACGGTGTCATTCAGCCCGCCGAGCCTCCCAAGCCCTCTTTTTATCATTTCGCTTTCTGAAAGGAACCCCCACATGGAATCACTCAAGGAACTTTACCGCATCGGCACAGGTCCCTCCAGCTCCCACACCATGGGGCCGGAGCGCGCCGCGCACCGCTTTAAAGAAAAATACCCGCAGGCAGACCGTTTTCTCGTCACTCTGTACGGTTCGCTCGCCAAAACGGGCAAAGGCCACTTGACGGACGACATTCTCGTCAAGACCTTTGCACCGCTGCCGGTGGAAATTCGGTTCGACCTTTCGGATAAACCTCTCCCCCACCCGAATACGCTGGAGCTCACCGCCATTGAAAACGACAAAGAGATCGGCTTTGAGCGCGTCATGAGCGTCGGCGGCGGTAAAATTCTCTCGGAGGGCGAAACGGAAGACGCTCCCGCAGACGTTTACCCGCTTTCCACATTCGCCGACATCAAAGCTTACTGCGCCTCGCGTCACATGCGCCTTTGGCAGTATGCGGAAGAGTGCGAGGGCACGGAGATTTGGGACTATTTAAAGGAAGTCTGGCGCTGTATGCGCGAAGCCGTCACCCGCGGTTTAGAGACCGAAGGCACCTTAAAAGGCGGTTTAGACGTGCAGCGCAAAGCGAAAATGCTCTACCGTCAGAATCACATCGATGAAAGCGCCGAAACGCGCGAAAACCGCCTTGTGTGCGCCTATGCCTACGCCGTCAGCGAAGAAAACGCGGCGGGCGGCATCATCGTCACCGCACCCACGTGCGGTTCCTGCGGCGTGCTGCCGAGCGTTCTTTTGTATATGCAGGAACGCCGCGGCTTTACGGATACCGAGATTCTCCACGCGCTCGCGGCGGGCGGCATCATCGGCAATCTTATCAAGACAAACGCCTCCATCAGCGGCGCGGAGTGCGGCTGTCAGGCGGAGATCGGCAGCGCATGTTCCATGGCGGCGGCAGCCCTCGCGGAGCTGCACGGCATGGAGTTAGACCAGATTGAATACGCTGCCGAGGTCGCTATGGAGCACCACCTCGGCCTTACGTGCGACCCCGTGCGCGGACTCGTGCAGATTCCGTGCATCGAACGCAACGCCGTCGCCGCCATGCGCGCCATCAACGCGCTGAGCCTTGCGAATTTCCTCACCTATACAAGAAAAATCTCGTTCGACGTCGTCGTAAACACCATGTACGAGACCGGCAGAGATTTGTTCTCCAAATACAGAGAAACCGGCGAAGGCGGGCTTGCGAAGTATTATACGGGCAAGAAATAGCACAAAGCTTACGTGAAAGCGTGTCTAAAAGTTTTTGATCCAACCTTTTTCAAAAAGTTGGTCAGGTTCCAAGGGTGAAACCCTTGGTCGCTTTCCGCAGAAAGCGAAACCCTTTTGCCTACCCAAAATCAGGACTGGGAGAAACCAATGCTTCGCATTGCTATTAAGCAGTCCGGTGGACTGTTTACTCGTGGGAGACCCAATTAGGGGGTCTCCCGAAGAGCTTGCAAAAAGCAAGCTCTTAAAAAGAACACATATCAAAAAGTAAAGCGCACAGCTTCTTTTCGAAGCTGTGCGCTTTCGTTTTATATAAATTCTTTACTGATTCAAGATCTCCATAAACTCTTCGCCGGTGATGGTCTCTTTCTCATACAGGAACTTTGCAAGCTCGTCGAGCTTCGGGCGGTTCTCCTGCAAAATCCGCACCGCCTTCGCGTGCTGCTTCTTCACAAGGTCAACCACCTGCCTGTCGATCTCTGCCTGCGTTTCGGCGCTGCACGCCAGTGAAGCATCGCCGCCGAGGTACTGATTCGTCACCGTCTCCAGCGCGACCATATCAAAGTTGTCGCTCATGCCGTAGCGCGTGATCATTGCGCGGGCAAGCTTTGTCGCCTGCTCAATGTCATTCGATGCACCCGTTGTAACAGAATGGAACACGACTTCCTCCGCGGCTCTGCCGCCCGTGAACGTCGCAATCTTGTTTTCAATCTCCTCGCGGCTCATCAGGTAATGGTTGCCGTCCTCCACCTGCATGGTGTAGCCCAGCGCGCCGGACGTGCGCGGAATAATCGTAATCTTCTGCACCGGCGCGGAGTTCGTCTGCTTCGCCGCCACCAGCGCGTGACCGATTTCGTGGTACGAAACGATGAGCTTTTCGCGCGTTGTGAGAATAGAGTTTTTCTTTTGATAGCCTGCAATAACAACCTCGATGCTCTCCTCAAGGTCGGCCTGCGTTGCGGAAGCACGGCCGTCACGCACGGCGCGCAGCGCAGCTTCGTTCACAATGTTCGCAAGCTCTGCGCCGGAAGCGCCGGAAGCCATGCGCGCGATCTTCGCAAGGTCAACGTCGGGTGCAACCTTAATCTTCTTCGCATGTACACGCAAAATCGCCTCACGGCCCGCAAGGTCGGGCAGCTCCACCGGCACGCGGCGGTCAAAACGACCCGGACGCGTCAAGGCGGGGTCAAGCGACTCCGGGCGGTTCGTCGCGGCAAGGATAATAACGCCGTTGTTGCCCTCAAAGCCGTCCATTTCGGTCAAAAGCTGATTTAAGGTCTGCTCGCGCTCATCATTCGTGCTCAGCTGATTATCGCGTTTTTTACCGATGGCGTCGATTTCATCGATGAACACGATGCAAGGCGCTTTTTCCTTTGCCTGCCTAAAGAGGTCACGTACTTTCGATGCGCCCATGCCGACGAACATCTCGACAAATTCCGAGCCGGACATGGAGAAAAACGGCACGTTCGCTTCGCCGGCGACCGCCTTAGCCAGCATTGTTTTGCCGGTTCCCGGAGGGCCCACAAGCAAAATGCCCTTCGGCATGGAAGCGCCAATCTCTTTATATTTATTCGGGTTATGCAGGTAATCGACAACTTCGGAAAGGTTCTCCTTCGCTTCGTCCTCGCCCGCAACGTCCGCAAACTTAATGCCGTCCGAAGACTGCACATACACCTTCGCACTGCTCTTGCCCATGTCGAACTTCATGGCGTTCGGGCCGCCCATTTTCTTCATAAGCTGCCGCGACAAAATCTGTCCCAGCACCACAAAGAGCACAACCGGCAGCACCCAGCTCACGATAAAGCTCATCAGCGGGGACATCTGCTCCACAATCTCGCCGGAAAACTCCGCGCCGGAATCGTAAAGGCGCTGTACAAGGCCGTCGTCATTCAAAAGACCGGTTTTATAAATTTTGCTCTTGTCCTTATTTGTGAACAAAATCTGGTTGTCTTCAATCTCCACCTGGCCGATTTCTTTGTTCTCCGTCATCTTGATGAACGTGCCATAGTCCACTTCTTCCACCTGGTGCTGTGTAATCAGTGGCATCACCAGCATGTTTAAAAGCAGCAAAACGACCATCGCAATGCCGTAATAAAAAACAAGCGGCTTTTTCGGCGTTTTCACTTCGTTCATGTTCTCTCTCCTCTCGCGCGCGATGAAAATAGACGCGATGTTATTTTAGCCTATTCTATGCGTTTTTTGATGGAAAGTCAATCTCAAAATTTCCAACTTTTCGTGAACAAATCATGAAAACACGCGGATATTCTCCTGCACCGTTCCCGCGGGCAGCGCTCCTCTCCGGTCATAATAAGTCGCTTCTCGGCAAGGCCGGCAAAAACTCCCGAGAAAATATCGTCCTTGCCACAAAACAGCACCGCCCGGGTTGACACTTCACCCCGGCGGTGCTATGCTTTTTCCAAATTTACGATTTGTATTTGAGCTTTCAGGGGGTATTTTCATGAGCACTGTTTTGATTCGTGACGCCAAGCTTTCCGACGCACCGCGCCTGCTGGAAATTTACAGCTATTACGTAAAAAACACCGCCATCACCTTTGAGTACAACGTGCCGTCGCTCGAAGAATTCCGACACCGCATGAAAAACATCACGCTGCGCTACCCGTACATCGTCCTCGAAGCGGACGGCAAGGTCATGGGCTACGCCTACGCGGGCTCATTTATCGGCCGCGCCGCCTACGATTGGTCATGCGAAATGACCGTTTACCTTGACCGCACCGCCAAAAAACTGGGCTTCGGCAGAAAGATCTACGAAGCCATGGAGCATCGCCTCAAAGATATGGGCATTTTAAACCTTTACGCCTGCATCGGCTATATTGACAAGGAGGACGAGTACCTAAACCACAACAGTGCCGATTTTCACGCCCACCTCGGCTACAAAACGGTCGGTACGTTCAAAAAATGCGGCTATAAATTCGGCCGCTGGTACGACATGATCTGGATGGAAAAGTGCATCGGCACGCACACCGATACCCCTGCCCCCGTCCGCTTTTTGACCGATGCACCCGACCCAAACGCGCATTGATTTTATGCACCCCATACCTTACCGCATGGCAAGCAGCGCTGCGGACTTCTTCAATCTTGTTTTCGCGCGGTTTGCGCAGGCGGAAAGCTCCGCGGCGGCGCGGCAATCGTCCATTTTTAAAATGCGTTCCAAACGTAAGAGGGCCTTTTTGTCCCACTCTGCCTTGTTCTGCGCCGCAGCGCCCAGAAGCGCCATCGCATCCAGATAAACCTTTTCGGGCGTGCGCAGGCGGCGCAGCGTCTTTAAAAGCGTTTTGCAGTCCATCTGGCCCTCGCTCTGCTTGTGTGCAAAGGCGAAAAGCTCGTCCGGGCGGTCGTGCAGCGTCTCGTAAACAGCCTGCACCATGTCGGCGCTCATCATCTCGCCCAGCACCTCGCGCTCCGTGTTTTCTTCGCCCGCAAGACTCGCGCCAAGCGCCACGCTGCCGTCTTCGCCCTCAAGCTCACGGTCTAAGCTGTCCGGCACAGCTTTTTTAAAGCGATCGCCGAGGATATTATTCATCACATACGTGAACAGCGTCGGGATAAAATGCGCCTCCCCCTTTTTGAAAAATAAATCAAGGCGCACTGTGCCCTTGTTTTCGCCCTTTGTAATGGGGCTCATCAGGCCGATGAACGTCTCGTGCGTGTATTCGGTCTGCGCTGTCTCCGCTTCGCCGCCGCAAAAAGCGCACAGTGCGCGCAGCTTTACGCCCGCCGCAGCACTGCCCAAAACGTCCTTTAAAAGAAACGCATACAGGGTTTCCTGAAAGCGTGCGGAAAGGGCCGCGTCCGCCCACAATACAGCAACGCTGTTTTTTCCGCTTTCGTACACTTCCTTTAAAACCGCGCGGAACGCTGTTTCCTCCGCGCTCTTTTCAAATACCTTCGCTGCCATATCCGTTCCTCCTTAAAGCGTTTTTCTTGTGCTTTAAGGATAAAAAACGGTTCTCGGTACTATCCCGAAACGGTCTCGATTTTTTCTCGATTTTCGCCGAACAGCGTTGAAGAACCGCACATTCAATGCTATAATCGGGTTATCCATAAAAAAGGAGGAAACGCGGTGGACGAGCTTTATAAAATCCAAAACGTCACGTATAACGCCACGGGCGGTACTTTAAAAAACGATAAAGCGGTCATCGACCTCACCGCACAGCAAAACCGCCTGCTGCACTACCTTGTCTTAAACGCCGGGCAAACGCTCACAAAAGAGCAGATCACCGCGCATGTGTGGGGGTATGATGTCGATTCGGACGTCAGCAACCTTATTTACGATACCGTCTCCGCCGTGCGCCGCCTGTTGAAAAAAGCCGGGCTAAACGGCGCCGTCACCACCAAAACCGGCATCGGCTACGCGTTTACGGAAAGCGTCGAAAAAATCAAACCCACAGCCGTCAAAACCGAAGAAACATGCGAAAGCCTGCCGCCCGTTTTTGCGGAAAGCGCCCCGAAGTTCACGCTCGATACGGTCTATCTGCTGCTTATGGGCGACAGTATGTATAAAAAAGCGTGGTTTTTGCAGTCCGTCGGCTATATCGAAAAGCTTCCGCCGCTCAGCTTGGAGCCCGGCTCAGCCGACACCGTCGCCGAGGACGCGTTTTACAGCTGGATTTTACCCGAAAGCGTCTGGGCGCGCATTTTGTGCACATACCCCGAAGAAAGCGACCGCAGAGCGTTGTATGGCGGCGAAGGTACAAGCGAACTGCTCCTCGACTTAAAGCAGGATTTTCAAAACGACAGCGGCTGGCGCGGGCGTGAGCTTACACGAAACTGCAAAACGTATTTGGAGCGTATGCTGATTCCGAGCGTGATTGAGACCACACTCGGCGCCGTGCTGCAAAATTCGCCGCAGCTAAGCGAGCTTTACCACCTGTGGCAACGGTGCAGCGAAGAAAACAACGTTCATCGCGGCGTCGCACTCGTCATCCTCTGCGCCCTGCTCGGCGAGCGGAGTTTCAAAATGCTTGCGGAAACCTGCGATGTCATTGAACTGCTGAATGAAAATTTCTGACCGCAAACGATGAATAAAGTTTTTGATCGACCTTTTTTCAAAAAGGTCGTGGGGTCTCGGGGCAATGCCCTGAGTCGCCATTCGCAAATGGCGAAACCCTTTTGCCTACCCCAAGACTAGGAAGGTAGATTTGAACGTCCGGGGGACGTTCAAATCGTAGGAAACCCAGTCAATGGGTTTCCTAAACGGCTCTTCCAGAGCCGTTCAAAAAAAAACAAACTATCCCATATAAAAAGAGGTGCAAAGCCACATGGAAACCCCTGTTAAACCTATCGCCCAAAACGCACTGCATATCTGCTCTGCCGCAGAAGCGCTCGCTTTGCTCAGAAAGCACGGCGGGCACGGCAGCGCCACGTTCATGCGCAGCCTTGCGGATGCCGTCTCGGATGAAAACAACCACATCACCGGCACTGTCGGCGATTTCAACAACCTCATTGACCGCTTTGAGGCGCTCGGCGATTATTTCGACGCTTTGCGCGTGTGTGATTTTGCACTTAAAATCTATCCCCGCAGCGCAACGTTGCTCGCCATCACGCTCAATACCTGCGCCCGCAGCGGCGCGGACGGCGAAACCTATCTTGCCGCAGCCGAAAGCCTCGGGCGCGAAAACTGGAACGAACCGCGGCTTTTTAAAGACGCCGCCGAGTATTGCCGCACCCACGCCTTGTGTTGCCCGCCGGAGCAGACCGAAGCGTATTTTGAAAAAGCGCTCTCCGTCTGCCGTGATTTTCAGCGTATTTTCCCGCTTGATGAGCGTGGTTACATGAAAGAAGCCACCGTGCTACTCGACAAAAACCGCACCGCAGACGCCGAAAACGTCCTGCGCCGCGTCATTTTTGAGAAAATTACCGCAAACGGCCGCCCGCAGCCCTTAAACGCTGCAAGCTGCTGCAAGCTGTACCTTACGGAAATTCTGAAGAAAAGCCTTGAATACGACCTCATCCTGCGCATTGCACAAAAGGGACTTTCGTTCTCTGCCGCCGAGCAGAATTCCGAGCACATGGGCTACTTCAGCTACCGTCTGGCGCTCGCCAAAACAGCGCTCGTCATTGAAAGCGATTACCGCAATAAGGCCGATATTGAAGAAGCGCTCACGTGCTGCCAGCGCGCGTTCGACCTTGTGACGTTCCAAAGCTACGCGGATGATTTAAAGCGCTGCTACGTACAGCTGTGCGAAAACCCGCAGAATCCCATCGACCTCAAAACGCACCGCCTTGTAAAACACGTTTTAAACACCGCAGAGACCGCTTCCGCACCGACACAAAACTAAATTTAATCTTTAAAATGCCTTGTTCTGTGAAAAGAACAGGGCATTTTTCTTTTGTGCGCTCAAAATTTCGTATGCGCCGTTCGTAGTAAAGGTGAAAACAAACGGATCTAAGGAGGTTTTTACTTTGCCTACACAAAACAGCACCCAAACCTACGAAATGCTCAAAACATATTTGGATGAGACCGCGGACAGCTTTGAAAAGCTCGACGAGGAACCCGGGTTTTTGTACCGCAAAACGGACGGCCGCACCTCGCTCGTTTTCTGCGCCCGCGTGGATAAAGAGCTCGGCTTTCTGCTTTTAAGTGCCTACCCCGGCATTTTAGTCCGCACGTCTTACGTGCCGATGGTCGCCGATTACTGCCAGCGCATCACGCCGGAGGTCGGCGTCGTGTGTGTAGAATCCAATTTGTGCGAGGTCTATTACCGCACAGAGGTCGCCTTTGAGCACGCGCCCGTCTCCCGCCCCGTCCCACGCGGAAGATTTTCTGCCCCTCATGGAGGAATATTTTCAAAAAACGCACTTTACCGTGCTTGCAAAACATGCGCCCGATGAAACCGGCGCGTGCTACCTCTACGAGTTTCTGGCCGCGCACCGCCGCTGGAAGCTGCACGTCACCTTAAATGATGAGAAGACCTTTTTCATCCTGCGCCTGTTCCCCGGCCGCAACGCCCTTGTTTTTGATCCACGCTACCTGCACGCCGCCGCGCAGATCTGCAACGCGGAAAACGATTCCGTAAAGTCCGGCGCACTCTTCGTCGGCCGCCGCCCGGAAGGTCTGTGCGCAAAAATGGCCCTTTCCGCACTGGAAGTTCCTACATCACTCGGAGAAACGCTGTATTCCGCCGTTTCCATCCTCGTTTCGCTTTTGTATAGCCGCGAAGCAGAGCTGCAAAAAGCCGCCGCAGGCGTGATTTTTCCGACAGGGTTTGATGCTGAGAAGCTAAAGTCCTCCGCGTCAGACCGCAAAAAACGGCTTGAAGACGCGCAGCGCTTTTTGGCCATGACCGCCCGCCCAAAGCCGCTTAACCCCGCGTCTGCCGCAGAAGAATTCGATGCCCTGTTCGGCGGCGACATCGCCGAGACCGATGACGATGACCCCGAACCGTTCCGATAAGGAGGCTCTTATGCCGGATTATTACATTGCCGAAGACGGCACCATCCATGACCGCGAAGCCGAGCACCGCAGCCGCACACAGCACACCGCAGCTCCCGCCGTTGCCGATACCACCGCCGAGGACACCCCCGAAGTCAGCTTTGCGCGCCAATTCGTTTACTGGCTTTTCGCGCTTACCGCTTCCGTCTTTGCTGCTGTTTGCGTGTTTCATGAGATGCAGGCAGCGTTCACCCCGCCCGCGCACCTCGATTTTTTGGAGGACTACGTACAGCAGTTCGTGTTTGAGCACGCCAAAGCGCTCGTTATCATCATAACCGTATTCTGCATCTATTTTTACGGCAAAACGGGCGCGAAAAAACACCGCTATAACGTGCTTGCCTACCTCTGCACCGTCTCCATCTGCTGCTTTGCGCCGCCCGCCGCCGTGTTCGTACTCATGGCCGCGCCCATCCTTATGGCGCTCGCGCTTGCCGTGCTCGTGCTCGGCATCGTCGGGCTCGTCAAAATGGCGTTCGGCTAAATTTTTCGAAAAGGAGTTTTCCCATGAATGCACCGTTTTCCGCCGTTTTCCGCACGTTAAGCGGCACCGCCGCTTCGCTTTCCGCGCTGCATGAAACGCTTCGCCGCATGGAAGCGGAGACCCGCACCGCGCTGCGCCTGAACGACCAAAACAGAGAACGCCGCGTCTGCGCCGTACAGGACGCAACTGACGAGCTTTTAGAAGACTTCGCGCACGAGTACGATACACTTAAAGGCGATGCCGAAAGCCTGCTTTCCGCCGCCGAGATTGCGATGAACGACATTCTCGATCCGCACTTTCACCGCATGCAGCCGCAGTATTTTTCCGCCGCCATGCAAAAGCCGTACAACACTGCAAACGTGTGCGCGGAAGCACTCATTGCACGCATGCAAAAAGCGCTTTCCGCCATTCAAGCCGGCGCAAAGAAAATCAAAAACGCGTTTTTGCTGCCGGACGCCGCGGGGCTCATCGGCTCCGTTTCTCCGGATTTCCGCAAATCGCTCTACATGCCCATCCTCGACGCCTACGCGCACATGCGCCGCTGCGCGGAGGCCATAGAAAACGCGCCCGCGTTTACCGAAAAAACCGCCCGCGCCCACGCTGTCTGCACGCGCAAAACGCGGCAGATCGAAGCCGAATGTACCAATCGCCGCGCGGAGATTCTGCAAAAATTAAAGGCCGATACCGAAGCCGCAATCACCCGCACAAATGCAGTGCTCTGCACACCGCCAAGCGCTGCAATTTTCGCCGAAAACGCCGGACATGCCCCGCTTTCCCTCGGCACGCTGCGCATCGCGCTCCCCTCCGGCAAAATGTTTACAGCGCCGCTTACCTGTACAAAGCTCGACTGCAGCGTGTTGTTTTTAACGGATAACACCGCCCCGCACGCGCTCTTTTGCAGTTTGGCGCTCGATCTGCTTAAAAGCGATCCTGCCGCCGTCGTGCACCTTGCAGATCCCGCCCACTGCGGCAATGCGTACAAGGACATTTTCGCCGCGTTTACGCCGAGCCGCCGCGCGGAAATTTGGTGCAGTGCACAGGATTTTACCCGCGGCATAGAAGCCTTGTGTCGCGCTGCAGAAAATACGCCGAACTCGATGCACTACGTCTTCATCGAAAACATGGAGCAGAATATCCCGGAGCAGACGCTGGAAGACCTTATCCGGCTCATGCGCGCCAACACCTGCGTGCGCGTGCTCGTTTCCGTGCGCAAGGCAATCTCCCTGCCGCACGGTTTTCAACAGAAATTCCCCGCGCTCGTGCAAAACGCCGCGTGCTGCACCGCAAAAAACAACGGAATTTACATCTCCGAAGACGTTTTCACCGTCCCGCCGGAGAATCTCCCTGCCCGCCGCGCAGCAGCGCTTTCTGCCGTCACCGCGCAGGTTAAAAAAGCCGCCGAGCTGCCCCTCAACGCCCGTTTGCCGCATGCCGAAGGCTGGCAGAAAAAGAGCAGCGAAGCGGGCATTTTCCTTCCCATCGGCCAAAGCGATGTCACTCGTCAGCCCGTCACGCTTGCGTTTACGGAAGAAAAGCCGTATGCGCTCGTCATCGGCGATGTAAACTCCGGCAAAAGCGCACTTCTGCATACCGTTGCCTTGCAGATTTTCGCAAACTACACGCCGGACGAAGTAAAGCTCGCCATTGCCGATTTCAAAGAGGGCGCGGAGTTCGCGCTTTACGGCGCATCGCGCCTGCCCGCAGTCGAAGCCGTTGTTGAAAACGATGACCCCGATTGCGCCGCATCCTTTCTTCGGTACTACGTTTCGGAGCTGCACCGCCGCCAAAGCTGCTT
>UMGV01015383.1_pt1 | contig 11002 bp, 11 predicted proteins | sample 1965361 | NCBI WGS metagenome assembly UMGV01 (sample SAMEA4836081, study PRJEB28245) | human gut metagenome | biome: gut microbiome; material: fecal sample | place: Denmark | collected 2008
CCGGCGGCATCACCTTCACCGTGGGCAGCGCCGACATCACCCTGACCGGTCTGGCCATCGCCGCACTGGCGGGCGTGATCCTCAACGCCCTCCTGCCCGGCAACGACTACGAGTTCGGCAAGAACGCCGAGGGCGACGCCAGCGCCGACCTGGGCAGCTATTGATACCTCTCCCACAGTAAACAGCGAGGGACGCCATAAGGCGTCCCTCGTCATTTTTATTGAAAAATACGGCCCGTTTCATCCCTCTGCCGGCGGCAAAAGCACCACCTCCAGGCCCTGCCGCATGGCATATTCCACGGTGCGCTTCGTGCCGCCGTCCTGTCCGTCAAATACGGCAATAATGCGTCCGCTGTGCTCCACCATGTACCGGTTGCGCCGCTGCATACACCCCGGCGCATACCGGGCCTGCACCACCGTTTCAAAGTCGCACCGCGCCACCAGCGACCGCCACCGCGTCCGCTCCCCCTCCGTCCAGCCGTCGGCCTGGGTAGGGCACGGGATGGCCGACTCCACTGTGATATGGGGATACCGCTCCCGGGCGGCCAGCGCCGCCTCACAGGCGTAGAGATCCGCCCCACGGGCCATGCCGCAGATAAAGTGGGCATACCCCTCCTCGCAGGCGCTGCACACCGCCTCATACAGCCGTTTTTTCAAGTCCTCGCACCGGGGGTCAGCTTCGTTCTCACCCCATGGCAGCTTCTCGGGCCGATAGCCGGAGAAGCACACGGACATCTGTTTCGGTCTCATGCCCTCACCTGCCTTCTGCCCTCCATTGTACTCAGAAACCCGGGATTTGTAAAGGGTTCAAGCCTTTTCCTCCGGCAGGAACTCCAGCAGGTCGCCCGGCTGGCAGTCCAGCGCGGCACACAGTCGGTCCAGCGTCTCCATCCGCACCGCCCGGGCCTTTCCCGTCTTGAGGATGGACAAGTTCGCCAGCGTGATGCCCACCCGTTCACTCAGCTCCGTCAGGCTCATCTTCCGCTTCGCCAGCATTACGTCTATGTGAAATACGATCATACCGCCACCTCACACCGTCAAGTCGTTCTCATCCTGCAGAGCCGCCGCGTCCGCCACCAGCCGGCTCAGCGCCAGGGCCATGACACCCACCATCGCGCACACCATCGTGCCCGCGGGCATGAGGATCACCGTCAATCCCGGTGACCCCGCGCCCAGCAGCCCCAGCGCGATCACCCCCACCGGCACCAGCACCGCGTCAAAAAACGCCAGCTGCGCCGCCGTGCGCATGGCCCGTGCGTTGGCGGTGCAGAACGCCTCGCCCTGCCCGATGCGGCCAAACACCTTCCACATCAGGGCCATTCCCCAGAACACCGGCACAGCGAACAGCCATGCAAAGATCAGGCACGGCCAAAACGCCCAGGCGTACTCCGGGGCTATCCGGGCGATGCCCCGGCCCTGCTCCGGCAGGAACCAGAAGAAAATGGCCGCACATACCAGCGCCGCGATCACAAGGCCGATACGCAGCAGCACCGCCAGCTTTTTGTGCTCGATACGCTTCATAACATCCACATCCTTTCTGCGGTAAGCATACCACGGACTATATCGTTTGTCAACCATTATTTATCGTTTTTCAATAAATATTTATTGTGAACTGATATACGCAAGAAAACAGTTGCATTCTGTGTAAGCATGGTGTATCATAGGGAACGAAAACAACCGCATATTTTGTCTTCGGGGCGGGGTGTGATTCCCCACCGGCGGTATAGTCCGCGAGCGGCGTCAGCCGCATGAATCGGTGCAACTCCGATACCGACAGTATAGTCTGGATGAGAGAAGGCGTGTATGGCATTTTGCGATGCTCTTTTTTGATGCGTACACCTTGGAAGGCAATTTCCGGGTGTTTACCATTGAAAAGGAGCGTTTTTTATGACCAAGTCCCAGAAAACCACCCATCATCTGACCGTGGCGGCACTGCTGTCCGCCGTGGCCGCCGTACTCCAATTTGTGGAGTTCTCCATCCCCGTGATGCCCGCCTTTATCAAGCTGGATGTCTCCGACCTGCCGGCTCTGCTGGGCACGTTTTCCCTCGGCCCGGTGTACGGCGCGGCCATCCAGCTGGTGAAGAACCTGCTGCACCTGCCCTTCGGCAGCAGCGCCGGCGTGGGTGAGCTGTCCAACTTCCTGCTGGGCGCGACGTTCGCGTTCATCGCCGGCCTGATCTACAAGCACCACAAGAACCGGGCCGGCGCGCTGTGGGGCTCGGTGGCCGGCGCGGCCGCCATGGCTCTCATCAGCCTGCCCATTAACTACTTTATCGTCTATCCCGCCTACGTAGTGCTTTATAAGTTGCCGCTGGAGGGCATCATCGGGATGTATCAGGCGATCCTGGGCACCGTGGCGCAGATCCCCACCAGCAATGCCCTGTTCAACTGCCTGCTGGTATTCAATATACCGTTCACTCTGTGCAAGGGGTTGCTGGATGTGGCGCTGTGCTTCCTGATCTACAAGCCGCTCAGCCCCCTGCTGCACAAGTAAATTCTGATATAAAAGGAGCGCCTTTTCGGCGGTCCTTTTCATCGTGTCGATAAACTCGTTCTGTCATTCCGAGGAGCACCCCAAGGGTACTTGCTTCGCGGCGCGAAGCGACGTGGGAATCCGTAATCTTTTAACCGCAAATTTGCATGAAAACGCATAAGTTGTGCATTTTAGAAACGGATTGCCACGCCAGTCTGCGGACTGGCTCGCAATGACGGGCTTTTTCGACAGCCTGAAAAGGACCGCCATAAGGCGGTCCTTTTCTGCTCAGATACTGTTTATACGCCCAGCTTTTCCAGGGCTGCCAGCTTCAGGGAATTGCAGAAAATGGCAATGGCCTGCTCCAGCTCGCTGACCGGCGGGAAGGACGGCGCGATGCGGATATTGCTGTCGTTGGGGTCGATGCCGTAGGGGAACGTAGCGCCTGCGCCGGTCATGGTGACGCCGGCCTCCTTACACAAAGCCAAGGTACGTTTTGCGCAGCCCGCCATAACATCTACACTGACAAAGTAGCCGCCCACAGGGCGTTTGTAGTCCGCGATGTCCAGGGGCGCGATCTCCCTGTCCAGCGCGTTCAGAACGGCGTGGAACTTAGGGGCGAGGACGGCGGCGTGGCGCTTCATCAGCTCCAGCGTGTGCGATTTATCCTTCAGATAGCGGACGTGGCGCAGCTGGTTGATCTTGTCAAAGCCGATGGTCTGGATGTTGATGAGCTTGCTGAAATAGGCGATGTTTTCCTCGCTGGCGGCCATGACGGCGACGCCCGCGCCGGGGAAGGTGACCTTGCTGGTGGACGCAAATTCGTACACCATGTCGGCGTTGCCATAGTCGGCGCAAAGTTGCAGAATGTCAGGAAATTCCACAAAATCGCAGTCAAACTCGTGGATGCAGTACGCATTATCCCACATGAGCATGAAGTCGGGAGCGGCGGGCTTCATGGCCGCGAGACGGCGGATCGTCTCGTCGGAATAGATCACGCCCTCGGGGTTGGAATACTTGGGAACGTTCCACATACCCTTGACGGCGGGGTCCTTTACCAGCTCCTCCACCATGTCCATATCAGGGCCGGCGGCGGTCATGGGGACGGAGATCATCTCCACGCCGAAGGACTGGGTGACCTTGAAGTGACGGTCGTAGCCGGGGACGGGGCAGATCCACTTGACCTTGTCCAGTTTGCACCAGGGCTTTTCGCTGTGGAGCAGGCCGTGGGTGAAGGCCTTGGACACGGCGTCATACATGAGCTGGAGGCTGGCGTTGCCGCCCACGAAAACCTGGGAAGCCTTGCAGGACAACAGTTCTGCGAAGAGGGCGCGGGTGGCGGGAACGCCGGCCACCTCGCCGTAATTTCGTGTTTCCAGGCCGTCAACGATGTAATCCTGAGGGGTCTTGAGCACGTCGAAAATGCCCATGACCATGTCCAGCTGCTCACGGCCGGGCTTGCCGCGGGCCATGTTCAAATTCAGGCCCAGAGCCTTCTGCTGCTCATAGGCGGCCCGGACGGCGGCGTATTCCGCCTGACGCTGGGCCAGGGTCATTTCAGTGTACTTCATGTGAGCTCCTCCTTATGACATGTTTATCGAAATATCGTAAATTTGTGCAATCTGACGGCAACCGGCGACGTGGAAAAATGTTGAAAAAATCCGGAAATACCTTGAAAAAATATAGAAAAAAGCGGAAAAACTTTATAACACCTTGTATGAGGGCAGGGGTTTTTCGGCTTTGAAGCCCATTTTACGCTAATTGCACAAAAATGTCAATTATTTTTGTGCAAAGTGGAGAGAAAGTACATCCCTGATTTTCCCGGATTTTTATGGCGGTCTACATCTTCAATAGGGATGCTTTCTTTTTGTCTCCGACGGGTTACTTTCTTTCCCGAAAGAAAGTAACCAAAGAACGGTTTAAGAAAAGGGGGATTTCGATTTCCCCCTTTTCTTAAAAATCTTTTCCCCTTGAAACGACCAAATGGGGAGGGGCTACGGCCCCTCCCCTTTGGAAATCCCCTCCTGGGCAGGCGATTATCAAATCGCGCCTTTGCCGCAAAGCGGCAAAGGTAGGTGGCGGCCAAGGGCCGCCGTTTGAAATGCGCTTTTGTTCTGAAATGCAGGTGTGGGGGCTACTGTGGCTATGGGCGAAGGGATAGGGACGGATTGCCACGCCAGTCTGCGGACTGGCTCGCAATGACAGGCTTTTTCGACAGCCTGAGCAAAAAAGCACCCGTGAGGGTGCTTTTTTGCTGTGTTTTTGGTCAGTCTCCTTTTCTGCGGCGCAGGGCGGCCAGGCCGCCCAGGGACAGCACAGACGACAGGGCGCAGGCCGTGACGCCGGGGTCGAAGGTGGTGGGGCTGGTCTTGCCGCCGGTGACGCTGCCGGCGGTGACGCTGACGGCGAACACCGCGGAGACATCCCCCTCCGCGGAGAGGATGGTCACGATATGGTCGCCGTTGGTCAGGGTGCGGAGGTAGGCGGGCTTGAGGCAGACCTTGATGCTACCGCGCTCGGCGATGTAGTTCCTGGCGGCGAGGGTCTTGCCGTCCACCTGCACGCCCTTGAAGCTGTCGAAGCTGGCGCTGCTGATGAACGTCAGGCCGGTGCGTCCGCCGTCATAATAGGACGTTTCGAGCACGGAGATGGACGGGCCGCTGTAACGGTGGGGGATGCGCCGGGGGGTGACGGTATCGGCGAGGGTGATCGGGGTTCTGGCCGCCGCGTCCCGATAATACGTATCGCAGCCGGCGCAGTGCCAATACTCGATATTGCCCTCCGCCTCGGTGGTGGCGGCCCGGGCGGGGACATGGTTCAGGGCCGCATGGGCGGCGGCGTCCTTCTCGCCGTAGGGCTGGCCGCAGATGGCGCAGGACGCCGGGGCGGTGCAGGTGGCCCTGCCGCCGGTGTGGACGGTGAGGACTTTGCCGCAGGTGTCGCAGGCGTGGTCGCTGTTTCCATCGGCGCACTGGGTCAGGATTTTGCCGCAGAGGTCACAGGCATGGTCGCTGTTTCCGTCGGCGCACTGGGTCAGCACTTTGCCGCAGAGGTCACAGGCATGGTCGCTGTTTCCGTCGGCGCACTGGGTCAGCACTTTGCCGCAGAGGTCACAGGCGTGGTCGCTGTTTCCGTCGGCGCACTGGGTCAGGACTTTGCCGCAGGTGTCGCAGTCATGGTCTTTGTTATTATCGGCGCAGGCTTCGGTCTCCGTGTGGGGGACGCCGCGGGTGCAGGTGCGGGTGTGGGTGGCCGCGCCGCTGTCAGGCAGCCATGCGCCCCAAAGGTGCTTGAGGGCGCGGATCGTGCCGCCGCAGACGGTGCAGACGGCGGTGGCGGTGCAGGTGGATTTTTCCGTGCTGCCGCTGTGGCTGCAGATATTCCACCAGTCCTCCAGATGAAGGTTCTGGGTGACGGGCGTGTTAAAGTCATAGGGTGCGTTCCCCGCATACCATGCTTTGAAAATGTGGCCGGGCGAGGTGGGCTTGGGAGGCTCGGTGGCCGTTTCGCCGTGGGTCACGGTCTGCGCAGGCGCTCGGTCGTTGCCGAAGGTGACGGTGTAGCGCGCCTTGTCGCACGTGAGCGTGAAGTAGGCGGCGATGCCGTCCTTGCAGGCATAGCTGTAGGTGACCTGCTCCGCGTCACCGTCCACCTTCAGAACAGTACCGGCGACCGTTCCGCCGCTCCAGTAGCCGGCCTTAGTGACGTCGAAGCTGCCCGGCAGGGTGGTGAGGTCAAGGGTGCGGCTCGCATCCAGCGTGAGCCGGTATGTATGTATTGTTATTAGTATAACAGTGCGAGAAAGACAATTTTGGGTTCGCGCTGAGATCCAATGAGGTCAGTTGATTCTGGCCGCAGTCCAGATCCTTCAAGGCGGTGTTGGCGCTGACATCCAGTGAGGTCAGTTGGTTTCCCCAACAGGACAGTTCCTCCAAGGCGGTGTTCTTGCTGACATCCAGCGAGGCCAGTTGGTTCTTGGCGCAGAGCAGACTCGTCAAGGCGGTGTTCTTGCTGACATCCAGCGAGGTCAGTTGGTTGTCGCCGCAGAGCAGGCTCGTCAAGGCGGTATTCTTGCTGACATCCAGCGAGGTCCGTTGGGTGTTGATACAGTTCAGATCCGTCAAGGCGGTGTTGGCGCTGACGTCCAGCGCGGTCAGTGGGTTGCCGCTGCAGTACAGCTCCTTCAAGGCGAGGTTCTTGCTGACATCCAGCGAGGCCAGTTGGTTGTCTCCGCAGTCCAGCACTTGCAGCGCCGTATTTTTGCTGAGATCCAATGAGGTCAGTTGATTCCGGCGGCAGTCCAGCTCTGTCAAGGCGGTGAAGTGCTCAATGCCCGTGAGGTCGCCGATGGATTTACCGATAAGTCTCATGCTCTTGACCGCGGCGAGCTCCGCAGGGCTTAAGCAGTCGTCGTTGTCCGTGTCAAAGGTGGAGACATAGGTGCGGAAGTTTGCGTCCGGGAAGTTGGTGGGGTCGATGGCCACGTCTGCCGCGCCCTCGGCAAGGGCCAACGCAGGCAGCAGGCAGAGGGCCGCACACAGGGCGAGCAGGGCGGTGAGCAGTTTTCTGTTCATGTGGTTTCCTCCGTTCCGGTCAGTTTGAAGTCGAATGTCATCTCCAGCAGGGAGAAAAGACGCTGCATCACGCCGGAGGCCAGGGCCTTTACGTCCAGCCCGGCGATGTAGGACAGGACGGCCTGCTGGTCCGGTTCGGGAACTCTGTAAACACGCATGGCCGCCGTGAGGAAGCGCTCCAGCTTGCGCTCCAGGGGGAAGTAGAGGCCGCACTTTTCGGCCATGTAGCCCCGCATGAGGCCCGCCGTGCCGATCTCCAGCTCGTAGAAGTCCTGCGGGCCGCAGCCGGGGAAGTTCGGGCCGAGGATGGACAGCAGCTCCGCCGCCGTCTGGCGGTGGATGTACTCGGAGGTCTCGGGCAGGGAGTAGGCCACCAGGTAGATGTCGCGGAGGTTCTCGTTCAGCTCCGTCAGGGCCAGCTGGATGGCCGTTTCGGCGGCGTAGATATACAGCGGCGGCAGGTCCAGGCCCGTCATGCGGCGGGCGGCGGCGAACTGGCCGCTGAACATGAAGCCGATGAGCTCGTGGAGCACCGCGTCCTTGGTGTGGAAGATGTTCTGGAACGTACCGACGGAGACGTTGGCCTCCGCCGTGATCTGACTGATGGGCGTGGCGTGGTAGCCCTGCTGCAAAAACAGGCGGACGCATACCGAGAGGATGCGGCGCTTTGTCGCCAGCGTGTCCTTTCGCAGTGCCATAGAGACCCCCTCTTTCGTGATGAATTTAATATATGTATCAATATTATACTATACGGGTGGGGGTTTGGCAAGGGGGATTTCAAGCTCCGGCGAGGGGGGCGGAGGGGAATCACCTCTTGCAATCGGGGAGAGCAGGGGATATACTTAGGGCAGCTTTTTCAGCTTCTTAACGGTGAGGAGACGCAAATGAGGAGAAAACGCATATACAGCCTGCTGCTGGCGCTGGCGCTGGCGGCGGGGCTGCTGACAGGCTGCGGTCAGGAGAATACCGCGCAGGAGAGCACGGCGGACGAGGCGCTGCCGACGCTGGCGGTGGGGGTGGACACATACCCGCCGTACAGCCATATCGGGCCGGACGGCACGCCGGCGGGCATCGACATCGAGCTGGCGACGGAGGCGCTGCGGCGGATGGGATACCGGGCGGAGTTCCGGTTCATCGACTGGGCGGAGAAGGGCGCGCTGCTGGAAAGCGGCTACCTGGACTGCGTGTGGTGCTGCTTCAGCATGGACGGCCGGGAGGACGAGTACCGCTGGGCCGGGCCGTATATGGTCAGCCGGCAGGTGGTGGCGGTGTCGCCGGACAGCGACATCACGACGCTGGCGGAGCTGGAGGACCGGGTGCTGGCGGTGCAGGTCACCACCAAGCCGGAGGGGATGTTCCTGAGCCCGGACGAGTTCGGCCTGCCCCATCTGCGGCAGCTGCTTTCGCTGCAGAACCGGGAGCTGATGTATCCGTTCCTGAGCAGGGGCTACGCGGACGCCATCGCGGCGCATGAGACGTCCATCCGGCAGTATATGGCGGACTACGGCGTGGAGGTGCGCATTCTGGACGAGCCGCTGCTGGCGGTAGGGCTGGGCGTGGCCTTTGACCGGGACGACCAGCGGGGGCTGGAGCAGGCGCTGAACGAAACGCTGGCGGAAATGCGGGCGGACGGCACGTCGGAGGCCATCATCGGCCGGTATCTGCCGGACGCGGCGGCGTATCTGGAGGTGGACGGCTGATGGCGGTGAACGGGAAAAAGGCGCAGAGGAAGGAGCGGGGTACGCTCTACATCGCGGCGGCGCTGCTGTTCGTGCTGCTGATGGACAGCGTGATCGCGCTGTCGGTGCGGGAGGATCTGGCATCCGGCGAGAGGCAGCTGTTCAGCCTGGTGGACTACACCAGCAGGCTGTGCGACGCGTACCGGATGTCCTCCATGGCCTCGGAGACACGCGGGCTGATCCGGTTGATCGATGAGGTCAAGCAGGCGGCACGGGACATCCAGTATCTGGATGGGCCGACGGATGAGAATATGCTGCGGGGGATGACGCTGGATCACTATCTGAGCGGCGTACTGCTGCTGGACAGAGCGGGCGAGGTGGTCGTCTCCTACGCAAAAGAGCCGGCGCTGGAGACGATACTGGCAGCGGATCTGGAGAAAAGCGTGCTGCTGGACACCGCCGACCACCCGCAGAAGACGTATGCGGTGCGGGTCTATACCGCGGACGGGGCGTATATCGACATGGCGGCCTGCGGGCAGCTGGACGGCGACGGGGTCGTGGTGGCCTACTACAAGACGCCGCTGGAGTATATCAGCCGCTACGTGCTGGACTTTTCCACCCTGCTGGACGGCTATCAGTCGGAGCGGGACGGGACGATCGTGGTGACGGACGGCACGAGGGTGCTCACCTCCAACGATGAGAGTCTGGTGGGGCTGAAGGCAGACGACATCCCCGTGCTGCGGAGCATCGATGCGCATGGCAAAAACGGCAAGATGCTCATAGTGGGCAGCGGCGACAACAGCCTCCGCAAGAGCTTCGGCATGATCCAGCGCGGCAGGACGTATTATGTGTATGCGTTTCTGCCGGAGCTGGCCATCTTCGACACGACCGTTTCCAACGTCATGGTGGCCCTGGGATTCTACGTGGGGGCGCTTCTGCTGGTGCTGCTGTTCCAGCGGAAAACGGCGCAGGACTACCACGAGCAGCAGCTGGCCCAGGATCGGGAGTACCAGGCACAGCTGAAGGAGGAGGCCCGGAAGGCGGAAAGGGCCAACGCGGCCAAGACGGAGTTTTTGCAGCGGATGAGCCATGACATCCGGACGCCCATCAACGGCATCCTGGGCCTGGTGGAGATCGGCGAATACTACCGGGAGGATCCGGAAAAGCAGTCCGAGTGCCGGAGGAAGATACGGGACACCTCCCACCTGCTGCTGGAGCTGGTGAACGAGGTGCTGGACATGGGCAAGCTGGAGTCCGGCGAGATGGTCCTGGAGGAGATCCCCTTTGACCTGATCCCCCTGCTGGACGCTGTGGGCGTGCCGCTGGAGCAAACCGCCAAGAGCCGGGGTATCCGGATAGAGTGCCGACCCCGGGAGGTGCAGCACACCGCGCTGGTGGGCAGCCCCATACACCTGAAGCGGCTGCTGATGAACCTGCTCAGCAACGCGGTGAGGTACAACAAGGACAACGGCTCGGTGACGCTGTCCTGCCGAGAGCTGGAGGACAAAGAGAACACCGCGTGGTTCGAGTTCATCTGTGCCGACACCGGCATCGGTATGAGCGAGGAGTACCAGCAGCATCTGTTCGAGCCCTTTACTCAGGAGCACAGCACCGCCCGGTCCACCTACGGCGGCACGGGACTGGGTATGCCCATCACCAAGAGTCTGGTGGACAAGATGGGCGGCACGATCACCTTTACCAGCAGGCTGGGTGAAGGGACAACGTTCTGCATCACCCTGCCCTTCCGCATCTGTCAGCCTGGAGAGCTGCCCCTGCAGGCGGCAGAAGCGCCCGCATCCGACGGACTGCGCGGGATGCATCTGCTGCTGGCGGAGGACAACGCCCTGAACATGGAGATCGCCGCGTTCATGCTGGAAAGTACCGGCGCGGAGCTGACGAAGGCCCAGAACGGTCAGGAGGCGCTGGACATCTTCCGGAATTCCCCGGAGGGCTTCTTTGACGCCATTCTGATGGACGTGATGATGCCGGTGATGGACGGCTATCAGGCCACCCGGGCCATCCGGGCGCTGGAACGGCCAGACGCGGCAGGCGTGCCGATCATCGCCATGACGGCCCACGCCTTTGTGGAGGACCGGCAGCGGGCCTATGAGGCCGGCATGACGGCGCATCTGGCAAAGCCGCTGGAGTCCGCCGTGCTGATACGGACGCTGGAGCGGTGGAAGAAAAACTGAAACGGAACAGGCAAGCCCCCGGCTTCTCACGAAGCCGGGGGCCTCAGCTTGTCGAAAAAGCCCGTTCGGACTTTTCCGACAAG